>Ga0209102_1001713_pt1 | contig 10928 bp, 8 predicted proteins | sample ConPoolayeHmetaG_FD_185483 | JGI IMG/M metagenome (GOLD analysis project Ga0209102, IMG submission 185483) | Hot spring microbial mat communities from California, USA to study Microbial Dark Matter (Phase II) - Cone Pool mat layer H metaG... ... | reverse complement strand
AGCCTGTACCAAAGCTGGGCCCGGGACTCGGTTTCCTTCCTCACCCTTCTTACGACCTCCAGAGGAAATCGCATCCTGTTTTCCAGGCTGCCGCCGTATCCGTCGGTTCGGCTATTTGCCAGAGGGGAGGCGAACTCGCACAGCAAGAAACCGTGAGCCCCATGCACCTCGACCACGTCGAAACCGCATCGAACGGCCCGAGCCGCCGCCTTCCCGAAGGCCTCGGTTATGTTCCGGATCTCGCGGACCGTCAGTTCCCTGGCGCCTTCCTTGGCTGAGGGACCGACCGGCTGCCTCCCGATCAGCACGGGATCGCACCTCAAGCCAGCATGGTTTATCTGGATCCCTATCGGCGTCCCGCAGTCCTTGACGGCCTGAGCGAGCTTGGCCAACCCGCCCATCAGTTCGTCTTTGTGAATCCCTGGCTGTTTCGGCGATAGACGGCCGTCGGGCGTAACGTATGTGTGCTCGACCATGACCATCCCCACCCACGGAGCCCTCGCGCAGTAATGCTGGATCATCTCCGCCGTGACCTCTCCAGCCTCCGTCGCTAGTTCCGTGTTCATCGGCGGCATGACGATCCGGTTCTTGAGAACGAGATTTCCGACATTCACTTTCTCAAGGATTCTCAACGTCGCATCCCTCCAAAACCGTTATGCCACTCAATATCTCCGGACCGCCGCACCGAAGGAGCCATTCCCCCTCGGATGCGATTTGTCCATGCCCGCACCATCAGGTGGGCGTGCCGCGGTCGACCCTCAAGTATATTACGGTCGGAAATCGCGGACAACTTTCACCCAGCTGCCGGCTGAGTGCAATGCTTGCCAAGAAATCCGGTCGGAAAGAGCCCAGAGCCTCAAAGGATCCGCGTGGTTCCCACCTGTCTGTAGTAACGCCTTCTAACCATGAGGCTGTAGAGCACAAACCCGCAGACCATGAGCGTGCCCGTCACGGAGGTCCACTCGATCACGAAGATCCACATCAAAGCCCTGTTCTTCTGCTTCAAGGCAACCTCGGCCGCTTCCTGGAGCCAATCAAAGGCTTGCGAGAGCTGCGCCGAGGAGTCGTCGTAGTTCTGGTCAAGATACAGTTCCTCCGCCTCGCCCTTCGCCCGGTCCGCGCGGGCTATGAGGTTCTCGGCCGGGACTAGGTTGGCCCCAAGCCTATCGACGAACTCTATCAGGCCCACCTGCAGGGATCTCTTCGCTATGTAGTCCCGGAACCCGATGCGCATCCTGTGGACCTGCGCCGCGTCCGCGGGCAGCTGCCAGCCGACGCTGGGCCAGATGATGTTCATCAAGACGTCCGTCTGAAGGTCCCCCTCCACCCTGCCGTAGTACATGCCACACCAGAAGGGATTAACGAAGTTGTCACACAGGGTCCAAGTAAAGCCCTTGCCGTACTCGTAGTACAGAAGCCACGGTGCGCTCGTGGGTGAGCCCGGAATGTCTGTGAACGTGCCTACGGCCTCAGCCAGCGCGATCGAACCCTCCTTCGGAACGACGTAGAAAAGGCCCAGAGCGGGGATCTGTTCAAGCCCCAGCGGAACAAGGGGCAGCAACACCTGTTTGGGGGCGTCACGAAGTACCCTCAAGCGCCACCTGGCATTGGAATACGGCACCCTCCCCGTTCGCAGGACTTGCTCCGCATCATTCGCGAAGAGGCTGCTCATGCCGCACGAGACCCAGAACTCCGCATATTGCACGTCCATCCGAAGTCCGCCCTGATCGGTGAGGGCCGAGCAATCGCCGGCCTCCACGGCGGTTTTCAGCCACGAGATCTGTTTCGCCGTCAGAGGCACCATGTACGGGATCGAGTACATGATGAACTCGTAACTGGTGAGAGCCTCATAGGTTCTGGGGAAGTACTGTTTCACGTATCGCTTTGCCTCCTCGTCGCCCAGCGGCACGGCGTAGTATCCGCTCGTTGGAACCAGAGTGTACCTGACCGATGGATCGGGATCCAGGAAGAGGGTTACCGGGTTGTACGAGGACACGACATGCCCTATGAGGATCAGATCGATGCGCTCGGCCCCGGACGCCGTCCAGAGCAGAGCAGTCGCAATCCACATGAAAACGGCAAACTTCCCAGCATTCAAGACGCGATCACCTTGGCCGCTTGTCCTTCTCGGAGTCGTGCCCGCCATAGCCGGAGGACCGCGAGCCGACGCCACTACTTGCCCGACCTCGTCACTCTCACTTCCCTGTAGAGCCGCCGTCTGACCATCAACGTCCACAGGATGAAGCCGGTGAGAACGAAGGTCCCCATCACGGTAAACCACTCCGCGACGTAGATCCAGAAGAGCGCCTTCTCCTTCATCACGACCGACTCCGCCGAGACCGCCTTTAACCCCTCGAAGGCCTCCCCCAACTTGTCCAGGCTCTCCTCGTACCTCTCCTCAAGGTATAGGCGATCGGCCGCTTTCTTGACTCCGTCCACCTCGGCGAGATGGTCGAAAAGCTTCCCAGTCGAGACGCCGAACTTCTCCACGAACTCGATCACCGCTGCCGTCAGGCTTCGCTCGGACGAATAGGCCAAGGATTTCTCCCTTAGCTGGTGCACCAGCTCCACATCCTTCGGGATCTCGAGACCGGCGAGGTACCACATCTGGTTTATCCAAAAATCGAGCGCGTACGGCCACTGGGCCAGCGCAGCACCGTCGATCTTGTCATGGCCGGGCAGACAGGTCAAAGACCGGCCCTTCCCGTACGTCCAGATTATCATCGCCTCCTCGCTTCTCGGCAAGAACCTTGCTACAACCGTCGATCCCGGTCTCGGGTTCTCGTACCCATAGTCGCCCGAAACCAGGACCTGGTAGTTCTTCATGCCAGGGAGGTCCAACATGGGGTGGACACGGCCAGTTTCCGGAACCGGGGCCGCGTATATGCCGCTTAGCGGCTTAGGTATGAGCTTCCCCTCCTGCAGGTCGGCAGGAAAGGCCTTGTACACCGCGGAGGCCACGAAGATGGGGAACGTCGAGAAATGGGCGGGATCCCAGTTCATCTCGTACTTCCCGAGGCCCATCCCGTCCTCCCTGCACGATCTCTCCATCCAGACGAACTGCTCCCCAGTGATGATGTCCACCTCGAAGTCGGAAAGCAGGAGGACGTCGTAGGCTTCCAGAAGGCGTTCGTAGCTCCGGGGCAGGTACTGGCGCATGAACTTGTAGACATCGGCCTTGGATCCCCCGACGGCTGCGAAGGTCGACTCATACCAGTTCGCCGGGATGGGCTGGTATCTTATCCTCGGGTCAGCCGTAAGTATGATCGGCAGCCGCGTCTCGGGGTAGTAGGACTCACCGATGCATACAACCCGAATCAGGCCGCTGGTCGGATCGACCTTCGCAGAGGACGCCGCCAAGCCTACGACAAACGACAGCAGCAGGAGTGCGAACTTGCTCGCTGGGGTCAAGGCCACGACGACGAGTTGCCCCACGGAAAATATAAACCTATGGGCCTGCCTGCCTGCTCGCCCGAGTAGCCGGAGCCCTCACTCACCGACCCACCGCCCGACCCGTTCTGCAGCCCAACAACCTTCAGACTACACGGATCTTTAGGTGAGTGCCACCAAATGAGCTTCTTCCCCTTTTTGCTTGCCGAGCCTGTTTCACTCTTCAAGAGATCTCCTGAAAGCCCAGCTTCATAGGGCATAAGATGTCCTCGAAGCCGAAGGCAGCCAATATGCCATTTGCCCTGAGTCTGAGCTAGGGGTTATGTGACACATGGTCCGATGCCGAACGGCCTTCGCCGCCACGCGACCCTTGATCTCGTTGAGGCTGATGGGCCCATCGGCTTTGAGCAAACATGGCAGAAACGGTTTGGCACTCCTTCGAGCAAGCTCAACGCGGGAGGCTAGCTCCTCGGAACGCCCTCTCCTAGCCGCCGTCAGGCCCGGAAGGTGGGTCAAGCTGAGGAAGCTCCACAGAGGTGAGGGAATGCTTCGTGCATGATGCCTCCGCCTCAAGGATTCTGGTGAGCTGAAACGTTCCCCTCGAACGGGTACTGCCGGCCGGGGGATCGCTTCACATGGAGGGAGCGGTCCTGCACGCGTCCCGGTCCCAGAGGAGGATCTGGTCCGGCCCCGGGCCTAGGGGGGCGCGGGCGTGTGCGTGGTGTGGTGCGTGGGCAAAACCTAAATAAGGTGCCAACCAACGGGCACTGAGCGCATGGCCGCATCGGAACGCCAGCCATCTCCTTCATGCCAGCGCCGGCCGCCGACGACGCATGCCGATGCACGGTCTGCAACATCGGGCTACGGGTGCGCTGGATGAATCTGGAGAAGGAAGAGGTTGAGCTGTTCTACAAGCTTTACCACGCCCTGATTGCCCACGTCAACAGGACGCTCAACATCGTGCCCGGCATGGGTTCCGCGCGGGATGTTGCACGGTTTCCTCTCCGCGAGATCGATAGGATTCGAAGCAGGCTCTACGAGCAGCCCGGCTTAATCGATTCGTTCGTTGAGGCAAGTCGCTCCAAATTCCCGCCAGATGAGCTTGAGATCGTCAGCAGCTGGAAGCACTTTGTTAGGGGGAGGTTCTTCGTCCTGCGTTACCTCAAGGCCCATGCTATCTTCCTTGAGGCAGGCCGGGTGCCGAAGGCGTATGGTGTTCTAGGGCTCATCAGTCCATTTGAAGAGGTTATCGGACCTCCCTTGCCCGCCCTGGTTGATGCCGTCCTCTTGCCCTTCAGAGACAGGATTACCTACGACAGCATCCTTACGCGGAAATCCATCATCTTCGGAGGAGGGATCCGCAGAGGTCTGGATGATGCCTACGGGGAAGCCAAGGCGAGATACGGAATCATCACATCCCTGCCGTTCTCGGAAAGGGAGAGAAGACTGGGGGATGCCGACAGGCTCAGGTCCTACCTCAGAAGCCAGCGCAGCCGCGACGAACACTGGCAGGAGATAGAGGAAATCGTCCGCAGGAACCCGGCGCTTCTCACGCTCTATCACCAAGAGATGGGCAAAATCCATGCCAGAGGATGTGGAAAGCGTCTGCGCGAGATCGGAGTCACCAACGCATGGTTCGCCGTACTCGAGGGGATGACCATCGCAAGCGGGGCGACGAGGGAGGAGGTGGAGAGGATCCTTGAATCCATCCTTCCGGCCGATCGGAGGAAATTTGCCTACATCTTCGAACTGAAGCAGAAGCGATCCTCCCCGTAGGCAAGAAAGAACGGACTGGGCTTTTTGGGGAGTTGAGTCAGCGACACAGCCGCGGCGATACATGCAGCTTGTGACGCCGTTCGACCAGCGATCAACGGCGATGCCGTTGCTCATTTGAGTTTCAGCTGCCAACCAGCACAAGTCTCGCAATCACCGCTGTTCGAAACTTGCCCATTTGGGACATCTCCCGAATGGTGTTGCACGTATGGCAGCTCTAGGCAGTCAGCACCAATACCCGCATCCTTGACAAGGTATGGGAGAAAGGCTAGCGGTGAGCGTCAATCCGGTAGGGCCTCGTTAACCTTGTTGGCCTCCGATTCCACATCGAAGGCCCGCAGCCCGGCTGACCTCGCGGCCTTTATAAGCTCCGCATCGGCTGCCAAGAGAAGATCGCATCCCAGGGCTCTTGCGCTAGCGATCTGCAGCGCATCGCCTTGGTAGATGTGGGAGTCCAGAACAACGACCCAGGAATCCACAAGGGTGTCGCTGGTCACCGGGTGCACGATGAGGGAGCCGAGTCTTATCATCTTTATGGATTCTAGGATCAGGTTCCGGAATGATTTCTCAAACTGTGGCTCCGACAGATGCTTCTGTATCCGGTATCTGTCGAGAACGCCCAAGACCTCCCCCACATTCCAGACCGAGAATGCGATCCGGAGGCTGCCAGTCTCGGCCTTTGAGTATATCCGATCGACGAGGTCGGATCCCTTCTCCTCAACATACCTTTTTGCCATCGCGCTTGAGTCCAGATATGCGATCAACTCGGTCAGCCCTCATCTCCCTGATGGTTCTTCCCGCCGACAGGTCCACTTTGGGACGGCTGGCAATGACCTCGGCGGAAGATGGATAGTCCCGGGGCTCCGCCCCCATGGCCGACAGCAGGGCTGTCAGAGCCCCTTCAGCATCGAATATTCTGACCGACTCCGCGACGGTTTCGCCCAGCTTCCTGTAACTGCCATATCTTCTAAGCATCGTTTCCCGTAGCCTCCTCCACAGCTGCTCGTCGATCATTATGGTAGTCTTCACGACGCCCATAGCCTCGCCATATTTATGGTTTACCGTATAGCCATATAAATGTTGGCCGGCGATGATCGCCATCACCGAAGAAAGGAGGCACGATCGAACCATCCGTCAATCAACGCGGATTCAAGGCTGGGGTTATACGCACAGATCTCCTCTCCCCGACGACCTCATCTGGGTTGGCATGGATGGTAGCAGAGTATAGAGGCGCACGGGAGGATGGCTAGGGCGGGCCGGATGCGTAGCCTGGCTACTGGCTAGTTCTTCATTGTTAAGGCCGGATCGGCGATTGGAGACTAGCGTGCACTCGACCGCCGGGACCGATGGCCTAACCCTTCGCTCAATTTCCCTGATGATTTGGTTGCCGATCTGGATCGAGATTCCGACATCGACATCGACCTCGAGCTCCGCAAAGAGGTGGTTCCCGGCTGCGCCGGCCGCTTCACGCGGTAGTCCTTGACCACCTGGGTGGACTCCGCGGCATCGATCGCCTTCGGCATGACGTTGTCGTCCGGGCTCCTGTCCATCAACACGTCAGCCGCTTCGCGCCGAGCCTTATGCCGGTCAGAAGGTCAGAAGGCCAGCTAGCCTTCCCATTTCCGCCTGCTGGCCCGCCCCGACCCATCATGTGGCCAACAACATGCTAAGCCGTTCCCCAGACTGGCGGCCTTCAGACAGTCGGATCTTTAGGCGAGGCAAAAATTCTTAAGTTTAGGGGTACCTAATCCAAGCGTGGAAGAGGCGCCCGAGGAGTACTTGGAAGCGCTGTACAAGCTGACCCGGGACGGAAATCCAATCAAGACAACCGAGCTTGCCAAACAACTCGGGGTCACGGCAGCGAGCGCAACCCAGATGTTGCAGAAGCTCGCCAAGAGGGGTTGCGTCGAGTACATCCCCTACAGAGGGGCCCGCCTTACACAGGAAGGAAAGAGCGAGGGCGCCAAGATGACGAGGAAGCATCGGCTGCTCGAGACCTTCCTAGTTTCGGTCCTAAAGATGCGCGGCGACAAGGCCCACGCGCAGGCCTGCGAACTCGAACACCATCTCTCAGATGAGGCCGAGGAGGCCCTCTGTCGCATCCTCAAACACCCGGAGTTCTGCGCGGATGACAAGATGCCCATACCGCCCTGCGACAGCCCGTTCACGAGCTGCGCAGAATGCATGGCCGCCGGTACTCACTACGAGTCAAAAAGGGAGAAACCGATCAAAGCCCTCACCTTCCTCAAGAGGGGTGAATCCGCCAAGATCGCCTTCATCCGGGCTGGAAGGGGGGCCGTCCAGAGACTGTGCGACATGGGCCTCACGCCGGGGGCCCAGGTCAGGATGGTGACATCCGCTCCGTTGAAGGGTCCCGTTGAGATCGAGGTGAGAGGCTCGAAGCTCGCAATCGGCTGGGGGATTGCCTCAAGAATCTTCGTTGAGGCTGAGTCCCTTGTCTGACGCCCAGGATGAGCTTCGCATTGCCCTAGCCGGCAATGCAAACGTGGGCAAGAGCGTCATCTTCAACGAGCTGACCGGACTGAGCCAAGTCATAGGGAACTGGCCCGGGAAGACCGTGAAGAAGGCCACGGGCACCCTCTTCTTCGAAGGCCGAAGGCTGAGCATAATCGACCTGCCCGGGATATACTCGTTTTCGACTTTCTCGGAGGAGGAACTCGTCTCCCGCCAGTACATCGCGGAGGAGAGGCCGGACGTCATAGTCAACGTCGTGGATGCCACGGTCCTGGAGCGCAACCTCTTCTTCACCCTTCAGCTCATGGAGCTGGAGGTCCCGTTCGTCGTCGCCCTCAACATGTACGACATCGCCAAGAGGACAGGAATCGACATAGACGTCCAGCGGCTCTCGGCTGAGCTGGGAGTCCCCGTCATCCCAACGGTGGCCGTCAAGCGGGTCGGACTGACCGAGATGCTGCGAGCTGCGATCCAAGTGGCGCTTCAGCGCCCACCGCCCAGACCGAGGAGGCTGAGCTACGGGCCTGAGATCGAGTCCCGGGTGATGCTCCTGACCCAGATGATCAAAAGCAAGGGAAGGTCAGGAAGCTACCCCCCACGCTGGACCGCGATAAAGCTGCTCGAGCGGGACTCCGAGGTTGAGACCATGGTTTCCGATCGGGCGATCCTGGACGAGGCCGCGAGGCTGCGCTCCGAGATCGAGTCCATCCATGGTGAACCCATCGGGACGGTCATCACCTCTGAACGCTACACCCTGGCCCACCGGATCTGCTCGACCTCCCTAACTTTCAGGGAAAAGCCTCGCCCGACCCTCTCCGGCCGCATCGACTCGCTGACCACGCACGGGCTCTGGGGCTACGTATTGATGGCTCTCATAACGATTGGGATGTTCTATGCCGTCTTCTCCTTCGGCAAGTGGGCCTCGGGCATCTTGGAATCGGCTTTGGACCTGTTTCGCCCCCTCCTACAAAACCTGCTGGGCCCAGGCCCCGTTGGCAAGATCTTGGTGGAAGGCCTCGTGGAAGGGCTTTTCGCGGGGATAGCCATCGCCATCCCCTTCATTCTTCCCTTCTACCTCATGCTCTCCGTCTTGGAGGATTCGGGCTACCTCGCCAGGATCGCGTTCCTGATGGATGCCGCGATGCACAGGATGGGCCTACACGGCAAGGCCTTCATACCGATGCTCCTCGGCTTCGGGTGCAACGTTCCTGCCGTGCTGGGGTGCAGGATCATGGAGACGCGCAGGGAGCGGCTGATAGCCGCCTTCGTCTCCACGCTGGTTCCCTGCACCGCCAGGACCATCGTGATACTGGCCTTGGTCGGAAAGTACCTCGGGGTGACTTACGCCCTCTCCCTCTACGTCATCGACATCGGGATCATCTTCGCGCTTGGCCGGGTCGCCTACAAGACGCTTCCGGGAGAACCGATCGGGTTGATCATGGAGATGCCGTCCTACAAGAAGCCGTCCGGAAGGGTCATTGCTAGGCAGACATGGTTCAGAGTCAGTGGCTTCGTCAAACTCGCGTTCCCGATCATCGCCTTTGCAGGCGCCGCAATAAAGGCGGCGGAGATCGCGGGCGTGCTCAACATCCTGTCCGACGCGATATCGCCCATCACCGTCGGCCTACTGGGCCTTCCCTCCGTCGTGGGGGTCCTTCTCATAGTTGGGATCCTCCGCAAGGAGCTCACCGTGTTGATGCTAGCAACGCTGCTGGGCACTCCACACTTCGACGCCGTTCTGAGCCCCCTGCAGATGTACATCTTCGCCTTCGTCGTCATGCTATACATCCCGTGCGTAGCCACCATCGCCGCCCTCGTCGAGGAGTTCAACTGGAAGGACGCTGCCTACGTGACCATATTCGAGATCGTCTTTGCGACAGCGGCCGGAGGACTCCTTTACCGAATCCTCCTGGCGCTCGGATGGCACTAGGAGCGGCGCCCGGCCGGCGGGGGAAATCATTACAAGACTGGGACGGACCGTGGCCGCAGAGAGCCTTGCGCCGCGCCATCCACGCTGCCCTTCCTGTCATGGGGTTCACCTCCACGGTGGTGCAGGTCGTCCTCCTAAGGGAACTTCTCGTCGGCTTCCTTGGCAATGAGCTGTCCATCGGGGTGATGTTGGGCGAGTGGCTTCTGTTCGAGGCGTTGGGAAGCTGGGGGCTTGGCAGGTTCTCGCGGGACACCGAGCCGTCCGTTGGACATTACATCGCGCTCCAAGCCCTCGTCGCCCTGCTCCTGCCCTTGGCCGTGGCCCAATCAAGGATCGTGAGAAGCCTCGGGGGCTTCGTGCCCGGACAGGGTGCGGGCCTTCCATCGATCGCCTTTTTCTCCTTCGTGGTCCTAGCTCCACTGGCGCTGTGCGGCGGGGCCCAGTTCACGCTGGGCTGCAAGATCCTTTCGACGACCCGTGGCGCCCACGTGACGATAGGCTGGGCATACGTCTTGGAATCCGCAGGGGCCGTCACAGGCGGCATGGCCGCCACATTCCTTTTCGTCCCCCGGGTAAGCCCCGTGATCTCAGCCCTCACGATCGGTGCGCTGAACCTCCTTTCGGGACTGCTTCTAGTCATCGGAGAGGGCCCTCCGACTAGGCTCTACAGGATCGGGCGCCCCGCCCTCATCGCCATGGCCCTCGTGGGCACCGTGTTCCTGCTCGTTTCTCCCACAGCGAGGATCATCGACGCCGCGACGCTGAAGGCCCGATGGAAGGGCTATCAGCTGATCGTTTCGGAGAACTCCGTCTACGGGAACATCGCGGTCATCGAACAGGCCGGCGAGGTCACCTTTTTCGTGGACGGCGTGGCGACGGTCACCTCGCCCCCGGATTTTGACGCCGCTAGGACGCTGGTCCACGTTGCGTTCCTTGCGAAAGGTGATCCAAAGAGGGTCTTGGTCATCGGCGGCGGAGCGGGGGGAGTTCTGTCTGAGATCCTGAGGTACGACGTGGACGAGGTCGTCTACGTCGAACAGGATCCCCTCCTGATCCAGCTTCTGCGGGATCATCCAACCGACACGACCAGGTACGAGTTCTCCGATCCCAGAGTCAAGATCGAGGGCACCGACGGCAGGCGGTTCCTGACGAACACGGGCGAGGCGTTCGACGTCATCCTGATGAACCTTCCCTACCCCTCATCGCTCAACCTGAACCGATTCTACACGGTCGAATTCCTGAGTTTGGCGGGGTCCAAGCTGGCCAGCGGCGGCGTCTTGGCATTCCCGGTGCCCGGGTCAACCGGATACCTTTCGATGGAAGAGCGCAAGATGAACGGCTGCATGCTCCAGACCTTGGG
>Ga0209102_1001712_pt1 | contig 10950 bp, 6 predicted proteins | sample ConPoolayeHmetaG_FD_185483 | JGI IMG/M metagenome (GOLD analysis project Ga0209102, IMG submission 185483) | Hot spring microbial mat communities from California, USA to study Microbial Dark Matter (Phase II) - Cone Pool mat layer H metaG... ... | reverse complement strand
GGCTAATGGGGTATTCAGGGTCGGTGGGACAGTCGCTGTTTTGCCACAGAAGACATGGGCACAGAACATTTCCTGATTATATCCCCGCATTCTCAGCCGACCTTGATGGCCCAGGCGTCTAGCTACCGCCACGAGTAGTGAGTCAACATCGAGTTCAGTCATCCCAGGGCGAATATTTTTGTGGGCTTCCAGCATAACCCGGTTCAGGATTTCACAACCCTTCCTAATCTGGGATATTTCATACTCCGATTTGACCATGCGAACTTTTCTAATGAGCTCGGAAACATCAAGGAAATCTGCCTCTGGGAACTCGCGGTGCAGGGTGAGATAATACTTCGCGGGTAGGACGTCCATTTCCAGGCCTATTCTACCTCGTACGGAGTAGTTGAAGTCAGAAAGAGCCTGAGCCAGTTCTTTGTTGTTTTTTGCAGGAACGATCTGACTCAGGCTTGATTCCCTTAGAGCTCGGCTCAGGTTTCCCTGTACTGCTAAGACAGCTTCGCCTTCAGCAGGAACAAAAAGTAGGGAACGCTGAATTGTACCAGTGAAATAAAAGAGGTCGACATTTTGCGAGATCAAGGCTCCGAGAATATCATTGTCTTGAAGCTTTTTCTGAAATCGGGCAATCCGAGACTGGATTTCTTCTCGCGGTGTGCATTGGTACTGCACTGCGTTCTTCATCGGTTAGTCTGAATACTCCTCGGCTTGCCTCTATGGACGCCTTGCCAAGCCGAGCGTCGCTTCAGGTCCCCTCTGCGGCGGAGAGCCAATTCGAACCCGGACGCCCCGATGCAATCGGGACGCTGCTCCAGCCAACCATTAACCAAGTGGAGCTGAGGGGATTCGAACCCCTGACCTTCCCGATGAAATCGGGACGCTGCTCCAGCCAGCCATTAACCAAGTGGGCCTAAGGGTACGATAGACAGAACCTTTACCCTCAGCTTTAGCCTCACTCCAGACGAACGGCACTTGCGTCATTCTAGCCCTTCTTTTCTACCAAGGCAACTGCGCAAGTCACGTATACCAACACGCCGTGGAAATAACTCCGGACAGTGAGTGTTCAGATGATGTTCACCTATCGTTCAAATCGCGTTCAAATGGCGTTCACGGCGTTCAAGTGCCGGGTCAAAACAATACATTAAACAAAGGAGCTGCAAAATGGAGAAACTATCTGTGATGAAAAAACTAGCAATTATCAGGCTGTACTTCAGTGGCCTATCGTATCGGGATATAGCCGTTAAGGCTGGCGTCAGCACAGGGGCAGTGGCTAATGTAATAGCAGACCTAAAGGCTGGTAATTATCCCGAGGCCGGCGATCTAGCTGAACAGGTAGATATGCTCAGAGAACTGGGCGTAGCGGTCAAGAAATCCAGGTTGAGGGTGGGCGAAGCACTGACAGGGATCACTGTCATCAATTGCCTGAGAGAACTAGGTGTCGAGGCTGGCGACATCCAGCAGTGTGTATCCCTATGCAAAACGCTCACGTCCGGGGATATCGAAACCCACGCCTTTGCCAGAGCGGCGATGAAGTATCAAGAGGTGCTTCAAAGAACCGGACTTGGCGTAGAGGAATTAGAGAACAAGGTCAGGAGTCTGGAGGAAGCTTCACATCGACTGGGGCCATTGGCAAAGAAGGCCCATGATCTGAAGAAAGAACTGGCAGATCTTCAAATGAGGAACAGACAGCTTGCTGACGAGGTAGCAGGTCTGGAAGAGCGCCGACAGATATTGGGCGACAGCATAAAGGAAAGGGAACAACGAGAGGCAAGCCTCTCCACTCGAATAGCCCGACTTGAAGATAAACTCGAATCTCAGGAACTGCGCTTAGCTAGAGCCAGAAAAGATCTCAAAGCATTGGCCGGCATTGGCATGTCCCTCGATGAACTTTCGGGGTTCACTCAAAGGCTCCAGAGTGTGGCTCATCGACATAGCATTGACCCTAAGGCTGTCTACGGCAGACTCCTTACCGAACTTGAGCAACTGGATAGGGGGCTCGATGTCGAGACCATTGTCCAAGCAAAGCAGCAAGAGCTCGATAAGGTGGAAGCAGCCATAGCCAAAGCACGAGAGGAATCGGTGACGCTTGATCACAGGGTTCAGCAATTAAGGCAGGAATTATCCAGACTTAAGGCGCAGATAACTGATGAGAAGGAGAGCCTCTACCAGGAATTGAGGAGCATGACTGCAGTAGTGCACGACAGCATGGCAGGATTGAAAAAGGGTTTAGGTAAAGGAATACAGGAGGGCTTGGACGAAGTCAATAAGCTAAAAGAGGAAGCAATAGAGCTGGGCAAAGAACTTGGGCAGATAGAGGTTACAATCAAGAGCAACGCATGGCTTGAAGGTATTTTGTCCCTGCTGAAGGGCGAAGACAAGGTCACGGCAAGTCAGATACGAGTTATTGCGCTGATGTTACTCAAGAGCCTGCTGGCTTGGCTTGAGCGTAACAAGTACAGCGAAATCATGGGCTACTCGCTAACCACGACCATAAACATTTTGGTCTCGGAGTTCGAGCGATGGAAACCGAACGCGAATTCAGCCAAAAGCTCAAAGACATTCAGTGCCAGTTGAGAAGACAAAGAGCAGCAATTGAAGAACTTGGGTTAGTGCTGGAACGCTGTGCTAGTAACGTTACTCGGCATGACCAAGCAGTACTCCTCGATGGACTCAAGGCAGATGTCATGGAAAAGGTAGCACACACCCAATTGGTTGAGACTGCGGCTGGCAATGCGTTTACCAAGAGGAAGCTCACCACAGCGGTGATGAGCTTCGCCGTTGGCACCTTCGGTGCAGCCATAGCTGGTCACAAGAACCCGGTGTTTGAGGGTGCTAAGTTGTTCCAGTCTGCCCTGGGGCAGGAAAGCCCCTTTGGTACAGTGCTTGTTGGGGTAGGTAAGAAAGGCTTGCCTGAAGATGTCACAATTGTGCCGGTATCAAGATTGGCTCGGGACACAAACAAAGGTGAGGCCGCAGTCAGAGAGTCTCTTCAAAACCGTGGGTATCTGCTGTTGGTTCCTCAGGCATTTGCGGCACTGGTAGATAGTGTGAAATCTAGAGTCCTCGACGGCTCGCTGTGTTTGCCACTTAGCGCTGACAGAATAGCCCGCGAGTTACCATCGATACTACAAAAACCGGAATCCCTTTAGCGCACTAGGCAACTGCGAGCTTGATGCGTTGCTGAACAAGCTCCTTGCTCCCGTGGAACTTTCCGCTACGGCTGTGATTCGTGCGTAAAGAAGGCTAATCCGGCTTATTGAACAGATCAAGTCTTTGTTACCTGCGTTTTGCCCGCGACAAGACAGGCCTCTGTTGCCAGTGAAGGATATCATACTCGGTTGCAGGCCGACCTGCTTTGCCTTTCACAGTTTCTCCACGGGGTAACTCCAACCTACTGCTTCTCGGCTTCCCTTCTCCTGTGCCTGACAATGAAATAGCAGCCGAAGCCAAGCAGTATTGTCCCCACACAGATGGCAACTAAATGTATGGGTGACACGCCTGATGGGGTTATGGCAATTTCCCCTTGTGAATCGCGTGACAGTGTATATGCTTGTTCCTTGCCTTGTTGAATCGTGGATTGGAGGGTCTTTGTCTCTGAGATCTGCGAATCTGCTATGGTAAATGCGGTTAAGTTGAATGATTCTATCGGTTCTTCGGCATAGCTAGCGTCTACGACAACACGCAGTTTCGAAATATCTGATGGCACGATGATAGTTATTGTGCCATTCAGACTGTCATAGTAGTAGGCTTCCGGAATCTGTATTTCGGTCTGATTGAGTGCGTGGTTCATTCCTACGTGTCTGCCTTCTCCATCATATACGTGAAGGAAAAGCTTGTGTCCGTCTTCATGTAACTCAATTCCTGTTCCTGAAGATATGGATTCATAGATGGCATGAAACCGTTTATCTTCTTGTACGTAGTATGAAAAGCTAGTCGAGTCAGACAACGTTTTCCCGGTTTCATCTTCCCAGTGATCGAAAATCAAAATGTCTTCTTTGAAGACTATGGACTCAATATGAAAGCGGTGATTGCCTTTCATCAGACCGAGTGGCTTTGGAGTTCTGTACTGTTGCCCGTCGACTGAGAAGATGACATTAGTAAGCAAAGATCCTGTGGAGTCCTCCGCGAAAACGGTCAGTGTAGCCGATACTTCATTTGTATATTGGTTCACAAACTCATCCCACATTAGATCATGTGCAAAATCGAGATTACTAGCTCTGTTGTACATTCCATATGTAGTCTCGGCGAACCAAATCGATAATCCATGAGAGTTTCCATGTAAGCTTTGATGCCATTCGGCAATGACAGCCGAATCCGTGTTACTAATATCAATCTTGTTCATTACCGCCTCAGCGTAGTTTTGCGCTTCTTTGATGTGTTCTTTTACCAGTTGAGCAAAGTAGTAAAGGTCAATGTAGTCATAATCATCATCGACCTCGGAAAGATCTTCCTTCCCGTATTCTTCATTAGTCCTGGCAATGTCACTTCTTATGTCGGTTATTTCGTCCTTGTATTCATTCAGATTCTGCTTTAGGAATCTTGCGAGGTCGTCAACTGACTTTGCTAGTCCACCGATCTTGGACAAATCAATAGCCGATAATGTCGCTTCCCAGGGAAACTTTCCCACATTTCTTTCCCTGCATTTGTCAAGAATAGTCTTTGCAAAATCTTTGCCAGACATAGCAGGGTCATCTCGCAAAGCACCCAGGATCACATCATAGGGCAAACTAACAGAATGCGGCCTCATATAGTCTTCTGAACCTACCATGAAATCGGCAGAGTCCTTGATTTGATAGGCAACCTCAATCATACCCATTAAGCATGCTTCAAAAACTATGACGTCTATTCTCCTACCAGTCTCCTGAAGTGCTTGTTTAAGCTCGCTCATCCTCAACGAGTCGTAGCTACTCGTCCAGTCTTCGCAAACCCCCTGCCAACCCCCGCCATGATCGAATAGCATCAGGGCATATTTCTTCGCCGGGTATTTGTTTATGCAGGCCTTAACAAACCCCGACAGGGTTGCGCTGTCACCCATGTTCAGGTCATCCTTCTCTTCCAGGAGTTCGGAGTGAATTCTTGTATTATCATTGTCCTTAACGAGCTTATATAGCCTAGACGTGGCCCAATTTCCGTCGGAAGAATCATATTTGGGATGGCGGTCAACTAATGCCAGTATTGTGACATCCGATGTAGAGCCAATCGTTTCCATTTGATTCAGAGCTTCTAGGGCGCGCCACTCAACGTCGTTGTCACCGTCCAAATAGGCCATCACGGTCCATTCAGCCACAGGACCAACAGTAAAGGCCCTGCTCATCTCATTGTTGGTTTCGTTCGATTCAATAACCGCGTTGGTTGTGTCAGCAGCCCATCTAACTGTATGAAGTCCCCCAGTTACTGTCCACGGATATTCCGCCCACAATGTGACTGATTGGCCAGCTCTGAGTAATGAGATTGTTCCTGAATCGTACAGCTTCCCATCGAGATAAACCTCTACACGGAAATTAGACGCATCTGCATCGCCTCGATTGACTATTTCGGCCCCAAAGTATATGACATCTCCCTCCTTGAAAGGCTCAACCTTGTCGAATCCAACCTTGTTGAAAGTCAGGTCTGGGAGCTGCTGAGGGAGGCCCAGGGCAAAACAAGCTACGAACACGTCCAATGAACCGCGGTCGAAGTCCCTGGGCGACGTAACTACACCTTGGACATCTTCCGTGTTGGCTTGGAGGGACTCTACGTTGGATTGCAACGAAGCTATCTCTAACTCCGTTGGGACGAGAAGAACCTCTAGCTCATTCAAATTCCTGGAACGGCTGAAAGTGTTCCCAGAAGCATATATTCTACCGTTTGAGACGAGCAAATCAAGGAACCAATCACTCGTAGAACCACCATATGCGTAGTTGCAGATTGTATTACCGTTGGAATCCAGTATTATGACAAATCCATCGTCGTAAGGCGTCTTGGCCCCATATTCGCCTACTACATACACATAGCCACCTACAGCTTGCACCGCGTTTGCAGACATCCAGACTCCAGAATTCGCCTGTTTGGCCCATAGTACATTGCCGTCTAGGTCGAGCTTACACACACCGCTACCAGCAACAAAGATGCCTTCACCTGAAACCGAGATGTCATTTATGTTGACCTGCAGGTCCTTAGCCCAGACGAGTCCCCCGTTACTTGTGAATTTAGCAATTACCGTGGAACCTACGTAGGCCACGTAAACAAAACTCCCATATAGTTCAATGTCTGTGTCTTCGAAGTTAGGTGTATTTAGGGCCCACACGACACCCACTGAGTCATCATGTTCCACCAGCTTGGCCAATCGACAACCCAAACTGCCCACGTATATCTCATCCCCTACGACCTTAATTGCCGTAAAATCAAAATACGTATCGCTGCTCAACACAATCCGTTTAGACCATAATAGCTCACCCTCTTTGCTGAATTTTAGGACCGAGGGGTTCGATGCGACATATACTGCATTGTTTTCAACACATATGTCATTGCCGCCCTCGTAGCCCTCAGTCCCCCAAGTTTTGGCCCAAAGTATCGTCCCTGTCTTGTCTAGCTTAAGCAAGAAGGCGTCGGATTCCCCAGCCCCAAAACTCCATGTGACCCCCGTCAGGTACAAATTTCCATCATCGTCGGCAATTCTGCCGCTATACTCCCAGTTTGGACCTCCCCATGCGGTGTCACAAACGGCATTGAGCTCCTGTCCCGGAACCCGGACTGAATAGCTACAGGAAGCCAAAAGCTCGGCAGGCGGTGTCGGGAAAGTTACCGCCTGTCCCCACAATTGTACCCGGTATTCACCAGGCGGATAGCCGGCTGTAACGCTTGCGGTACTTTGGCCAACGTTTGGGTATATCGTTGACTGGGAACCGCTCGGGCTCATAACAACCAAGTAAACCTTCACACCATAGGCAGGAGTCGGACTGACTTGAATAATAACGGTATCACCAACGACATAAGTGGATTTGTCGGTACTTACGATCCATCCTGACTGGGTGTTAGCCGACACTGGCACGAAAACAAATACGAGAATTGAACAAGCGAGCACAAGGAACGCAGATGCAAGTCGCCTGCTGCTTTTCTTGAGCATCTGCACCGGTACTCCCCTCTGATAACGCCAAGGATTGGGTAGCTAATATTATAGCATGTCTATGCTGCGTGGTCGTCTTCGCATGGAATGGTCGCAGTACCTGCACAGTCTTGCATAGGCTCTGTAGTCTGGAGATTTGTGTTTGTCAACGGCCTTGCTCGCCTACTCTGCGGCCTCGTATTTAGCCGGAGATCTGGAATCAAATCTGAGCCTAATTGACAGGCCCTTTGACCGTCCTCGCGACCACCTCACAGTCTAACTCTCTTTGATGCTTGGTCATTGGGGACCAGTACCAGTCTTATCGATAGAAAGCCTGGCAAATCGTAAATAGATCCCTTTCCTACCTCCTAGAAGCGCAATGGCAGCCCAGTATTTGCAGGTTGCGCGCAAGCAGACTTTCACAAGTCGCTACATTGTGACCTACGGATCAGCATACGCGGAAATGTAGCTTCACCTCCGGAATGCTATGGTCTGCATTCAACCGTTTGAGTTGCCATGCTCGACAATCACCCCTCCCGTCACGAACACAACTATGTGTCTACTGATCGACTTTCCACTCGGTGGATTCCAGTTGAGATCAGTTTCCTCATCTCCCGTCAGAAGGCTGTCTACAGTCATGCATACACCGTTCACCGACTCCCATCAGCAACGCAGACTAGCAGAGACGCCCGACTCCCACTAGGGCGAAGCATAGTATACCCTAATCCACTCGATCATGAACCCGTGATTCTCGCTGTCGGTATGTATCGTGGTGTAGGCGACGATAAGTCCAGTGGATTCCATGTCGAAGATCAGTGATTGGCAACCATATCGCCCATGCGGGTCCCAGTCGTGGTAGTAGGAGACTTCTCTCATTACTCCGTTACATGTCAATGTTACGGGATAAACGCAGCCACTCCCGTAGAATTCCACGCGCTCTACTGCTCTATCTACCGTGATCTCCAAGACACCTATCTCCCAGAAGTAACTCAGAACAGGCTCTGTCCAACCCCCGTCTCCTGGGGTAGCCTCACACGATTTGACGTTGCCATACTCCACGTTTTGATAGTAAATGGAATGCTCAGGGTGTTCTTTGTATCCTGCTACCACGACGGTACCACCCGAGTCGAGACCTACCGTCTGGAGCGTCCCTGCAGCAACCTCCACAATATTCGTCCACTGCCCCACATCTAGCTGCCCATGGTAGTTATTGCCCACGGCGACCACGCTACCGTCGGCCCTGAGCCCCACCGTGTGATAGCGGCCTGCTGCGACCTGGACAATGTCCGTCCAGCCACCCACATTGCACTGCCCATAGTAGTTAGATCCTGCGGCGACCACACTTCCATCAGCTTTGAGCCCCACGGTGTGACGATGACCTGCAGCAATCTGGACAATATCATGCCAGTGACTCACATCGAGCTGACCATCGATGTTCCATCCCACGCCGACCACCCTGCCATCATCCCTTAGTCCCACCGTGTGCATTAGCCCAGCGGCAACGTGTTCGATCCCTGTCCAGTTCTCCACTTCACACTGGCCAAGCCAGTTGTTGCCCACGGCGACCACGCTACCGTCGGCCCTGACCCCCACTGTGTGCCTCGCGCCTGCCGCAACCTCGACGATGTCGGTCCAGCCACTAACGTCCAGACTCCCTTGATGGCTGGTGCCCGCAACGACAACGCCGCCGTCGATCCTAAGTCCGACCGTGTGACCAGTGCCTGCAGCAACCTGAACCATGTCTCTCCAGCCACTTGTATCCATCTGCCAAGAAAAGTTACCGCCTGCGGCGACCACCCTGCCATCATCCCTGAGTCCCACGATGTGCACTGCCCCTGCGGAGATTCCCACAATATTCGTCCACTTCCCTACATCTTCAAAGTCAAACACAGCCGCGACTGAGTAGTCGCCGTTCATGGCGACGGTCGTCGAAGCAGAGTTCACGTCGGCAATGCCAGCTACATCGCCAGTCCACTCCACAAACTTGCAACCCTCCTCGGCTTCTGCCACCAAGTCAACCACGGTGCCAGCATCATATGTGAATGTCCCCTCACCAGGCAAAGTCACCGACCCTCCCCCTGTGCTTGAGATGGTGAGATTGTACCGAGCGATAGGAGCAGGGGCACACTCTATAGTCCCTGCGATCAACGCTGCAATAATCAGAAAGATGCTAACCCTTGCCATGGGACGTCACCTCCTCAAGGTGTTATTGTATCACTAGCGAAGCAAGTGTCAATAGGTCGCTCCACTCGAGACGTACCATAGAGTAAGGGTCAGGGTTTCTCAGCGCGCGGCTAGGTCACAATTCAGGTATTTGTTCAGAACCCTTTGTCACTTTGGTGAAAAGGCCATTACAAGGAACCCTCTGTAGGATGGAAACAGGATTTGCCTTTTCGATAGGTAGCCTATTCAGCTTGCCTGAGCTTCACTTCGAGTTCAGCCAAGCCGTTAGCTATATAGATTGCACCCATTCTTCTGACACACGTCACTACGTCATCGGGCCGATAATGCAACCTCTGACACCGGTCGAGAGCCTGGTGCACTACCAGAAGGTAACTGCAAATGCGCTCAGGCGCACCACCGACGTAATAAACAACCCGGCGTATACCCAATTCCTCGAAACGGTTGTGTAGTCTCTGTACAAGCCAATTTACATGGGCTTCGCTGCTTGGCAGAATCTGTTCCCTATCATTGACTTTCTCATAGACGAAAACCTGACCGTGGCTAAACTTTAGCTTGGTGTCATAGCGGTCGTGTTGTTCGCTGGGCAAGAAGAGACCGTATCTAGCACTCACGATAGCCCAAGATACACCTGCCAAGATGCACATTCTGCCGAACCGTTGGATCCGTTCACTCGTGTACAACGTAAGCGGACCGCCAGCACCATTCTTAGCGCCTGAGCACTGAGTCACGAAGAGAATGTCCTTTTGCATCTGCTTCTCTCCTTTGTTTCAATGAGGGTATAGGGTCTCAAAGCTCCCCGAATAGCACTCCAAGTCTTGGCTACCGCCCATATTTTACGCTAGCAGTTGTGCGTGAACAAGAGAGAGGGGAGTTGAAATATGACCAACAACCGTTATTCAGCGCACCAGCTATGGCGCGTGATATTACAGACGCCGCGACTTCCGTTCCTTGAAGGCGGGCGGAGGGTAAACAAAACCGAGAATTGTTAATCGGGCTTGCTTGCCGACTTCGATTTAGCAAAACCGTCGTCCTTTAGTGTTGGGCTATTTCCGCTCTCACCCCTGATATCTTTCTTTTCTGCCATGTTTCTCGTATTACCTTAGCCACCTTTTTGAATTCGTCATGTGTAAACATATTGCTCTTAGCCATGTTACAGAGTGCACAAGCTAAGACGCAGTTCTCGAGAGTGTAGTCTCGCTTGACTTTTACTATGTCTTTTCCCTTTATGACTACAGTTCCTTTGCGATCTACCTCCAATCTCCGTCCTCTATATGGAAGGCCATAGAATTGCCCCCATAAGCCTAAGAAGTCACTCTCGTGTATGCCACAATAATGGCACAGATGTCCGTCCCTCTTATAAAGCTTCTCTCGCAGCTCCTCTTTCTTTTTCATGTCGCCTTACCTCCTACTAGCCGCGACATTGTATCTCTTCCTATCAGAACCATGCAAAGAGACACCACGTTAACAAAGTGAACATTTGTCAGAATTGTTGCGTAACAAAGCAGGAGTTTGTCGCCCGGGTTGCATATTATGGACAAAAGTTTGACCAATCGCTGACGCTAGTCAAGATACACCTTCCACTTGTCTAGAACACTCTGCAATGTAGCGCACGTTATATGTTCAACTAACCCTGCTTCGATATTTCGCGCTTTGGCTACCGAGTTGATTTCTGGGCTGGGAATCAT
>Ga0209102_1001711_pt1 | contig 10952 bp, 11 predicted proteins | sample ConPoolayeHmetaG_FD_185483 | JGI IMG/M metagenome (GOLD analysis project Ga0209102, IMG submission 185483) | Hot spring microbial mat communities from California, USA to study Microbial Dark Matter (Phase II) - Cone Pool mat layer H metaG... ... | reverse complement strand
GATTCTTGAGGAGTATGAATGCAGGGAAAATAATTTATTAAAAACAACCGAGGCTTCCGAAGACAAATGCGGGAAACCAGAAGTTCTTGATCCAAGAGTTGCCTATCTTCTTATCGACATCCTAAAAGACAATTCTGCTCGCTCGCCTGCTTTTGGATCAAACTCTGCCCTGGTCATCCCCGGACATCCAGAGGTGGCCGTCAAGACAGGAACAAGTAACGACCTTAAAGATAATTTAACTTTCGGTTTCAACCAAAACTATCTGGTAGCTACTTGGGTTGGTAATAATGACTCTTCCCCTATGGCCAGGGTGGCCTCCGGCATCACTGGCGCTTCTCCGATCTGGAACAAAATTATGCGCTTTTTACTTGCAGAAGAACCTAGTCAGGAGTGGCCGATTCCTAATGGATTGGTTCAAACTCCAATTTGCAGCCTAACCGGAACTCTTCCTTGCGGAGGGTGCACTATTAAAATGGAATGGTTCCTAAAGGAAAAAGTTCCCACCAAAGCCTGCTCGCCAGAAACAATCCGGAGAATAAAAGAAACAAAAGAAAAGGATGGCCAAATTCTGGAGCCCGCCGCCTCCACCGAAAATCCTCTCCGTTTCCCGAGATCTTTCCCTTAATTGAAATTTCTATACCTTATAAACTAGAATCAATTTTTGGTTTCGAGATCGTAGAGCTGTTCGGCAATCTTTGGGATCACTTCATCGGCCTCTCCCTCTATGACGCCGTCTGACATGATCACCAAAACAAAAGGAGAGGGAGCAAACACTATTCCGGCATCATTAACTGTATGGATTTCCCGTCCATATTTATGGGCAACCTTTACCTCCTTAGGTATTCCGGCCACCAACCAATTCTCGTAAGCAGTATTGGTAAGATAGTCCAATATTTCTTCTTGTCCTTTCTTGGAAAGAATCTCTTGATTCCAAAGCTTCTTAAAAAAATTGCCAATATCTTCGGGGGTAGTCCTATTTTGATCAAGAGAAGTTTTCTCCATCCCTATTTCCGAAATCAACTTGTTTATCTTATCATCTCCAAGTAAACGCCTGACTATTCCAAAAGCGGTATTGTCGGATTCTTTTCCCATGTAGCGCGCCAGTTCCCGATATGTTACTACCGTTCCCGCTGGTCTTGAGGCCAAGATGCCAGCCCCAGGAACTTTATCGGTCTGTTTGAGGGTATATTTTGTTTCTAAATCAAGACGTCCTTTTTCTGCTTCCTTGTATAAGGTTGCCAAAACAGGAAGTTTGATTAGGGAAGCTGCCTGCATTGTCTCTCTCTCGTTAACTCCGTAAGAATATCCTTTTCTCAAATCGATAACCAAGAAGGCGTAAAGGCCAGAGCGATTTTTTGTCAACTCCTTAAATTTGTTTTTGGCCTCCTTAATTTTTTCCTGATCCTTGTCGCTCACGTTTTTATCACCGACAATAATTACTTCCTCCCCTAAAAAATCGGGGAGCGATATCCTCGGCAATCCTGGTAATTTCCAATTTCTGGCCGATACCGCCAACCCGGCCGCTATAATTATTGTTGTTAGGAAAACGAAGAGCGTCATCAGTCTTTCGCGTCTTCCCCAAGGTTTGATGGGCTCTTTTCTTTTTTTTCGATTTTCGGGTTTTAAGTCTTTAAATTTTCTTGGGTTTGGTTTTCTCTCGTCTAATTTTTGCAAATCTTCCTCGTCGTAGTCGTACCCTTCGTCTTCTGCGGGTCTATTAAAGATTGGCATAATGATATTTTACAATACCCGGAAATTATAACTAATAGATAAAATTTTCTTCGTGTTTAATTTGGGTCTGTGAAAAATTGGGAAGGTCGCTCTTTTATGAAGTGTTTATTTCCTCAAAAATTATTATTTTCTCCTTTTTTCCCAAACTTCACTATTGACTATATTGGCCGGTTTTTTCCCAGCCAAAGTATCAAGAATTGCCATTACCGCTTGTTCGCTCATCTTTTTTCTTGCATCTTCCGTCGCCGAGGCAATATGGGGAGTCGTTACAGTATTTGGCATCACTAAAATCTCTGGGTCAACGTTTGGCTCGTTTTCATAAACATCAAGGGCCACCCCAGCCAAGTGGCCGGATTTTAGAGCATCAACCAAGGCCCTTTCGTCAACAATTTGCCCCCTGGCAGTATTGATGAGAAAACTTCCTTTTTTCATTTTTGCTAATGTTTCTTTGTTAATCATATGCCGGGTTTCCTCGGTTAAAGGAACATGCAAAGAAACGAAATCGCTTTTGGCTAGCAAATCGTCCAGTGGAGCAAAAGTAACTCCCAACTCTTTTTCTGCTTCGGGGTCGGGGTTGTGTTTATTGTAAAGAACGGTCATATTGTAACCCTTAGCCCTTCTAGCTACCATTGAACCAATTCTCCCCAGCCCTATAATACCAAGGGTTTTGCCAATAATGCTTACCCCAACGAATATATCTGGTTCCCAGCCTCTAAAACCTCCCCGACGAGTTGCTTCGTCCGCTTCGACTACTCTTCTCGCCAGGGACAAAATTAAAGCCCAAGTGTGTTCCGCTACTGCTTCGTTAACTTCATCGGAGGGGGTATTGGTCAACACTATTCCCCTATCAGTAGCCGCTTTTACATCAATATTGTCAAAACCGACTGCATAGTTAGAAATTATTTTTAGTTGCGGTCCAGCGGCATCCATCAGATCTCCGTCAATCCTGTCGGTCAGTAAACAGAGCAATCCTTCAACCCCTTTTATTTTTTCCAATAACTCTTCCGGGAGTAAAGGCCGATTAAACTCAGAGATCTCTACTTCGTGTCCTGCTTGACTCAGCTTTTCTAAAAAGCCACCTGGTATTTTTCTAGTAACAAGAACTTTGGCCATTATAATTCTCCAACTTTACTGCCTGAACTTTTGTATCTATCTATCCATTCTTGCATTTCTTCTTCTTTTAATAGACCCTTTTGAGGGCCTACATAGCCAATAACCGACGCGGAATTAACCGTCCCCCAAACTAAAGCTTCCTCAAGCGACTTACCTTTAATAATAGCAGCTAGACAACCGGAGCCAAAGGCGTCACCGGCACCGGTTCTCTCATAAGCATCAATCGGAAGGACTTCTGCCCGGAAAAAACTCGCTTTGTTGACCACTCCCGAATCAAAAATATATGAACCATTACTTCCGTCGGTCACTATACAAATTTTTGGCCCCAGTTTTGAAAGAGCAATTAAAAGCTCTTTTTCCCGACCGGCGCTGTTCTTTAAGTTGGTTAAAAGCTCTGCTTCCTCTCTATTGACAAATATCAAATAGGTTAAGGAAAGAATATCTTTTAATCCTTCGTAACCGGCTTTTAGCTGCCAGCTTCCTGGATTAAAGGCCAATTTAACTGTCGGGTTCTTTAGAAGCCATTCTATTATATGGTTATAGAAAGGTCTATACGATTCCCCCATAGAAGTAAGATAAACCCAAGGGGTAACTGGCAATTGAACCGGAAATTCGTAGGAGCGGGGGGCATGATAACTAAAAATTGTTCTTTCCCCCCCATAATTGATAACCACAGAAAAATTAGAAGAGGAAGCCGGTTGTTGTATTACATAAGTCAAATCGATACCTTCCTTTTTTAATCCGTCAATGATCTGATTTCCTCCGGCATCATCTCCGAGTGTTAAAACAAGACCAGTCTTTATCCCCAATCTAGTTGTCCCCACGGCATTATTAGCGGCGTTGCCTCCGACCGAAAATTCGAGATTTCTGACCGGAATCTTCTCTCCATAGGAAAAAGAAATAAAGCATTTTTTGCTATTAACCTGGCAGAGAGCTTCACTTTCTGTAGGAATTAAAAAGACATCAATTGAAGCATCGCCGATAGATAATAATTCCAAATTATTCATCTTTCCATCTCCGGAGAATATTTCCCTTGCCTTGCTAGTGAAACCAGCTTAGCTCTTTTGTAAAAAACTCCTTGAGCCATCTTAACATTCTCTTCTTTTCCTCGCCAGCTCTCTAATGGCTCTAATTGGAGAGCGCGGGCGAATGAAAAGGAAAGTTCCCAGGGGGAATCGGATCTTAACTTATTTATTCTATCAAGATTAGCGGTCGCCTCCTCCGGACTCTGTCCCCCTGAAAGAAAAACGATGCCGGGGACTTCTGAAGGAACAGTCTTGCGCATCGTTCTCAAGGTGGCATGGGCCACTTCTAGAGAATCAGCCTTGACATTACTGTCTTTCCCAGGAAGGATCATGTTAGTTTTAAGCAGGAGTTTTTTAAGATCAATACCCGCCATCTTTAATTCTCTGAACAAATTCGAGAGAACTTCTCTGCTAACCTCTTCACAACGAGCAGTTGTATGATTGCCGTCCATTAATACTTCCGGTTCAACGATTGGGACTAAATCATATCCTTGAGATATTTCTGCGTATTTGACCATTCTTTCGATATTTTTCTCTAATGCTTCATTTGACGGGTATATAGACGAAATAACAAAGGGAGCTCGCCACTTAGTAAAGCCGACTCTCATTTCTTTATATTCTTTTAATCTTTCAGGCAATCCATCAAGTCCTCTGGCAATTTCCTCCGTATCATTTAAGGGCTCTCTTCCCTCGTCAACTTTTATTCCGGGAATAATTCCTCTCTCAGAAAGATATTCTGGGAAAGGAACCCCCTCGTCGGTTTTTTGTCTTACTGTTTCGTCAAACATAATTACCCCGCTTAAAAAATTTTCGATTCCTGGGGTAGTAAAAAGCATCTGGCGGTATTGACGGTTTAATTCGGGAGAGGAAACAAGCCCGACAGCCGCAAATCTTTTTTTGATAGTCCCGGTACTTTCGTCGGCGGCTAAAAGTCCTTTGTGGAGGGGAACTAATTTTTTAGCAATATCGCTTTTCACTTTCCTTTCTTTATAATAACTTTTTTGACAGCCTCTAATATACCCCCAGATTCCATTTTGTATTTTTCTAAAAGTTCATTAGCTAATCCTGATTCGCCGAAACAATCGGGCATTCCTACAAATTCTATTGGCACCGGGTAATTTCTAGCTAAAAGCTCCGAAACCGACCCCCCTAGTCCACCGGCTACCTGATGTTCTTCGGCAGTTACGATCGCTCCAGTAATCTTTGCCGCCCTAATTATTTCTCGTTCATCAAGTGGTTTTATCGTATGGGAATTAATAACCAAAACTTCGATTGCATTTTTTTCAAGCTCGCGGGCTGCCAAAAGCGCTTCGTAGACCAAGGGGCCACAGGCAATAATTGCCGCTTGGGGAAATTTCGACTCCCAAAGAATTTCTGCCCTGCCTATTTTAAAAGGGGTGGCCTCGGTTGTAAAAATCGGGATTTTCTCGCGGGCGAAGCGGATATAGGTAGGTTTTCCGTTTTTGGCTGCTTCGATTATTGCCTTTTTGGTTTCAATAGTATCCGCCGGGGCAACAACCACTATATTTGGCGTCACCCTCATCAAGGCGATATCTTCCAGCGCCTGGTGGGTAGCTCCGTCAGGACCGACCGAAATACCAGCGTGAGATCCCACAATTTTAACCGGGACATCGTTAAGGGCAATCGTCGTTCTTATCTGCTCCCAATTTCTACCTGGCGAAAAAACCGCATAAGAAGAAATAAAGGGAATTTTTCCATAAACTGCCATTCCGGCCGCAATCGTGGCTAATGCTTGTTCGGCCACTCCCGTTTCTATAAATCGTTCGGAAAATCTTTGTTTAAAAAGGGAACAACGGGTACTTTCAGCCACATCGGCACATAAAACCACAACGTTTTCATCCTTTTCCCCTGCCTCTACCAACCCTTCCCCATAGCCCTGTCGAGGGGTTTCCTTTTCAATATCTTTTTGAAAGATGTTTTTGGAAAGATATAATTTTTTGTTAATCATTTCTGTCCATTTCTTATTTTCCCTTTTAGTATTTTCAGTTCGTTTAAGGCTTTTCTAGCCTCCTCTTTTGTTGGAGCCTTGCCATGCCATTCGGGAAGATTTTCCATAAAAGAAACGCCCTTGCCCGGAATGGTGTGGGCAATAATGACAGTCGGGTTCTCATAGACGGCCCTGGCGTGTTCGACCGCATTAATAATCTCCTGAATGTTGTGACCGTCGATATCAAGTACGTGCCAATTAAATGATTTATATTTATCAACCAGAGGTTCTAACGGCATAACATCTTCTGTAAAACCGTCTATTTGGATATTGTTTCGATCAACAAAGACGGTTAAATTGGATAGGTTGTATTTGCCGGCGAACATCACCGCTTCCCAATGATTACCTTCGTCGTGTTCACCGTCGCTGGTTATACAAAAAACTCGAAAGCGGGCATTATCCATTCTGGCGGCGTAGGCAATCCCGGCTGCTTGGGCTAAACCGCACCCTAAAGGACCCGAAGTAGTCTCTACCCCCGGTAGCCTTAGTCTTTCAGGATGACCTTGGAGAGGGCTACCGAGACTCCGCAACTTCCACAACCATTCTCTAGGAAAATATCCAGCGTGAGCCATCGCGGCATACCTAGCGGGACAAATATGGCCATTGGAAAGAATTAATCGATCTCGCTCCGGCCAATCTGGTTTTTTTGGGTCGTGATTCAAAATTGAAAAATATAGTGCCGTAAAGACTTCGGCCATCCCTAAAGAACCGGCGGAATGACCAGATTTCGCCTTTTGGAGCATTCTTATGATATCGGAGCGAATTTCATTGGCTTTCTTTTCAAGCTCCGCTAGGGACAGGGTAGACATAAAAACTTAAATCTGAAATGGTTTCTCTTCCTTATGAGTATCACTTCTCTCTCTTAATACTTCTTCTAAATGCAGAATGGCTTTATATGCCTCTTCTGGCGTCTTGACAACCTTATAAACTTTAAGTTCTTCCGGTCTAATCCTCATGTTTTCCACGAAAGTTTTGATAATGTTATTCCAAAAGTCTCCGTAAAGAAGTAGGGGCTTATGATGGCCAAAATAGAGACGGGCCAAACCCCAGGCCATTCCAAATTCGCTGATGGTTCCCGTTCCCCCTCGAAAGATAACGTAAGCATCTCCCAATTCCAAAAGCTTTAGGGTCCTCTCTAAATAGTTTTTGGTCTTGATTTCGATATCGAACGGGTTATCCAAATCCCTTCCTTCAAAATTAGTTATATTTTTGGGGTAAAAAGTAATCCCCACCGCCGTCCCCTTAGCTGCCTTCGCTCCCTCTGAAACCGCCCGCATTGTCCCGGGTCCCCCACCATTGATAGCAACAAAGCCCTTCCCGGTCAAATATTTAGATACCTCAAAAGCCTCCTGGTACAGCGGGTCATTGGGGGCAGCGTCGGCAAACCCAAAATAGGAAATTTGCCTTATCTTTCTTTTTAGAAAATCTTTTTCAACCATAAGTTGCCTTGACAAACATTTCTAAATTATCTTCAATATCACCCTCAAAAATCCTTCTTCCGATAGCTACTTCGTCGGCGCCGGCGGTTACTACCTTTTTTATATTATCCTCCTTTATTCCGCCGTCGACGCAGATTCTGAAAGGGGTATCGTCTCTTGCTCTTATCTCATCAAGTTTTTTTATTTTATCAATTACTCGATCGTCCCACTTCTGTCCTCCAAAGCCCGCCTTGACGCTCATCAACAAAACCACGTCCAAACTACTAAGCGCTGCTGGATCAAGCTTTTCCAATGCCGTATCGATATCAACTGCCAGACCAACGGAAATTCCCACCTCCTGAGCCTTACCGACAAAAGCCAGCTGGTTTTCCATCAGTTCGATTTGACCAATAATCCTTGAGGCTCCCCCGCGGACCGTCCTTTCAACCCAGTCGATCGGCTCTTTGGTCATCAGATGGAAATCCAGATCCAAGTCAGTCTCGATTTTTTCTAGAGCCACGGGGTCGAGGGTTCTATTAGCGGCAAAAACTCCATCCAAGATATCTATCTGGACTCTTTTAACCAAGTTTTCGACTAAGGCTATTTTTTCTTCGATCTCTCTGATATCCGTTGTCAAGATTGTGGGTATTATTTCGACCATGAAAGAGTAATCGAATCGGTCGGTGCCCGATTCACGCCCTCGGATAAAGTTCTACCAACGCGAATTACTTGCTCGATAAGTCTATTGGCATAACCCCACTCATTATCATACCAAGCAAAAACCTTAACTAGATTTCCTCCTATCACTTGGGTCAAGGATAAGTCAACTATTGCCGATTCGCTACGTCCAATAATATCTGATGAAACTAGCGGTTCTTCAGAAACGGCGAGGATTCCTTTATAGAGCGGGTTGTTGGCCGCCTCTTTGAAGACCTGATTTACCTCTTCAATGGTTGTATCTTTCTTCAACACCACTGCCATATCGATGATAGAGCCTGTTATAACAGGCACTCTAAGCGCCCGACCATCAAACAAACCTTTAAGGTCGGGAATTGTTTCCGTTGTAGAAATTGCCGCTCCGGTAGTAGTGGGGACAATATTCTGGGCTGCGGCTCGAGCCCGTCTGAGATCTTGATGTGAATTGTCTTGAAGATTCTGGTCGTCGGTATAACCATGAGCGGTAGTCATCGCCGCTTTTTCTATCCCGAATTTTGAATGTAAAACTGTTACTAAAGGGGCGGCACAATTGGTTGTACAGGATGAATTCGATAAAATTTCTGCTTCTCCCTTGTATTCATTAACCCCCAAGATAAAAGTACCAACGTTTCCTCCTTTTACGGGAGCGGAGATTACAACTCTTTTAGCCCCCCCCAGGCCATGTTTCTTGGCATCCTCTTCGGTGGTAAACCTTCCGGTTGACTCTATAACCACTTCGACTTGAAATTTCGACCAAGGAATTTTGGCAGGGTCTTTTTGGGCCAAAATGGGAATTCTTTTGCCATCAACCAATAAGTTTCCTATTTGGGGATCGTCATCAGTCGCCTCCTTGGCCTTCTTTATTTCCTCCGCCCTGACCTCTTTCTCAAACTTCCGATAAACGGTGTCGTAGTTGACCAGATGGGCCCAACCGGCTGTATCCATGCTTCCCGAAGTATTGATGGCAGTAAATTCCAATTCACCGGCATGCTTGAGAAGTCCAATTCTAAAAGCAATCCTTCCGATCCGTCCAAAACCATTGATTCCTACTTTAACCATAGCCACAATTTAGTTTAACAGGGCTTCAATTCCCGGTAAAGTACGCCTTGATAAAAATTCGAGCATAGCTCCACCACCCGCCGATATCCAATCAAATTTATCTTCTAATCCCAGAATTTTGATTGCCCTTTCCGTTTCGCCCCCTCCGGCAACCTTAAAGGCAGCTGAGTTAGCCACTGCTTCAAAGACTCTTTTCGTTCCCAGTCTATGTCCTTCCTCTTCAAACTTACCGACGGGGCCAGCTAGAAGGATAGTTCCCGCCCGGAAGCAATCGGTTACTATTTTTTCGATTGAATTAATAGTGATATCTTCTTTATCCGGTAATAAATTAGCTATGCTTATTTTAGAATCGTCTGTCTCTTCTCTAAATTTCGGGAGGGCGCCGGTGAGATATATTTTATCGGCCAATGTACTCAAGCCGTCAAGGTACGCGAGTTTATCCTCCTTGGCGCCGCCGATAATAACCAATACCGGTCTTTTCGGACTTTCAATAATTTTTTTCAGGTTTTCGACTTCCTGGCTAAAATGCAATCCGGCGGCCCGCGGTAAAAACCTAGGGATTCCGACAATAGAGGCGTGAGGACGATGACTGGCCGCAAAAGCTTCGTTCACATATAATTTGGCTAAAAGAGATAGTGATTTGGCAAAATCAAGGTCATTTTTTTCCTCTCGAGGGTCAAATCTTAAGTTTTCCAGCATCATTATTTCGCCATTCTTTAGTTTCTCTGCTTCTTTTCTTGCTTCCTCTCCGACAATATCCGCCACGAATTTTATTTTTGTCGATAAAAGCCCCGCCAGTCTTTCGGAAACCGCGGCCAAAGAAAATTCCGCCGAAGGTCTACCCTGTGGCCTTCCTTTGTGGCCAATGATAACTACACTGGCCCCTCTCTCGAGAAGAAGTTTAAGAGTGGGCCGTAAAAGCTCCAAGCGAGATTCATCTTTGTCAACGTCCAAATCTCCCCTCAGAAGCACTCTTATACCCAAATCGCGGGGAATTGATGGTAGTTCCATGATCTAATTATTGGCTTCTTGTTTTTTTATCTGGAACAACCTTCTTTTGTATTTTTCTTTTCTGGCAAAAGGGGTTGCCAAAAAGACTTTTATCATCTCTTTAGCCTCCTTGTCTTTGGTATAATCAGCGGCCAAGACCAAAACATTCATGTCATCATCGTTTCTACCTGCTTTTACTTGTTCTTTAGATTTTCCAATCGAGGCTCGGACCCCATCTATTTTATTAACGGAAATGTCGGCCCCCACTCCGCTTCCGCAAGAAAGTATTCCTCGGGCATTTTTTTCCTTGCTGACAATTGAACCGACCTTTTCGGCATACAAAGGATAGTCGTCGTTAGGATCGAATTTGTAAGCTCCTAAGTCTTGCCATTCTTTTCCCCACTTTGTCAGCCAAGTCTTAATCTTTTCCTTCAAAGTGAAGCCACGATGATCAGCGCCTAAGTAAATTTTCATTTTTTTATCCTCCTAGGCAGTAAAACCCTCGGTTAAATCCTCTATTTCTCGACGAGGATCCTCCGCCTTCACCACGTCAGTGGCCACCGCCACGCCGACTGCTCCCAACTCCAAACTCCTTTTAACATCATCCCTAGAATTGATTCCTGCCCCAACAATAAGAGGAACTCCTGCTTCTTTGGCTAAGACTGACGCCTTGGCGATTACTCCCGGCTCGGCTTCAGCTACGGATACTTCGGTACTACCAATCAACTCGGGAGGCTCGTAGGCAGCAAAAGTGGGTTTAAGTTCCAAAACTCTTTTCAGCTCGTCCATATCCCCGGCAAAAATCATTGTTTTCAGATCCACTTCCCGGCAACGCAGGGTGGCTTTGATTAATTGCCCCCAGTCGTCAAATTTGCGCTCGGAGTGGTTTAGAAACACCCCACGGATACCAAT
>Ga0209102_1001709_pt1 | contig 10967 bp, 10 predicted proteins | sample ConPoolayeHmetaG_FD_185483 | JGI IMG/M metagenome (GOLD analysis project Ga0209102, IMG submission 185483) | Hot spring microbial mat communities from California, USA to study Microbial Dark Matter (Phase II) - Cone Pool mat layer H metaG... ... | reverse complement strand
AGATGGGGAATAAGCCCGAGAGGGGTATTGGAGAAACCCAAAGTGCGGCTACCTTAAATGGTCCATAGAACTCCTTACTTTGGTTGGTTTTAATCAGAAGCCCATTTCAACAATGGATCGATTCGTAGACTCTATTTATATTCAATCCATCCGCGTTCTATGGGTTTCGGAAATACTCCTGTCGGGCTTAAAACGATTCCCCCGCTTCAGTGAGGGATTACCCCTGACCATCTTTTTTCTTGACAATGATTGAATTTTTGTTAAACTTTTTGGGTCTAAAAAGGTAAGGAAGTAAATCTAAATAGAGAGGAGGTGAAGAAGGAATGAAGAAAGGTTTCATTTGCATGGGGATTTTGGCAGGTTTTCTGCTATCCCTCTTGGTTGCTACAGGCCTCTTTGCCAAGGATGTGGTGGAATATAATCCTCCGTATGGGAAGGTCACCTTCACCCACAAGAAACATGCGGAGACCTTAAAAATTGATTGTTTGAAATGCCACCATACCTGGAAGAAAGGCGAAACAAGTGGCAAACTTTGTAAAGATTGCCATAAAGCAAAAGCCGAGGGGAAAACCTTAAGCGCAAAAGATGCCTATCATAAGGATTGCAAAGGATGCCATGAAGAGGCCAAAAAGGCTAATAAACCTGCCGGCCCAACTGCATGTACCCAATGCCATGTAAAGGCAAAAAAGTAAAATAAAAACTGGCCTCTAATTTATTCCAAAAAGGTAGTCTTTTTTAAAGGCTACCTTTTTTTTACCTTGATGACAGGAGATTCAATCTGAGCTTGAGGAAAGTGAGACAATATACTTCTAACCAAAAAGAAAAAGGTAACTCCTCACTCAAGAGGGAAATAAATTTAAGCCCGACAGGAGTATTTCCGAAACCCATAGAATGCGCATGGGTTTAATATGAATAGATTATACGAATCGATCCATCGTAGAAATGGGTTTCTGATTAAAACAAACCAAAGTAATGATTTTTATGGGCCATTTAAGGTAGCCGCCCCATGGGTTTCTCCAATACCCCTCTCGGGCTTATTCCCTACTTTTGAGTGATTGGTTACAAAGAAAAAGGGATTTAAGATTGACAATAAATTACGATATATGTTAAGTTTTTCAATAATTTACCTGCCATTGCCCTTCTTAATGAAGTGAAAAGAGGGAAAATATCACTAATTTAATTAAAGGTTATTGATGGTAAAAAACAATTCAAAAGCCTCTGGGAAAAAAGACGAAGGAATTCTCGGTCTTTTTTACGATTTTTTCCGTTCTATTAAACTCACCATCTTTCTTCTCATCTTTCTTGCCATTCTTTCAATAATCGGCACGATCATTCCTCAGAATGCTCCAAGGATGGAATATATTCAGCGTTATGGACCTAACCTATACAATTTATTTAACTTTTTTGATCTCTTCGATATGTATCACTCCTGGTGGTTCAGTGCCATTCTTCTGCTGCTCTCCATCAACTTGATTTCGTGTTCCATTCATCGTTTACCTTCTCTCTGGAATCAAATTTTTAGAGAGAGGGAGATCGTATTGAAAGACTCTATGATTCAAACCCTCCCTTTTACCGCAAAGATTCATTCAGAAAAAAAGGCGGAGGAGATCCTTACCCCCCTTCGAAAATGGTTTAGGAAACCCAAACAGTTGGATTCTCCTTCTTTTATCACGTTTTATGGTGAAAAGGGCCGGTTCTCGAGATTAGGTGTCTATATTACCCATTTAAGTGTCCTTATCATCCTTATCGGGAGTTTAATAGGCTCGATCTTTGGCTTCAGAGGTTTTGTCAATATCTTTGAAGGTGAAACGGTAAATCAAATTTATTTAAGGGAAGGAGACCGGGATATCCCTAAACCGATTCATTTTTCAGTTCGATGTGACGAATTCAATATCCTTTATTATGACCTTCCTCAACCAGAAAAGCATGTTAAAGATTACTTGAGTGTTCTAACCATCATTGAAAATGAAAGGGAGATTTTGAAAAAGACCATCAAGGTCAATCACCCTCTTCATTATAAAGGATTATCTTTCTATCAATCGAGTTATGGCTCTGCTCACCAGATCACCTTAGGGTTTCAAAAGAAGGGGGATAAGGAAAAGAGAGTCTTGAAGGGATGGGAAGGGGAGAATATTCCACTTCCCCAATCAAACGCCTTTATCAGGGTATTAAGGTATGTACCGGAGATTCATCATTTTGGAGAAGGAATTCAAATTGCTCTTTTTAAGATGGGGCAAGAACCTAAGGTCTTCTGGGTATTGAAGGAGGGGGCGAAAGGTGGTCCAAAAGAAGTGGACGGGGAGCTTCTCTTTACCCTGGAGAACGTGACGACCAAGGAGTATACAGGACTTCAGGTCACTAAAGACCCGGGGGTGTGGATCGTGTGGGTGGGATGTGGACTCATGATCTTTGGCCTCATCCTCTCCTTCTTTTTTTCCCATCAAAGGGTCTGGATCAGAATTCCAAAGAAGTCGGGAGAAGAAATTCTTCTTGCCGGAACAGCAAATAAAAATAGAATCGGTTTTGAGAAGAAGTTCGATCAATTGACAAAAAGTTTAATGACCTAAAGGGATCAAACTGAAACATTGGGACTTCATTCAAATGAAAGAGGTTCGGTCGATTGTCCTTACCGGTTACGGGATTAATTGTGAGGTAGAGATGGCCCATGCCTGTCGATTAGCAGGCTCTGAAGTCGTGGAAATTGTCCATATCAATGAGTTGATTTATGGAGACAAGAGGTTAGATGATTATCATTTTCTAAATCTTCCAGGAGGGTTTTTAGATGGGGATGATTTAGGGGCGGCCAAGGCCGGGGCAAATCGGATCCGATACGCTAAGGTGCTCAAAGACACAGAGAAACTTTATGACCAATTTCTTCGATTCATTCGCTCGGGAAAACTCATCCTTGGAGTTTGTAATGGATTTCAATTATTGGTTAAATTAGGACTCATTCCTAATTTGGAAGGAGGTGATGGGAAACAGGAGGTCACCCTTACCTTTAACGACTCTGGGAGATTCGAAGATCGATGGGTCTATTTAAAAGTGAATCCAGAGGCTCCTTCCGTTTTTACTAAAGGGTTACGAGGAGTCTATCTTCCTGTTCGTCATGGGGAAGGGAAATTTATTCCCAAAGATGGTGAAACCCTCGAAGAAATAAAAAGAAGAAATTTAATCGTCCTCCAGTATTCCGATGAATCCTATGAGAGGCCTGTAATGGATTATCCTTTAAACCCTAACGGATCGATCGAGGCTGTTGCAGGCCTTTGCGATGAGAGTGGACGCTTAATGGGACTCATGCCCCATCCCGAAGCCTATCTCCATCGAACGAATCATCCTCGATGGACCCGTGAGGAACTTCCAGAAGAGGGGATGGGGGTAGCCTTTTTCAGGAATGCAGTTCAATATATTCGGCAGAATCTACTTTGAGTGCATGATCACCTTTCTATCCGCCCCCTTTCGGGATAAGGAACAAGAAGGTGGAGAAGAAGACAAAAGGGAGGAGTTATGAACAAAGCAGATCTCATTACAAAGGTTTCGGAAAGAACCAATGTCACTCAGAAGGTAGCAAAGGTCATTGTAGACACCCTCTTTAATAAAATGAAGGAGAGTTTGCAGAAGGGGGAGCGAATCGAGATCAGAGGGTTTGGAAGTTTTGTAGTGAGAAATTATGGAGGGTATAAGGGTAGAAATCCAAAAACCGGAGAGGTGGTTGACGTTCCTCCCAAAAAACTCCCCTTCTTTAAGGTGGGCAAAGAGCTTAAGGAGTTAGTCAACACCGTAAAGGCCCAGGAGGGTTAGAGGGTTTTCCAGTATTTTTTCTGGATCTCTTTAATCTGCTGAAGGAGTCGTTCGATTCGGGGATAATCCTTTTTCTCCATCTCCAAGAGCTCCTCCTTATTGATCGGGGATACCTGAGCGAGCTCTTTTAATACTGCCTTTACCGATCTTCCTTGACCGTTTACATCATATCCCCCCTCCAGGGTGATGATTAATCTTCCCTGGGCGGTAGTTTCAGCGATCTCCATCAGAATCTGAGTCATTCGGGCGAACCCTCTCTCTGTCACTTTCATCCCTCCCAGAGGGTCATCGAAGTGAATATCGAAGCCTGCTGAAATTAGGATGAGCTGCGGTTGATACTCTAAGGCTATAGGTCTAAGAATCTTTTCGAAAATATTTCCATAATCTGAATCTCCCACTCCCGTAGAAAGAGGAACGTTCACCGTAAATCCAGTTCCTTTTCCCTTCCCTACTTCTGTCGCAGAGCCAGTCCCGGGATAAAAGAAACCATACCGATGGGTGGAGAAGTATAGGACTCTCGGATCTTCATAGAAGGAATGCTGGGTCCCATTCCCATGATGGACGTCCCAATCCACGATCAAAATCCTTTCAAGGGAGAAATGCTTTATGGCGTAATAGGCTCCAATGGCGACATTATTGAAGAGGCAAAATCCCATCGCTCGATCTCTTTCAGCGTGATGACCAGGTGGTCGTATTAAAGCAAATCCATTTTTCAATCTCCCTTCCATGACGGCCTTAATCAATTCCAGCAACCCACCCACTGCAAGGAGGGCTGTCTCGTAGGACTTGGCACAAGTCGAGGTATCCATATCAAGTCGATAGTAAGGTTTTCCAGCTGTGCTGGCTATGAGATCAATATATTGGGGCGTATGGTTCATCTCCAGCTCCTCACGATTAGCCAATCGTGGCTTCACTTCCTGAAGTATACCCTTCATCTCTGGATCTTCCAGCATCTGATAGATCACTTTCAGCCGCTCTGGGCTTTCTGGATGCCCTGGGTCCATGATATGATCCAGATATCGCTCATCTCTCACTATTCCGGTTCGATACATTGGAGAGCTCCTTTCTCTATACATAAATTTATTATAGGATAACTCCAAATCTTATATTTGACAACCAAAAATATTTGATATATATATTACGAGACTTTGTGAAAAATTTATCAGAAAGGAGGAGCAAAATTGTACAAAATTATTTTTAAAAGAGAAATGGCTGAAAAAACGGTCTGCCATTTCAGGATTGAAGCTCCAAGGATTGCTCGGAAGGCAAAGCCGGGCCAGTTTATTGTTCTTAGGGCAAACGAAACAGGCGAGAGAATCCCTCTGACCATGGCAGGGACAGACCCAGAGGCAGGGACGATCGATATCATTTTCCAAGTCGTGGGGAAAACCACCGCTCTTCTAAGAACGTTTAATGTGGGAGACTCAATCCAGGATATCATCGGACCCTTAGGTCGCCCCACCCATATTGAAAATCTTGGAACCGTGATCTGCGTAGGAGGTGGCACCGGGGTAGCCGTCATGTATCCCATCACGAAAGCCTATAAAGAGGCTGGAAACTATGTGATTGCCATTATCGGGGCTCGAACCAAAGATCTCCTGATCCTGGAAGAAGAGATGCGACAGGCCAGTCACGATCTCAGGGTGACGACGGATGATGGGAGTTACGGACATCATGGTTTTGTGACCGATGTCCTGAAACAGATTCTGGATGAGCGAAAAGATGTAAAACTGGTCGTCGGGATTGGGCCTGTCCCGATGATGAAATTTTTAAGTAAGATGACAAAGGAGTATGGGGTAAAGACCATGGTAAGTCTCAATCCCATCATGGTGGATGCCACAGGGATGTGTGGGGCCTGTCGAGTCACCGTTGGAGGAAAGACGAAATTCTGTTGTGTGGATGGGCCCGAGTTCGATGGTCATGAAGTTGATTATGATGAATTAGTCAAACGTCAAAGGGCCTATCTCACCGATGAAAAAATATCGATGGATAGGTTTATGGCGTCTTTGAGATAAAGGGGGAGGGAAATGGCTGAAAAGGAGAAAAAAGAAAAGATTCCAAGACAGAAGATGCCCGAGCAAGACCCTAAGGTCAGGGCAAAGAATTTTAACGAAGTTCCATATGGGTACCCACCTGAGATTGCCCAATTAGAGGCAAGTCGATGTCTTCAATGCAAAAAACCTAAATGCGTTGAAGGTTGCCCGGTTGAAATCGATATTCCGGGATTCATCAAATTGATCTATGAGGGGGACTTTGTCGGAGCGGCGCGAAAATTGAAGGAAAGAAATAGTCTTCCAGCCATCTGCGGAAGGGTCTGTCCTCAAGAGGATCAGTGCGAAAAGTTGTGTGTTCTTGGGAAAAAGGACCAACCAGTGGCCATTGGAAGATTGGAACGGTTTGCTGCCGATTGGGAGAGGACTAAAGGGGAGATCGTTCTTCCGGAGAAGGCCCCTGCTACCGGGAAAAAAGTGGCTGTGGTGGGATCAGGACCTGCAGGGTTGACCGTGGCTGGAGACCTTATCCTTAAAGGACATGAGGTGACGATCTTTGAGGCCCTCCATAAACCCGGAGGGGTTTTAGTATATGGAATCCCTGAGTTTCGACTTCCTAAGGCAATTGTTGAAGCAGAGGTCGATTACCTGAAAAGATTGGGAGTAAAGGTTGAATGCAACTGTGTGATTGGAAGAATTGCCACAATTGACGAACTCCTTCAAGAATATGATGCGGTCTTTTTGGGCTTGGGTGCCGGACTTCCTCAATTCCTGGGAATCCCTGGAGAAAACTATTGTGGAATCTATTCGGCCAATGAATACTTAACCCGATCCAACTTGATGAAGGCCTATCTCTTTCCGGAGTACGATACTCCTATTGCACGGGGTAAGAATGTGGCCGTCTTTGGTGCAGGAAATGTGGCCATGGACGCGGCCCGAACCGCACTCCGGTTAGGAGCGGATGTCGTTCGAATTATCTATCGGAGATCCAGAGAGGAGATGCCAGCCCGAATCGAAGAGATCCATCATGCAGAAGAAGAAGGGGTCCAATTCTATCTCTTGACGGCTCCCACACGTTTCTTTGGTGACGACAATGGTTGGGTCACTGGATTTGAATGTATTAAGATGGAGTTGGGGGAGCCAGATGAATCGGGTAGACGAAGGCCCATTCCGATTAAGGGATCGGAGTTTCGATTGGATTGCGATTTAGCTGTCGTGGCGATTGGAACTGGGGCCAATCCCCTTCTCACCACCACTACCCCAGGCTTGGAACTCAACAAGAGAGGATATATTGTTGCTGATCCAGAAACGGGTAAGACCAGCAAAGAAGGGGTATGGGCTGGTGGAGATATCGTGACGGGTTCTGCCACAGTGATTTTAGCCATGGGAGCTGGAAGAAAGGCGGCCAATTCGATTCATGAATATTTGATGAATAAATAGGATTGAGGGAAACCATTGGAGGAGGACAGGACCAATAGGTTCTGCCCTCTTTTTTTGGGGTTATATGGTCTTTGCTCGACGTTCTCCCCTTATTTCTTGGAGTATTTTCCAGACCTTCTCAACCTGCCCTCGGGTCTCCTCAAGACTGCCTGAATTGTCAATAATAAAATCGGCATAAAGCTTCTTTTCTTCGATGGGCATTTGGGAATCGATGATTTGAAGTGCCCTCTCCCGGGAGATTCGATCTCGAACCATAAGTCGCTGAAGTTGAATTTCTTTTGGGGCATAAACCAATAAGGTTTTATGAAAGAGAGCCTCCCAGTGAACCTCAAAGAGAAGAGGGACGATGACCGCAATGATGGCCTCCGGGGCTTTTAGTAGATGGTGTTGGATGTCTCTTAAAATTTCTTCTCGAATTCTTGGATGAGTATATTCTTCCAACCTTTTTCTTTTTTCCGAATCAGAAAAGACCATCTCTGAGAGAAGTCTTCGATTCAAGGACTTATCTTCAAGGAGAACCCCTTCCCCAAAATAGGCGAGAATCTCCTTCCAGGCAGGTTTTTCCGGTTCTACCACTCTTCGACTCACGAGATCAGAATCGATGATGAAAGCACCCAGTTCTCTGAGCATTTCTGCCACCACACTCTTCCCCGTCGCAATTCCACCGGTCAGGCCTACTAAAAGAGGTTTCCCTTTCTTTAACACCATTTAATAACGAAACACTCCTTTATAGAACGAGGCTTCGGATTATCCTCATATTCCTTAAGTCTTCTTCTGTATCTTTTCTGGGGGTCTCCATGATCCCTGGGAGGTGCTTTAAGAGGGGATGATTGACCATCATCCTGAAGCCTTCAAGCCCAATATATCCCTCACCAATATGCCAGTGACGGTCTCTTCTTGACCCTAATGGAGTCTTGGAATCGTTCAGATGGAGGAGATGGAGTCGATCGAGTCCTATGAGTTGGTGAAAACTCTCCAGAGTTCTCTCAATTCCCTCTCGATTGGAGAGGTCATAACCCGCTTCAAAGGCATGGGCTGTATCCAGACAGACTCCCACTCTTTCTTTATCTTCAAGCCGATCCAGGATGGCTTTGATCTGGGGAAAGTGGTAACCGATTTCGGTTCCCTGACCGGCCGTGTTTTCAAGGAGAAGGATGATCGAATTTTTAACCTTATCGAGGGCCTGATTAATCCCTCGAGTAACGGCCTCGATGGCCTCTTCTTCCGACGATTCCAATCGATGACCGATATGGATAATAAGATACTGGACACCTAACATTTCTCCCCTTTCAAGGTCCTGTGCAATGGCATCGATAGAACGTTTATAAAATTTGGATCTAAAGGAGCCAATATTCGGAAGATAAGGAAGATGGAGAAATACAGGGGAAAGGGCCTTTTCCTTTACTCCCTGACGAAAAACTTTTACCTCCTCCTCATCCAATGGAGGATAGGACCATCCTCTTGGATTTCTGGAAAATAGTTGAATCGTCTCACAGCCCCGAATCTCTGCCTGCTTGACTACCTTAGAAAATCCTTCAGAAATGGAGAGATGAAACCCAAACCGCATCGAACTCGCTTGTCATAAGAAAAATAGAGGTTAAAATTAATTATGGGAGTTTATGGATTATTGTCAATAGAAAAATGGGTTGTTGTACTCCGTCACTGAATAGTTGAAATAAATTTAAGCCCGACAGGAGTATTTCCGAACCCTTTAGAACGTAGTAACCGCCCTTCCGACCATGTCGGATCCACCTCTGGCGGAATGGTTTCTCCAATACGGCCTTCGGGCTTATCGTCCTCTGAGCGATGGATTACGGCTTCTTATTTTTCCCTTGACAAAAGATGGTATTTGATTTAGGAATGAAACAATCAAATTAAAAAATTCACAAAGTTGAATGATACTATGTTTTTTAAATTTTTTTTATCCCTCTCTTTAATTATTTTCTTTTTGGGTCTCCTCTATAAGATTTCAAATTGGTTTCGATATAAAATCGGAATTCAAGAAGTTGAGATTTCAGCCTCCAGACGATTTATTTTTGCCATTCAGGGAATCCTCTCTACCCTCTTCAGTCCAAGAATCCTGACCCTTTTAAAAAGTTTAATCCTGGATGTCATTCTCCAATTTAGAATTTTAAGGGAAGATACGCTTCGTTGGGTTATGCATCTGTTGATCTATGGCGGCTTTACGCTCCTTCTCTTGATGCACGCGATGGATAAACTGATCACCGCGAAGCTTTTTGTTCCTTATTATCCCACCCTCTCCCCCTTTCTTTTTTTGAGGGATCTTTTTGGGATCCTCGTCCTTATCGGAATTGGCCTCGCTCTCTACCGAAGATTTATTTTGAAACTCCCTCGTCTCAAAACCAGTGGGATGGATCTCTATGCCATTCTTCTTGTGATCGTCATCATTCTTTCTGGGATTTTTTTAGAAGCCACAAAAATGATCGGTTACTCCGATTACAAGAGGATGGTAGAGGAATATTCGGGTTTAAGTGATCCAGAAGAACTCCGAGCTCTGGAGGCTTATTGGGTCAAGGAATTTGGAACCGTTTCCCCAACTCTTCGAGAACCTTTCGATGAGAAGCTGTTGGACAAAGGCAAGGAATTACATCAATCAAGTTGTGCAGAATGCCACTCGAAATACCAATGGGCCTTTGTCGGGTATGGAACGTCGAGATTGATCCGCCCCATTGGAACTGGAATGGATCGAGCCCAAATTCCTCTTTTTCTCTGGTATGTTCATCTCTTGGCCTGTTTTGGAGGTTTGGCCTATCTTCCGTTTAGCAAGATGTTCCATCTCCTTTCAAGTGCTTTAAGTCTTTTAATCAACTCGGTGGCAGAAAAAAAGAGATTGAGCGAACCGAACCGGATGACTCGTCGAGCCCTTGAACTGGATGCCTGTACCCATTGCGGAACGTGCACCCTTCGATGTTCTGTTGCCCAAACCTACGAGGAGATCCAAAACATCCACATTCTTCCCTCCGAGAAGATCTCCGCCATTCGGATTCTCGCCTCCCAAAAAAGGCTCAGCGAAGAAGAACTTCGAAGATTGCAAGAAGGGGTTTATCTCTGTACGAATTGTTATCGTTGCACCGTGGTTTGCCCTGTGGGAATTGACCTGCAAGACCTGTGGTTCAATGTGAGAGAGATGCTCCTTCAAAAAGGCTTTCCAGAATATCTTGTCCTCTCCCCTCTCTCCTATTATCGTGGCCTCATGAAGGGAGAGACCCTCATAAAAGATTATCAAACCCCTCTTCTTCGAGCTCGGGAGGCTATTTTGGCTCAATGTGGTTTAATGAAGGAGAAGGAAAGGGTCATTCCATTAACTCCCCCAGATAGTCAATTTCAAACCGGACTGGGCCTCTCGGCACAGGCAAAGAATTTTTCGGTCTGCTTTGGATGCCAGACCTGTACCACCGTTTGTCCTGTCGTAGCCAACTATGAAAATCCCCAGGAAGTATTGGGGCTCCTTCCCCATCAAATCATGCATGCTACTGCATTGGGATTAAGAGACCTGGCATTTGGTTCCAATATGTTATGGGATTGCTTGACCTGTTATCAATGCCAGGAACAATGCCCCCAAGGGGTTAATGTGACCGATGTCCTTTACGAACTTAAGAATTTAGCCATTCGATATGTAAGAGAGAAGAAGGCATGACCGAGTTTGCTTTTTTTATTGGTTGTCAGATTCCAGCCCGATTGAACCAGCATGAATCATCAGCCAGGGCTGTCTTGAAT
>Ga0209102_1001708_pt1 | contig 10968 bp, 10 predicted proteins | sample ConPoolayeHmetaG_FD_185483 | JGI IMG/M metagenome (GOLD analysis project Ga0209102, IMG submission 185483) | Hot spring microbial mat communities from California, USA to study Microbial Dark Matter (Phase II) - Cone Pool mat layer H metaG... ... | reverse complement strand
CAGACACACCGCCCGGCGCGCAGACTCGCGCGCCCGCGCGAACACCGGGAACACCATCGCCGCCAGAATCCCGATGATCGCGATCACGACCAGCAACTCGATCAGCGTGAAGCCTCTCCGATGTCTCACAGGATCGCACCTCCTGCCGTCCCAGTTGTCCCGCCACTGCCGACTGCAGGCCGCCCCTCAACCCACGCGCCTGTCCACCACCTCCCTTCCGGGCTGCCTCGCCTGCGGCGACACAAACTCCCAGCACCATGCTACTCCAGCCCGCGAGCAGGGGCAAGGGCCCAGGGGGCGGAAGTACCTCTCCGGAACTGTACATTCTGACCACTTCCGGGGCCCGGTAGCCCGAACGGATCGGCTGCTCATGCGCGACCGCAGCACGGCGCCCGCCGAGCCTCCGCTGACGCCGGCCGAGTGGAGGAACCTCGGGTTCAGGATCTCCGAGGTGAGCCCGGTGCATGGGGGCTATGTGACCGCTGACCCCACGCCGGAGCCGGACTTCGACATGCACTACGGCCTGGAGCTGGGGGTCGTCCTCTCCGGGCGGATGCGGCGGCTCTGGCGCACATGGGAGGCGGAGCTGGCGCCTGGTCAGGTGTGGTTCTGCGGGGTGTGGGAGCGCCACGGCTGGCAGGTCCTCACCCCGGGGTGCCGCCACTTCGTGTTCGTGCTCCTGCCGCAGTTTCTGCTGCACGCCCGCTTCCAGGAGGCGCCGGACCTGGACTGGATGGCCCCCTTCGCCGTGCCGCCGCCCGAGCGGCCCCGCCTCCAGGGGACGGCCCGCCGCGAGATCGTCGCGCTGATGCGCCGCTCCGAGCCGAACCTCTCCACAGCCAATCCGCAGCGCGCGGTGAGCCTGGAGCTGGTCGCCCTCGAGGTCCTGCTGCTCGCGCTTCAGGGTTGGACGCCGCCCAGGCGCAGGCCGCCCACCCTGCCTGAGCCCCACTATGCCCTCGTGAACCGGGCGGTCGAGATCGCCCTGGAGGGCCGCCAGCCTCTGAAGGCCCGGGAGGTGGCGCAGTTGGTGGGCATGAGTCCGGCAGCCTTCGCCCGGTCGTTCAGGGGCTTGATGGCTATCTCATTCGCCCGCTTCGCGCTCCGCTCCCGTCTCGCCCAGGCGGCGGCCCAGTTGGTGGGCAGCGGCGACTCGACCGCCAAGGTGGCCGCCGACTGGGGCTTCGGCGGGACAAGGCATTTCCAGCGCAGCTTCATGCGGCACTACGGCCTGGGGCCGGCAGCTTACCGGGAGCGCCGCGGCCGGCCGCCGGCGTGAGATCGGCCCGGGCGCGCCTCGGAGGGGAGCCTTCTGCGGCGCCGGTACTCGCCTGGGGAGCGCCCGTAGTGGCGCAGGAAGGCCCGATGAAGATGGCTGTCGTCGGTGAAGCCGCAGTCGGCCGCCAGCGACCGGGCCGAAGCGCCTCAGGGTCCCTCCCACACCCCTAGCTTCTGGCGCAGGTCGGCCGGAATGCCCAGGCCCTTCGCCGAAGGCGCGGTCCCGATCGAGACGATCCGCCAGGTTCCCCAGCGCCCGTCGAGGATCACCTCGGCATCGTCCGTGACAGCATTGAGCGGATGGACCTTCGCGGCTGCCCAGTGGCCGACGACTCTGATGCTGTAAGGCTCACAGAGCATGTTTGATCGGTCGTCGGGCCGCAGAAGACGCCGCCAGATCCCCACCTCGTCCGCCGAGAGGCCCTCGGGCACCTCGGGGGTCTGCCACCCCACGGGGATGGCCGCATAGACGCTTCCACCGGGCGTTCCGAAGTCGATCACCGGTTCGGCTGTGCGCAGGCTCACTCGCTCTCCGAAGGCCCGCCCTATGTCCTCAACCGGGATGAACCCAGTGCCGCCGCGGAAGACCAGACGCCCCGATGCTCGAGCCCATGTGTGGGCCTTCGCCCGCCAGGTGACCGTGAGGCTGGACAGGTCGTCAGATACCGCCAAGCCGGCGCCCAGCCATTGGCAGAACTGGCGCACGGGCACATACCATGCGCCGCCCACCTCTATCGGGGGCGTGAGCAGAAGGAGACCGCCGGGCGGAGGACCCCAGGTGGCGGGCGTCGGCCATGCGGAGGCCACCTCACAAAGGAGTCGCCTCGCCGATCCGCTCAGAGGGTCATCATGGGCATCCGCTACGGCGGCTAGCGCCGGGTACGCCTTTTCCGGAGACCCCCTTCCGGGATCGCAGAGCAGACCGCTGGCTCCAGCCCACAGAGACGGCGGCAGGCCTGCAAGTGCGGCGAGCAGATCGCGTGGCGCACTGCGCGCAGTCTCCGCCAAGATCCGGGCCAGCTTCTCGGCGGCCGCCCCGTCCGATGTGGGCACCCAGCCAAGTATCCCCTCCAGCAGGCGGGTGTCGGGCCGTCTGCCGTAAGCGTAGCCGAGGAACGCGATCGTGTCCTCGTGGTACCCCGGCCGGCTGCCCGGAGGGCAGTACTCCAGCATCACGGTGCGGCTCGAGTCAAGCCCCAGGCCGAGCCAGTACATGGAGAACGCGACCATGAAGCGAAACCGATCAGTCGACGGCAGTTCGCTGAGCAGGTCCCGAAGGGCCGTCTCACCGTCGCTGCCGAGCTGTTGCGCAAGCTCCGTCCCAGCCTCCTGATCACGGCCGTCGGTGTACGACATCCGGGCCACGAAACGGTAGACCATCTCGGCCGTCCGCTCAGACCGGCCAGGGACACGCGTGGGAGCCCAGTCGCGTCGGAGCACCTCGGAAGCCGGAGATGTGGCGCCGCCGGTCCCTGTAGTCGCCGCCGCTGTGCCCGCTGCCAAGACGCACATCGCGGCCGTAACGGCCACTCGCCAGGAGAGCGCGCGGCATCTCATGGCTCGCCCTCCCGCAGGAGCTGTCCTGTCATCTGCTGCGTTGGACACCCGTCCCCTGTTTGGGTTTCGCTGCCGATGTGCAGGCGCCTCAGCGCCGTGCCGTCAGGAGAATGGGGGATCCCGGGGCCCCTCTCGTCCTCGTCCGCCGGTTGTTCCACGAATGGCGTGACGACAGGAACGCAGTTGGAGCAGAACCCCTCTTACAGAGCCGCGTTGGCCGGCAGCTCCGCCACCTGGGCCTGTAGGTCCTCGGCCTCGAGGTGGGTGTAACGCTGGGTGGTGGTCACCCAGGCGTGGCCCAGCAGCTCCTGGACCGCCGGCAGATTGGGCCGGGCGCGGGTGAGGGCGGCCACCGCGAAGACCCGGCGCGCCCGGTTCGTGGACCTGCCGCTCACGATCGCCGAGGGCCGAGAGGTAGTCAAGCCGGAGGTGGTGCAACTCCTGGAGGGGTGGCTGAGGCTGCGGTCACAGGCCGATCCCAGGCTCGGCGAGGAGGACGCGCTGTTCGTAACCCTCGGGCCGCACGGGCCAGAGCAGTGGGCTCGCCCGCAGCGCACCGGCCCGGGGGCCCGGCTGCCGAAAGGCGTCTGCGCACCCACGCGGTGCGGACGATGCTGAACCGCCTCGCCGTCGCGGCAGGGGTTGACCCGAAGCTGGCAACCCCCCATCGCCTGCGCCACCACTTGGGGCTCCGCTCGGCCATGGCCGGCTTACCCGCCACCGCGCTCATGCGGGCCATGGGCCGCCGGTGCCCCATCATGAAGGCTCGCTACTCCGAGTTCGCCGACTCCGAGCGGAGGTGGGCGTTCGCTCGCGCCGACATCACAAAGGGCTTGGCGCTTCCCAGCGGCCGCTTGTCCTTGCCTGGTGGCCTCGTTCTGCCGCTGACAGCCTCCGCTGGAGATGGTACAATCACCGCGGCAGACGGGCTGACTGCGACCTGCCGAGATCGAGTCAGTTCGTCAGGGCCCCGACTCGGGGCGGACAGCGCGCTCCGCAGCGCCCCGCGGGTGGCCCGGCGAGGGGTCTGAGCGCCGACGATCTTCCCGAGCGGTACGTTGCCGGACATCAAGGTATCCCAGGTCACATCGCAGAGCAGGTGGCCCTCGGCCACACCAGCCGCGGTGCTGCTCTGGCTGGAGTCCAACCCACGACCACGCCGCGCGCGGAAGCTCGCGCATGGTCCGGGCCGGCCCGACGGGCAGCCAGTCAATGACCGACCCACCGCTGGACGCGTGGTACGGACTCACCAGGAGACGGCGCCGCCCTGCCACACAACCATGAAGTCTCCGATCGTGAGCGCCTTGCCCTCATGCAGGTCGCAGCGGCCCTAGTCCAGAGATGGCGGGGATTCGGAAAGCGGAAGGCGCCGCAGCCTTTGAGTGCAGCCGCGAGCAGGTTTAGGAGGCGTCGGTCAGCAACGGTGTCGGCGAAGTCAACCATGTCGCGCTGTGCTTCGTCCGGGTCGTCGTCGGGCACGGGCAGGAACCGCTGGCTCGTGGCAGCAAGCCCACCACCCCGGCACCGCTCGGAGACATCCTCGCCCGCGCCCACTTCCCGATATGCACCGCAGGCGAGCCAAGGGCCGCACTCCAGGGCCGGACCGTCGCTGGGTGTCGGCCGTCGTCGGGCGATGAGTGCCTCCTGGCGCTCGCGCACCCGGGGGGTCGTGAGGTACGTATGCCCACGGTTGGGCGCCGGATAGGCCGGCCATCCCGTCTCGTCGCCTGCAACAGGGGGTGGCGCGAGCGGAGCGAAGAGGAGGATAGAGGCGGTGTGAAGGTGCCGGTGCGGGAGCAGATCTCGGGCACGGGCGGGAAGGGAGTCGGCATGAACCGTCGAGAGTTCCTGACGATCGCGGGAGGGGGCTTGGTGGCCGCCTCGTTGGGGGCGGGCCTGAATCGCGCCTCGGTCGGGCGGGCCCCGGAGTCAGAGGCCGCACGCCCGTTGGATCTCGGGTGGGCGAAGCGGCGATGGAGCGATCCGCTCACCGGGACGGAGGTCGTCTGTCTGTCGCCGGAGGAGGAGCTGCACTTCCGAAACCCGTACTTCCGGATTCCGATGTTCACAAGGGATGGGAAGTATGCGGTGTTGTGGGCCTATCCGGAGCCGGCGACCGGGGAGTCGGGTCTCTGGTGCATTGACCTGAGGAGCGGAGAGACGCGTGTCTACCACTACGGGCGGGAGCGCCGGATCGCGAGCCTGTCATCCTGGGCGACGAGCTACGGCTCTCACCTGATGCACGTCCTGGTGCGGACCGAGCGCGGGGTGGAGATCGAGCAAGTAGACCTCGACTTTGGGGATAGGCGGACTATCACGCCCGCGACTCCGCTAAGCTCAGTCTACGACGCAACCGCCTCGGCCGGGGACGAGTTCATCTACACGCCGATATCGCACCGGGAGGTGCCACCCGGGGTTGGGTTGAGCGAGTGGGTCGCGCTGCTCGGCTCAGATCCGGGGCTGAATGAGATGTACCGGGTGGACCTGGAGACCGGGGCGGTGGAGCTGCTGTTTGACACCGAGCGGTGGTGGCTGGGCCACCCGAACCCCAACCCGCGGCGGCGCGATATTCTGATGTTCTGCCAGGAGGGGTTCATCTGGACAGAACGCCATCCGCGGCCGCCGGACTTCGAACGGGTGCGTCTGTACGACCTCCAGCGGAAGGAGTTCGTCACATTCCCGGGGCTGCAGTGGCGTTCCCCGGCACATGAGATCTGGTCGGCGGATGGGGAGCGGATCTGGACCCATGGCTGGCCGGCGGGCCATCACTGCGTCTCGGTGACGGAGGTGAGAGCGCGGCGGACGACGACCTACGTGCACGCGAACTGGGCGGGGAGGACAGCGCACATTCATCCGGCGCCGAACGAGCGGTTCGTGGTTGGGGATGGACAGCCCTTTGGGCTGAACAACCAGGCGGACATCGAGGAGGTGGTCAAGGCAGGGGACGTGGACGATCCCTGGGCCTTCGGCGGGTATGGCTCGGCATCACCGGGGGAGGTGATCTGGAAGTACGAGTTGCCGGCCGAGAGCTTCTTCCGAGACGAGCACTGCCACCTGAGTTACGACGAGCTGGCGCGGCTGATCGAGGAGAACCCGGGGGGCGCGGCCCGGGCGGTGCCGCTGTGCCAGTATCGCAGCAGGGTGCGCCTCCTGAGGAGCGCTGCGAGAGAGGAGAGCAACGCCCACGTCACGCCAGACTCGCGCTGGGCGGTCTTCCAGTCGGCCAGCGAGGAGGGGCTGTATGAGGTATGGGCGGCCAGAGTGCCCGGAGTCAAGTGAGGGGTCGTACACCCGCGCTGTCCAGGCGCTCGGCCGGCGCCGGGAGGCCTACACGGCCCGTCTCGTGTACACCGCGGTGCTTAGGGGCTGTGAGGGCGGAGAGCCCGCGGCTCCGTGGCCGGCGCCGTAGCACCTGTGCCCGACGCCCGGGCGACCGACTCGGGTGCCGAGGCCAAGGGTGAGGGGGCCGGCCAGGAGTCCGGCCCCCCGCGCACCGACGCGGAAGGCATCGCGCGTTTCCGAGAGCAGGCCGACGCTGCCTTCGCCAGCGGGGCCGTCAGAGAGAAGAAGCGCTGGGTGCGGGCATGGGTGGAAGGCGCCGAGGGGTTCTTGGCGCGTCGCCTCCGGGCAGCGGCCCCGAGCGAGAAGCGCAAGGCAGGTCTGGCCCCGCTGGCGGCTCGGCCAACACCCCCCTGCTCGATCTGATATTGACCGTCGCGGTCGCTGCGGGTGAGCCACGCAGGAGGTGCCAGCAATGCACGGACAGAGACACGGTGGCCTATACCTGAAGTTGGGCCCGCCGCCGCCCGGCGCGGTGCGCTGGACGCAGGGATTCTGGGCGGACCGATTCGAGCTGTGTCGCGAGGTCATGCTTCCCGCGATGAAGGCCGCCCTGGAGGACGCCGGAAACGGTGCGGCGCTAAGCAACTTCTACATCGCGGCAGGCATGAGCGAAGGCGAGCGCGCTGGTACTGACTGGTCCGATGGCGACTGCTACAAGTGGCTGGAGGCGGCCGCCCACGTCTACGGTGTGACGCGCGATGGGCGGCTCGACGAGGAGATGGACGGGCTGATCGAGGCGATCGGCCGCGCCCAGGAAAGCGACGGATACATCAGCACGCCGATCCAGCTCACAGGGAGGGAGCGCTGGCAGGACCTGCACCATCACGAACTCTATAACATGGGGCATCTGATGACGGCGGCGTGCGTCCACCACCGCAGTACCGGTAAGGAGACCTTGCTCGGGGTCGCGCGCAAGACCGCGGACTACCTACACACCGTCTTCGCCTCGCGGCCGGCGGCTCTCGCCCACTTCGGGTTCAACCCGTCGCAGATCATGGGTCTGGTGGACCTGTACCGCACCACGGGGGAGCCGCGATATCTGGAGCTGGCGAGCACCTTCGTGGAGATGCGGGGGTCCGCCCCCGGCGGGTCGGACCTTAACCAGACGAGCGTGCCGCTGCGGCAGGAGACGGAAGCGGTCGGGCACGCGGTGGCCGCGATGTACCTGTGGTGTGGAGCAACCGATGTCTACACAGAGAGCGGAGATCGAGCTCTACTGGCAGCTATCGAGCGGCTCTGGCGCGACGTCACCGAGCGGAAGATGTACCTCACCGGCGGCGTCGGAGCGCTCCACCAGGGTGTCTCGCTCCGCGGCCACGCAGTACACGAGGCCTTCGGCCGCGCCCATCAACTGCCCAACGCAACCGCCTACAACGAGACGTGCGCTAACATCGCGAACGCGATGTGGAACCAGCGCCTGCTTAGTGCGACCGGGGACGCGAAGTATGCCGAGGTGATGGAGCTGGCGCTCTATAACAGCATGCTTTCGGGGATGAGCCTGGACGGGTTGCGGTTCTGCTATACTAACCCACTTCGGCGGGCGGCGGGAGCTTGGTTGCAGATGCACGACTCGCCGGAGCGCTGGAGCCGCTTCCCCTGCTACTGCTGTCCCCCGCAGGTGCTGCGCACGATCGCCGGCCTGCACGAATGGGCCTACAGCCTGTCCGAGGGCGCAGTCTGGATCCACCTATACGGCGGCAGCACGCTGGAGGCCCGCATCGGGCAGCGCGGGTCGCTAAGTCTGCACCAGGAGAGTGACTACCCGTGGTCGGGGGAGGTCCGCGTCATGGTCGAGGCAGCGCCCGCGGGGAGCTTCGCCATCCTGCTGCGAGTGCCGGCGTGGGCCACAGCTGCACAGGTGCTTGTCAACGGGGAGGCGCCGACCGCCCGCGCCGAGCCTGGGGCATACGTCAGGCTCGAGCGCCAGTGGAGGCGCGGCGACGAGGTTCTTCTGTCGCTGCCGATGGCGCCCAGGCTACTGGAGGCCCACCCGGCAGTTGAGGAGACGCGCAACCAGGTAGCGGTGATGCGCGGGCCGGTCGTGTACTGCCTGGAGTCGCCCGATCTGCCGGCCGGCGTGCGCCTCGACGGCGTGCGGGTCCCGCGCGACGCGGCCATGTTCGAGAAGCACGACCCACAGTTGCTGGGCGGCGTGACAGCGCTGGAGGTCCAGGCCGTGTACTCGCGCTCGGCGCTCTGGGCGGGCGAGCTGTACCGGGCGGTCCGCGCCGCGCGAGGGCGGCCGCTCCGTGTGCGGATGATCCCTTACTACGCGTGGGGCAACCGGGGCGCGGGCGAGATGACGGTCTGGCTGCCGATGGGCTGAGGGTCAAATCGGACACCCGCGGCGCCGAAGGAGCGACGGGGGTGAGAACGACGACGACGGCGCCTCTGATCCTCTTAGCGCGCGGGCCTGGATCTGCGGAGCTTGGTGAACAGGTCGCGGAAGATCGGGTTCCGATAGACGTAAGTGGCGCAGCGAATCAGATGCCGCGCGTGATCCACGCTCCACGTCAACTGATCGGTCAGGATCGGGCTGTGGACCAGTTCCGTCGGGACCCACGAGGGGTCTACCAGGTAGCCGATCGCGGAGATATCCCATAGCTCCTTCGCCCAGGCGAAGTGGTCGGCGTGGTGGGAGGCGAAGATCTCCGTGAGGTAGTCGCCGATCGCCCCCTGTCCCTTGACGTAGCGCTCGATCTCGGCGACAGTCGTCAGCAGGTGCGAGGAGACGCCTGCGCAAGGTATGTGCACGAGGGGAACGCCGCAGTCGAAGATGAGTCGCGAGGCCGCGGGGTCTTGCTGCAGGTTGAACTCGCTGGCGGTGGGCCAGTGGAAGGGTTGGCCCCCCAGCCAGACCACCACTGTGCGCTCGACGAGCCTGGGCTCCATGAGGAGGGCGGAGGCGACATTGGTGATGGCGCCGAGGGCCACGACGTAGAGGGGGTCGGGATCGTCCGCCATGGCGCGTCGCACCAGTTCGCGCGCCGCATCGCTCTCGGACGGGGTCTCGCCGTCTGGGAGGTAGTCGGTCGCGCCGCGGAAGACGAAGGACTCGGGCAAGACGTCAAGCCGAGACAGCAGCCGCAGGATCTCCTGGTAGCTCTTCTCCATGCCGTCGCCCGGGCCGGACGACTTCTCATTCAGGAACGGCGCGGCGAGGATGGCCTCGACCTCCAGCTTCTCGGGCGACAGCAGCGCGTAGACCACGGCGAACTGGTCGTCTATCTCGTTGTAGGTGTCGGTATCAACCACCACCCGCACGCGGCCGGTGGGCGGGCGCAGGCGCTCGTATCGTGTGGCAGGCGCCAGATCCGGAAAGGTTGGCACGGCGACCTCATTCCTGGGCACGGAGGGGACCGGGGCTCCACACTCCGCGCACGCTCATAGTCCCTGCCATCATATCATCGGCGCGCGCGCTCGTCAACGCGTTGCCAGCCGGATCCGCCCGCCACGGACTTGGGCAACAGCCGCCGCGCTCTCGGGTGCCTGCTCGCGTCCCCTTCGCCGACTCGGAGCTTGGGTGGGCATCCGCCAGGGCCGACGCCACGGACGGGGGCTCGTCCGAGCCCCTGCCGGGGCCTCTGGTGCGTCGGGGCTTCAGTCCCGACGCCGCTTCGGCCCCGCTGTTGTCCTACGCGCAGCGAAGACCCGTTCGGCTAGGCGGCCCGGACGCCCGCCTCGGGGGCGCGATCAGGGCGGCTAGCCGCCCCTACTGCGGAGCGCGCTCCCGGGCCAACACGCGAGCCTGGACGGCTGACACCAAGCGGCGGTAGCCAGCCCCCGATTCCGGTATCTCCAGCTCCGCGCCGTCGCGCAGGCGAACAGAGGCCCCTTGCCGCCCTCGCACATGCTCCGTGACGGATACTCCTTCGATCTCATCCCACCCATGCCGGCTGACGTCCCCGCTCCACCACGTGACCTCGAGGCCACGCTCGTCCCACCGGACCGACGCGAGCACGGTTGCGCGCACGTACACAGTGTTGTAGATCGCCCTCAGCAGCCCGCCTGCGCCGGGCGCGAGGTACTCGCCCCTCGACGGCGGGTGGGCGAGGGCAAGGGCGGAGAACTCAGCCCGGCCTCGCGCGAGGGCCTTTCGCACCTGCCGCCACCCTGGTCCCTCTGGTGAAGGAGCCGCCGTTGCCAGGAGGGCGGCCGCGGCGAAGACGCCGGCGCCCGCGAGCGCCGTCCCGCGCGTCGCCGGCATGACGGCCGCCGTCACGATCCAGCCCAAGGCGAGTCCCGACAGCCAGAGCAGGCGGAGCCCCGGAGACCGCCCCAGCGCTGGCCCCCACCTCTCCCCCACCAGGATGACCAGGAAGCCGGCCACACAGAGGGCGAGCGCCGGCCCCAGCAGCAGCGACGCCGCGAGCGGCAGGCCGGGCTCCGGGTGGAGGTCCAGGAGCTTGCGCGGCTGCGACGACTGGGTGAGTGCGTAGGCGGCTCCGAGCAGACAGGCGATCGCCAGCACTCCCGCGTAGACGAAGGCCAGGATGCTCGCGCGATAGCCGCGGTGCGCGAGGGCGCTCCATCCCCGGAACGCCCAGGAGTCGAGCGCCTTCGTCGCCTCAAGGCTGCGCAGGCGTCGGCCGAGGTAGGCCTCGATCGGAGAGCGGAGCACGCTCAGCACGAGTAGGGAGCTCACGAGCAGAGCGGCCCCCCACGCGATGGTGGCGCGGTCGCTGGCCCAGAGCGCGGTCCTAGCGGTTACGGCGAGAGCGCGCACCGCAGTGCTCCCTCGACACGGACTGCCTCTTCTGCCGCGCCCTGCCCCGCCCCTGCTGACACCCG
>Ga0209102_1001706_pt1 | contig 10993 bp, 9 predicted proteins | sample ConPoolayeHmetaG_FD_185483 | JGI IMG/M metagenome (GOLD analysis project Ga0209102, IMG submission 185483) | Hot spring microbial mat communities from California, USA to study Microbial Dark Matter (Phase II) - Cone Pool mat layer H metaG... ... | reverse complement strand
ATATTTGCCATATCTCCAGCCATCGTAGAATGCAATAACGCCGGTGAAATTCAATGTAATAGTTTCTCCAGGGTTTATGGTTGCTGACGAAAACGGCTTGACTAGATCTTTCTCTCGGCCGTTTCCGAAAAGCGGAACCAATGCTGTATCGTTCAACTTGAAAGGAATTGTTTGAGGGTAAACTCTTGTTTTGTGTTTGTATTGCCAACCATGTCCGCCCTTGAAAACCCAATTCTGTGTTATGTTAAATTTGCCATGTAAAGTGAGACCGAAAACTCTGAAGGGAATCGACCCTTCATTCTTCAATGTTACCGAAAGACTTGTAACGTTGCCGTTCACTGTTAGCGAAGCTGAGTCAATTGTGAGGTTTTTTGAAAAGTCCTCTTTGACACGCACAAGTCGTATCCTATGGTTTTTGCTGATCTCGATGATGGTTCCGACTTTAACATGGGCGGCAGTTAAGTCATGTATAATGATGGCGTTTGCGCTTGGTACAAGTACATAATAGTACACCGTTGTGTCATTTTCGTCGAATGCTTGTATTTGAACAAGCGTCGGATTAAAGTCGATCAGCACTCCTATAAGGGTCTGGTTAACTTTACCGTTCAAGATTTTGACGACAAAGGTGTCAGAAAGCGAAGTAACATTGTACGTCTGCTTGTTAATGACTGCGGTAACTTTCTCGATTGTGAATTCAACTTTGTCCACTGTTGAATTTACAGGTATGGTTATGGTGGCAAGTGTCTGCGTCATGTTGACAAGCGAAAATAGGTTCACTGTACCTGAAGCACCAACTGGAATCCACTCTTCAGTGCCATTAGGATAAATAACGTGAATCGAGACATCAGCATATGTCAAATTGAGTTGCGTTGTCCCCGCAGGCACCGTTGGCGGATCAGTCAGTAAAACGGCAAGAGTGGCGGTTTCAACTTTTGGAGTTGAAGGAGTGTTGGTCATGTTAGGCGTTTTGGACGTATCGATCATATTGGGCAGATTCGCGAATAAAGACAAAACAATGACAACAGCTGCAGCGATGATTGCAGCAGAACCGTACTTAAAAGGCCATCTTCTATACATGCACCTTCCTCCGCATGAGAGTAAAAAGGCGGTAAATTAAAACCTACACATTTTAAAGTTTTTTAAAAATGTTTGAAGGACTATTAAAAAGCCTTTAAACATAAAAGCTGTGAAAGTAAATGGTTAAACGGCTAGTCGCCGCCAAAGCCTAATAGTCTCAAACCACAACACAGTAATCATCGCAAAGCTCACGCCAATCAAGTAAGGAACAAAATCCAACCCGCTCCATGTAGCAGCTGAGAAGAAAACTACAAGAATGGTGAAGAACAAAGAAAAGAAAAACAACTGCGGCACCACAGCAGGCCCAATTTTCGAGTATCCCTCAAGAATCCTTTCAGACGCTTCCTTTACCGCATAATACCTCCCATACTCATCTTGACCAGCTAACCCTGATTCCAAAAGTTTCCCCAAATGATACGAGGCAAGCGAAGCTGAAGAAAAGTCAAGTCCACGCTGAACATCTCTAAGCTCACATGGTCCATGCTTAAGCAAGTACAAGTAAACCTTCAATGTTTTGCCTCTAATTTCCTTACTACCAGACATTTCACAGAATAAAAGATGCACTCGCATTACTTAACCTTACGATAAAATCCAAGGGAACATGAAACAATTATTGTTTTTCTCTATGAAACCTTAATTAGCACACATGATGTACAAAAGTGAATTAGAAATTTTTATTTACAATTCTTTAAAATGTGTAAGTTTTTACATAAAAGTGTTTATTTGTTATTAATTTTCGCTGCGGCTGTATTCTTTTAAACGTCTCAGAAGCTTGTTACAACGTAAAGCTTTTATTCAGATTCCGAAGTCTAACTAATAAGCTGAGAATCTGATTTGAAAGAAAAGGGCTGAAGATATGACATTTGTAAGAGCTAAACTGCATATTCTAAAGTTAAAAGCCAAGAGAGCTGGGATTTGGTATAAAGCGTTGAGTCGTCTAGATCGAGCTTTAGTTGATTTGACTATAAAGGTTGTTGACAGGGTGCTGAGTCTAGGGTTGGCTAAGGCTTTGTTGGCTGTTGCAAAGAAGATAGAAGAAGCCCTTGAAAGTAAAATCTCCAAGGCTATACGCATGGTTGGTTTACCTCTTGCATATAAATTGGGTTTGATTGCTAAAAAGTGGGGCAACCCGTACGCTAAAAGTTGGAAATCTGACTTATCCTTTGCAAGGTTTCTTGCAATAATGTACATAAACAGTAACAAGGGCAAGCTTACATGATAAAATTTAAAGAGACGGATTTGCCTTGATAAGCGTGCTGTATATCCTGTTAATTTGCATTTTTTCAAGTTTTTTAGCTTGGTCTATTTATAATTTGCCTATTTTAGCTGCTGGTGTTAAGAATCTCCGACAAAGCAGAAGAAAGCTTGGCGGCAAATCAGTTAATGTAAAGGATTTGCCTACTTTTTCAATAATTGTTCCTGTTAAAAATGAGGAGAAGGTTATAGATAGGTTGCTTAACGCTGTGTTAAGGCTTAAGTATCCTAAGGATAAAATGGAAATAATTGTTGTTGAGGACGGTTCAACGGATAATACTCTTGCTATTTGCGAGAAATACGTGAGAAAAAGCAACGGCAATGTGAAGATTTTGCATAAACCCTTTTCCGATGGTAAGCCTTCCGCTCTAAATTATGGATTTAAACATGCCTGTGGGGAGATTGTTGCGTTTTTCGACGCGGATAATGTTCCAGAGCCAGAAGCCTTGACACGCGTTTGCAGGTATTTTGAAGATCCGAAGGTGGCGGCGGTTCAGGGCAGAACTTTGTCAATTAATTCTGAGGAGAACATGTTGACGAAGTTCGTTTCAATTGAGGAGGCTGTTTGGTGCGAAGCCTATTTGAGGGGCAAAGACGTTTTAAACCTGTTCGTCCACTTGAGGGGAAGCTGCCAGTTCATAAGGCGCAGGGTTTTAGAGGAGCTTGGCGGCTTCAGCGAGGATGCCTTATCTGAGGACATGGAGTTTTCGGCAAAACTTGCCGAGAAAAATTACACAATTAGGTATGCCCCAGAAGTGCGTTCCTGGCAGGAAACCCCTTCAAGCTTAACCCAACTGTTCAAACAGCGTACCAGATGGTTTAGAGGAACCATGCATGTTGCCTTCAAATATGGAAGGCTTATGGCTAAACTCAGCAGAAAAAGCCTTGACGCTGAGGCCACTTTGTTCGGTCCTTTTATCCTAATTGCTTCTTTAACGGGATATTTAGTTGCGGTTTACGGGTTGTTTGCACCCCTTTTAATAGATGTTTTTTGGCAGGCGGTGATGCAGCTTACCGCCTTAGCTACAACACTGACATTGTTTATGTGTGGTTTTGCTTTGATGTACATTTCAAAGCCTAGACGCGCTTCAAATCTGCTTTGGCTACCATTCGTATACTTTTACTGGAGCCTGCAAGCATTTATCGCGCTGTATGCAGCTATACTAATACTTTTACGCAGACCACGAAAATGGGTTAAAACAGAGAAGACAGGCATAATTAAAACACAGTTGTTGCGTTTATGAAAGGGTTTTCAGCGATTTTTTCCTCACTTCGTATCGGCAGCCTAGATTCCAGGTTTTTCTATTTTTGGGCCTTTTTTGCGCCTTTTATGGTACGGGCTTTGCCAGAGTTGCTTATGGGAGGATATATTACTGGTTTCGACACTATAGGCTATTATGTTCCAGTAACATTGAAGTGGGTAAATTATGGTGTTGGATTTTGGGAGTTTTTTGGTAGTGCACCCCTTTTTTACCTTATACTGTCGGGGTTAACTTTGGCGGGTGTTCCATTAATTATTTCGCTTAAGGTTTTGCCTCCATTTTTGCATGGCTTATTGGGGCTTGCTATATTAGAATATGCAACTAAGGGTTTAGGCTGGACTACTCAGAAGGGGCTGTTTGCTTCTCTGCTTGTCACGTTATACTTTGTTGGTTTACGGATTTCATGGGATATGTTGCGAAGCGAGTTGGGCCTAATTCTACTATTTGTTTTTCTCATAGCATTGCAGAAATGCTTATCTGGTTTTAACTGGAAAAGGTTTGGTTTTCTTTCATTATTGGCTGTGTTGGTGGTTATGGCGCATCAGCTTGTTAGCGTCTTAATGTTTACAATAGTTTTTGCTGTAGCGTTAAAAAAGCTCATGAAGCGAAACTACTCCTTTGTCGGACATCTTTTTATGGCTTGTTTGCCTGCAATTGCGCTTTTCACGTTAACCTTTTATGCTGACTACGTGGTTCTACCCGGATATGCCGATGATATTGTTGCGAGCGGACGGTTGGAATGGCTTTCCATTATGGGATATTCGTCTATTGCTGAAGGAATAATGAATAGCGTAGGCTTTTTACTCTTTTGTTACATTCCACTTCTACCTTTCGCTCTTCTAGGGATTCGAAAACTTAAATGCCTTGAACTCAAAGCCTGGATAATTTGGTGTTTGGCAGGAGCCTCGCTGCCATTCCTCTTCTCTTCAGCGCCATTAAGTTATCGATGGATTTTACTGCTTGCCTTTCCCTTAGCCTTTTTTGCCGTAGAAGGAACTGAAAAACTAAGTTCCAGCTTATTCAAGAAGGGTTTAACTGTTTTTCTTGCCTTGCTGAGTTTTAGCTTTGTTTTCTTGCCTGCTGAAGCGGCTTTTCCATATTTTACTATTTACCTATATTATGTTCCTTCTTCCATGTTGCAGAACAGTGTACCCCTAAGCGACTGCGAAGATGTGGTTAGAGCTTTAAACTGGGTTAAAGATAACAATGTTGGCAGCAGCAAGATTTTGCTAGTTCATGATGCCTTTAACGGCTGGGCTCTACTGTATGCGGATGGCGTTAAAATTGTCAGCTATGGATACGCTTCACCAGAAAAGGTTGCTATATCTTTTTCTCAGCAGGGTTACGGACCTATTTATTTGATTTGGTGGGTTCCGTGCGAGGGTTGGCATGGTCAAGCATGTCTTTCATCAGCATTTAAGGAAGTTTTCCGCAGTGGAAGAATTGCAGTCTACTGGTTTGAGGCTTCTGTTTAAGCGTTTCCTCGTTTGGTTTAAGGGCTTTATTAAGGGGAAATACTGGAGCTTTGCCAATCTGAGGTTTTCAATGGCGTTTAATTACATGTGCGTTCTCCTCGTGTTTGGGGTGTGTAATTAGTGAATTACTGTGAGGCAATTCTCTATAACGTTAAGCAGGATAAGTTAAATAATGTTTAGAGTATGCTTTATTTCTAGTTTCCCTCCATCACGTGGAAGGTTGTCCGAGTACGCTTATTATCTTATTAATGAGCTACAAAAGTCTCCTGCAATTAGTCATATAGATATTATCACTGATGTAGTAAGTCATCGCACAACTAGACTGATTAACGACAAAGTAACTTTACATCGCGTATGGATGCCAGATGACGTTATATCGCTATTTTTTATTCCTCTAGAAATTCTGAAACTAAGACCTGACATAGTACACTTTAATGTGCATATGGCTGTTTTTGGACGCTCGAGGATCGCTAATTTCGTTGGGTTAGCACTTCCATTTTTCTGTAGATTAATGGGTTTCAAAACTCTGATCACTCTTCATAATATAACGGAGAGAATTGATATTGAAAAGGCCGGGTTCAAAAATACTCTTCTTAATAGAGTGGGCGCTTTCTTGGCCACGAAACTTGTGACGCTAAGTTCAGCTGTCACTGTGACTGTAAGGTCTTACATAGAAATACTGAGAAACAGGTATAAGTGTAAACGGGTCTTTTGGGTTCCACATGGAACATGGTTCATCAATCCCACCAATTGTGACCAGCCCTCTCGGAAACCTAAAAACATCTTATACATCGGACATTCAGGTCCGTACAAGGACATAGAGTTGCTGTTTCTGGCGTTTGGAATACTTAACCGTAGAAGAAGCGACGTTAAATTAATCGTTGCAGGGGACTCGCACCCTAATTACCCTAACTTCCTTGACAAATATAAATATGGAAACCGTTCGTCAAACGTGCAATTTACGGGTTACGTCCCAGAAGAAAAGCTTCAAAACCTCTTCGAAAAGGTTGACGTAGTGGTTTTGCCCTACCATACGTGTACAGGAACTAGTGGCATCGCACATTTGGCCAGCTCCTACGGAGTACCAATTATCGCAACAGACCTGCCAGAGTTCCGTGAACTCGCTGAAGACGGATGTGGAATAGTTTTAAGTCGCCGCGACCCTGAAGCATTAACTGAAAGTATCGAACACGTTCTCAACAATCCTAATTTAGCGCGCGAATTAAGAGAGCGAAACCTGCGTTTTACACAAGGGAGGACTTGGGACAAGATTGCATCTTTGTTTTGCAAAGTATATGAGCAGGTTAGGCGAGAGGGTTGATTTTAGAGCGCGCATGTAAAAATCGTTGAATTTTTGCCTATAAGCAATTTATTTATTTCTGGAAATGTCTCACCGCGCTCATTAATAGGTAAAATAATACTTGCAATAGAGAGTTTACTCGAAAAAGTGTTGCCAGCTAGCTTAGCAAGGGACATATGGATGGTTGCTAGTAAAAAAGGAATGCCGAGTTCAATTGAAAATAGGGACACTCTTATTGATCGGATAATATGCGCATATGATGGGCAGAAACTTCAATCGAATGGTAATATTTTTATTTGTCCCTCTTGTAAACGTGAGTTTATTCCTAAACGGTAACATAATGTCGGAAAAATCACTAACGCAAATAAAAATTAATTTAAAGGATTTTGCTTTTGTTCATTGCTCTGATTTAAAAAACGATAAAGGCCTCGATAATTATGGCAAACAAGAAGGTAGCGGAAGGGTGTAATGGAGTCCAGGGTCGTTATCAAATTTCGTAGGGTTATGTCACCAACACAAGTTGTAATCTTTCTTATCGTTTTGGCAGCTGGGCTACGTCTTTACGACCTCGGTGGTGTGCCCTTAGGGTTATACTACGATGAGGTTATCTCTGTATATCACCCTTATTTATATACTCAAGGTGAACTATCCCTTCCAAATGTGTCAGTCCTAGGTCAACTTGTTGCTGGGAAGTTTTTTGTCTACGAGTTAGCGGGCTCCTCAGCGTTCTGGATTAGGTTTCCCTCTGCGGTATATGGGTGTTTCTTTGTGGTTGTTTGCTGGGTATTGGCGAAGAGGCTCTATGGGCTGAGGGCTGGAATGATAGCCTGTTTCTTAGCCGTTATTGTTCCTTGGTCTTTTCATTTCAGTAGGTATGGAGTGACATCGTTAATAAGTTACGTGTTTTACGACACCTTAGCGGTTTATTTGCTTGTAGTATATCTCCAAACTGGGAAAGAGGACTTCAAATATGGCGCTTTTTTGGTAATAGCAGTTTCGCTATATACCCACGCCATGGCATTAATATTTACATTCTTATTTTTTCCCGTGCTCCTTATAGTTGGATTGACATTTAATCGTGCTAATTTACGCAAGATATCGATGGATGTCATATTGCTACTTTTAACACTAATACTAGCCGCATCTCCCTTGCTTATAACTTATCTCTCGCCTAAAGTGCAACTAGCTTTCACAAAGTATACAACAATAGAGTCTTCTCGCAGCGTAAGTGAATTCATTGTAAATGTCGCCAAAAGAGCATACTTGCATCTTTCCGCAGATTTTCTACTGATATCGGGAGGCAAATCATTTGTATCCAGCAGTGGCGGTTTTAGTGAGTTAGTAACGTTAGATAACCTTTACTACTACGCTACTGCAGGAAAAATTGGAATGTTAAATGTTTACGGCGTATTTATTTACTTAGGCTTCCTGTGGCTAATATACAAAACGGCTAAAACCAAAAAAGTCGACTTCAAGACTTTTCTTATAATTTGGTGGATACTCTCCTACGCCATTACTAGCGGTTACGCATATTACGATAATCCAAATCCAGCAAGAAACATAATAGGATTACCTGCCTTCGTTCTGGCAATAAGCTTAGTAATAAGCAAGATATGGTTAAAATTGTTCAAACCCGATGTAGGCTACATTAATAAATGGAAATTTAAACCACAATTTCCCGTGAAGTTTTTGAAAGCTCTTTTCATAATAGCTCTAATAACTCCTTCCATATTTTATCTTCACACTTACTTCGTGACGTATAGATCTTCGTACAACTACTTTGATTACGACTATAAACTTCTTTCAAGTTACCTCACAGAAAACAAACTTTGGGGTAACAACATAGTAATTAATGAACCCCGACCAGAAAAGTGGTATGCAAAAACGGTGCTATCGTTCTATAATCATTCCGCAAGCGAAAATATCATTAAGGGAGATTTAACGAGCGCCATGCCACTATTAATAAGCGAGGAGGATGTTGTAATATATGTCACAAGAGAAACATCTCAAAAAGATGAGTTGTCACCTATGATTCCTTCTAAACTTTTGGATATAATTTATTACCCTGATGGTGAGTCCGTTTTTGCTATCTGGGAGCTAAGGGGTCCGATAGGGAAACAGGTCCTCTTGTTAGATGATAATCAGGCGATTCAATGGACACCGATCAATGGAACACTTTCTGGGAAAAGAGGTCCTTCAATCATTTCAGACGAGAACTCGATAGTCAAGAGTGGCTATAACAGCCTTAAGATTGTCCTAACATCAGGAGCATGGGATTGGAGTGGTATAAAACACAATTTTGAGTCGGCCATGGATTGGTCAGATGCGAGTGCTATCTACTTCCAGTGGTATGGAAGTAGATCCGGAATAACTGTTCAATTAATTATCAGTTGTGATGAGGGAAGTTTTCACTATCCATTTAGTGATGACTTCCAAGGATGGCGTAGCTTTCTAATTTTCTTTCGCGATATGCAAAAGAGCGGACAGCCGCGCCTCGACAAGGTAAATGCGATTACCTTTGCTTTCTGGGGAGTCGGGGAAACAACAATGTATTTAGATAAAATTACAGTTGTAAAAAGTAAATGAAATTTTCACGTGGTGATTTCCTAAAGGAATAAACATGTTAGCTGAAACTAAGAGAGCATGTAAAAGAATAAGCAGAATTAACGACAATTACTTTAGTAAAGATATTTAATTGCGGTGGATTTTGGAAAAGATTACAAGTCATAGTGAACATGGCGAAGAGGACTAGAATCCACGAGTCGGTGCTGGAATTTGGCATGGGCTGGGGGTTCTTTTTTAAGATTTACCATTGCAAAAAGCGGGTGTTCAAAGCGATTATATTAGCATGCTGTGAAGAAGAATGAATATAGAGCATTTTGACTATATTGAACTAGCTTACGAGTATCCTCTATGCCAACCCGTCCCAGAAAAAGAAGACTACTTCCTCCTTCCGGTGTTAATTGCCAACCAGATGGGCATGAGAACGGCAATATTTACGACCCGCACGCCAGTAACCCCGAAAAAAAGGGAGAAAGTTAATTGTGTTGATGTAATTCGATTTGAGTCTGTTGGCAGTATGCTAAAGCAAATCATTAAATTGAAACCAATGCTTGTGCATGGACACAGCTTTGGATGGATACCGGCCACACTTGCACCTCTCTTTGTCACGAGGTACGTATTGACTCCCCATATCTATAAACTTAACATTTATCCGAGTTGGAAAGTTAACTTAGTGCTAAGTCTAATCAAAAAGTCAGATGCCTTGATTGTTTTAACTAACTTTGAAAAGTTCCAGTTCAAACATTTCGTCAATGAATCAAAAATTCACGTTATACCTCATCCAATTGATTATGACTTTTTTTCTAATACTAAAGATTCCGAGAAGAAGCAGATACTTAGCAGATATGGCCTGAAACCGACGGATAAGTTAATCCTTTGTGTTGCAAATTTAGTGCCAAGGAAAAATTTAGAAACTTTAATTCGAAGCTTTAAATTAGTGAAAAAAAAGTTTCCAGAATCCAAATTAATTATCGTGGGAGGAGAGCCTAAGACTATATTAGGTGTGACTACGCCCAGAGAACCGAAGCGAAGCTATCGCTCTAAGTTAATTGAAATGACTGAGCGTATGGGTATAAAAGGGCACGTTATTTTTGCGGGATACCAAAAAGATAAAGAACTACGAGGATTTTTTAAAGCGGCTGATGTCTTCTGTCTACCTTCACTAATTGAGGGACAATGTCTGGCAGCGGGAGAGGCGGCGGCAGCAGGTCTTCCACTGGTATTATCTAACTTAGAACCTTTGGTAGAAATTTACCAGGGGTGCGCTCTTTTCCATGAACCAACGGATTATGAAGGACTAGCAATGCACATTGTTAATGTGCTTGAAAATCCAAAATTAGCCAAGACCTTAGGAAACATGGGACGTGCCAAAATGCAAAATTATCGGCCCACCATAATCCAGACCAAACTTAAAAAACTATACGAAAGCTTGCTGTCATAGGAGTAATACATGCCCTCCACAATTACTTAAAGACAAAATTTAACGTTAACATTTGTGGGAAGATGCGCGTCTTAATAGTACATCATTATCTAATTCAAGGCGGAGCTGAAACTGCTATAATGAATTTATCTATGTATCTAAATTCCCGTGGAATAGAAAATACAGTAATTGCTTTGGCTGCCTCGAAAAATTTCATCAAGGACTCGAGTCTTAATGTGAAAGTCAAAACTATATTATTAGATGAAAGAAACATCAAAAAAAGCGAGTCTACAACAAAAGCCTTATCGTTAATTCCTGAGGCATTAATACTAAGGAAATTTGTTTCGAAACATAAAAACAGATATGACATAATCAATCCTCATAACTTCCCTTCCACATGGGCATCTGTCTTACATAAAAAGCCCGTGGTTTGGATGATGAATGAACCGCCTGACATCTATGTTAATGTAACGCCGTCCCCACTACTCAAGAGCTTAAGAACCGTAGGTATTATGATGGACAGATTGCTGGTTAAGAATTATGTGGATCAAATATGCGTTAACAGCCGTTTAACATATGAGCAAGCTAAAAAAAGATATGAAAAAACGCCAGAAATAGTTCTCTTCGGAATAGACTATGATAC
>Ga0209102_1001704_pt1 | contig 10996 bp, 10 predicted proteins | sample ConPoolayeHmetaG_FD_185483 | JGI IMG/M metagenome (GOLD analysis project Ga0209102, IMG submission 185483) | Hot spring microbial mat communities from California, USA to study Microbial Dark Matter (Phase II) - Cone Pool mat layer H metaG... ... | reverse complement strand
ATAGCTTGGAAACATTTTCCTTGAAGTCATTTTATGTTTTTTCGCTACACCGTTAACATAGTTGCTCAGGTTTAGCGCAAGAAGTGTCATGTTTAATCTGTCTTGTCCACCTAGGCTTTTTAAGACGTCAAATGGGATGAATTCTCTAAGATATTCTCTAACAAGTTCATATGGGTATTTGTCGTGTCCAGCTTCAACCGGTGTGTGCGTGGTAAACACGCACACGTTTCTAACTTTGTTGACGTTCATCCCGTGTTTCCGTAGCAATTCAAGGGTCGAGAAGCTGGAATGCCCCTCATTCATGTGGTATTTACGGACTTCGACGCCCAGCTTTTCTAGCATTCTTACACCGCCAATTCCTAGAACAATTTCTTGTTTGATGCGGTATCTCTCATCTCCTCCATATAAGAATGCGGTTATTTCTCTATCTTCGGAACTGTTTCCTTCAACATCTGTGTCTAGAAAGTATACGGGGACTTCGCCGCCTCTTACGCTTTTTACAGCGTATAGCCAAGCTTTTATGCGGACATCTCTACCTTGAATTTGAACTGTAACTTCTTCAGGTAATGGTTGAATGTGCTGTGAAGGGTTCCATGAGTCTGGATGTTCTATTTGCCTACCTTCATGAATTAGTTCCTGCCTAAAGTAGCCCTTTTTACTTATTAATGTGACTGCTACCAAAGGAATGTTCAGATCTGCGCTTGACTTTATTGTGTCACCTGCAAGAACCCCTAAACCTCCACTATAAGTATGAATATTATTGGATAGTGCTATTTCCATTGAAAAGTATGCAATCTTTTGTTTTAACAAGCTCATTTCATTTTCAACCCTTTTATGATGAAAGTATTTCTGCCAGACGATATAGTTGCTTGTCTATATTCTTCTTTTGTTGCCATGAATAATCTAAATCTACCGAAACTATTTTTTCGCCTTTAACTCCAACCATTCTCTTCTTCGCTCCCTTTAGTAGAAGCTCCACAGCGTGCGCCCCAAACTTGTTAGCGAGAATTCTACTTTGTGCTGTGGGTGCTCCTCCTCTTAGGGCATGTCCAAGGATTGTTAAGCGAACATCGTATCCAGTTCGCCTTTCTATTTCCTTAACTATTAGAGAAGAATCACCCGCACCTTCAGCCATGACAATTATTTCTGATGTTTTTCCCTTTTTGCGTCCTTCTTTAAGTTTTTTACAGATAGTTTCTATTTCAAATTTTAATTCTGGGACGAGAATAAATTCTGCTCCTTCGGCGAATCCTACCGCGAGAGCTAGGAAACCCCTTTTTCGCCCCATCACTTCAACAACGAATACTCGCTCATGGGATGTTGCAGTGTCGCGAATCCTGTCAATTGTGAATAGAGCAGTGTTGACGGCTGTGTCAAAACCTATAGTCGTTTCAGTTCCAGCGACATCATTATCGATAGTGGCAGGCACTCCAACCACTGGTATTCCGCTGGCATTATAAAGCTCGCTTGCTCCTCTAAAGGAGCCGTCTCCCCCGATTACTACGAGCCCATCGATTTTGTTGATCTTCAAGTTGTCGGCGGCTTTATTAACCCCCTTTTCCGTTTTTATTTTTTCACAGCGGGCAGTCTTCAACACTGTTCCTCCGCGGTTAATTATTCCGCTAACAGAACGTGCATTTAAAGGGCGGATTTTTACTTCAATGAGCCCAGCGTATCCCCGTTCTATTCCTACAACTTTCAATCCATTGAATATGGCGGTTCTAACTACAGAGCGGATTGTTGCGTTCATTCCTGGGGCGTCGCCGCCTGCTGTTACAACACCAATTTTTTGCATTTCAATCGCTCCATTAGGCAAATGGCTTATAGCCCTAAAATTTCTTCTTTTATGGCTTTATGGCTTTGGCTGATTGGGGTAGCAGTGTTGACAATGTAAGTTTTCAGAGAACTAAATAATTCTTTGAAGAAATTTCTTCTCAGGTTTGTCTTTCGCTCGTCTTTTACAAGCATGTGGGGGTTGCAAAAGTCAACCGCTTCTATGTATCTGGAGGCTTCTCCCGCTGAAAGTTCGTTAAAGACCGAATTGTCTTCTGGATCTCGCTTCAGCAATATAGCTTTTTTCAACGTGGTCAGGGGCAAAATTTTTCCTTTGCTAACAACCCACCTCACGTTTACTACAGCCCTGCCTTTTGAATTAAATTCAGCCTTTTCCACGAGTTTTTGGTACTCGCCCCAGTTTTCAGCTATATCTGCCTGTATGTAGAAATTTTTCTCCGAAGCAAACGCAACGGCTTGGTCTTCCGATAAACGCACGAAAAACCAATCATCTGAAACAACGCGTATTCCTTTAAGTCTGAGAAGCCCATATGTATGTGTGGTTTTTCCCGTTCCAGAAGGGGCGATTAAGCAGACGCCTTTACCATCTATATCCACGCAGGCGCCGTGAACTGAATTTATCCCATGATTATCTTCGAGGATATCGCTTGCAACGCTTAAGGCGATGGATTTCACCCAACCATAATAGTCTATGTTAATTAGGAAAGCTGTTTTAGAAAGCGGGTCGTAGATCACGCTTTGCCCTTCATTTCCATCGTTCGTTACTATTAGCCTTCCATGGGAACGAACATGCGCAGACATGGGATAAAAACTTTCTTCCCAACGTTCTTTAACGTATTTCACATCTGTCAAGAGTTTGATGCAACATCCATATATGTCAGCCCTCTCTTCGTAGAGAAGGCGATCGCCATATTTTTCCATCAACCTATTCCTTTCCTCAATAGAGACAAGTTTGACTTCATATTTTGATGACAAAAGATATCACCCTTTTACTTTTTTTCTAACGAGTTTCCTTAATTCGTCGGCGAAGAAGACCAAGCTTGAAATAAGGATTATAGTCAACCAGTCCCCTGCCGAGATAGAGGTAGTGCCTAAAGCAACTTTTAGCGGAGGCAATAGCGTAGCTAAAACTTGCAAAGTAACAGATGCTGCAATGGCTCCGAACAAATATTTATTGGTGAAAAAGCCTATTTTGAAAACTGATTTTGTTCTTGATCTACAGTTTAATGCGTTGAACACTTGGAACATTGCCATTGTTGTGAAGCCTAAAGTTTGAGCTCTAATCAAGTCTCCGCCATCCCATTCCTTAATAAAGACATATAGAGTTCCAATCATCATAAAAATTCCCACATATATCGTGTTAAGAATGATATTTCTATTGATTATTTTCTCGTTAGGTTTTCTCGGAGGCTGATCCATCACATCTTCTTCTTTCGGTTCCATAGCCAAAGTCACGTCGAGCAAGCCATCGGTTACAAGGTTCACCCATAATATTTGAACAGGTGTAAAGATTAATGGAAAATGCGGAAAGAAAATCAACGCAGTTAATATTGTGAGAATTTCTCCAGTGTTTGTGGCAATTAAGTATTTTACAACTTTTCTAATGTTTTCGAATACTACGCGACCCTCTTCAACCGCGTTGACAATGCTTGCAAAATTGTCGTCTGTAAGAACCATTTCTGCGGTTTCTTTTGTAACATCAGTGCCAGTAATACCCATTGCTACACCTATTTCAGCCGCTTTTAAAGCTGGTGCATCGTTGACGCCATCACCAGTCATGGCTACGATGTGTCCTTTACGCCTAAAAGATTCAACTATTCGGTATTTGTGGGATGGAGAAACGCGGGCAAAAACCGAAGTCTGTTCTATAGCATCATCTAAATCTTTGTCACTCATATTGTCCAGTTCTGCTCCAGTTAAAATTTTCGAGCCATGTTCCAGAATTCCGATTTCTCTCGCAATAGCTTCTGCTGTTAGCTTATGATCTCCCGTTGCCATGATAACCTTAATTCCTGCTCTTTTGCAAAGTTGTACCGATTGCTTTGCCTCCGGCCTTGGCGGGTCAATCATTCCTGTAATGCCTACAAAAACCAACTTAGCACGTTTCTGCCTAATGTTTTCCTTAAAGGCCTCAAGATTGTCCGGCTCTATGATCTTATATGCCATGGTAAGCACTCTAAGAGCCTCGCTGGCCATTTCAGTGCTAACTTTTAGAAGTTCTTCCCTTTCTTTAGGCGACAACTTTTTTATTTTACCATCTACTAGAATGTCTGAACACATTTCCAAAATTGTTTCAGGTGCTCCTTTTACGTAAACTCTCAAATTTTCCTCAGGAGATTTGTGAAATGTAACCATGTATCGTTCTTTTGCATCAAACGGGATCTCATCTACGCGTGGTAACTGTGCTTCCAACTCTTCTTTTTTGAATCCTGCTTTTTCTGAAACAACTACTAACGCGCCTTCTGTTGGGTCTCCGTATATTTCCCAACGATATCCGTCTGTCTTATGCTGTCTAAGTCTGGCATCGTTACAAAGTGCAGCGATTTCAAGCAAAAGGCTTAGAGTATTATCCTTTTTTGGGTCTATTGGAACACCGTTTATTTCAAACAAGCCTTCTGGAGCAAAGCCCACACCAGTTACCTTGATCATTTTGCTATTTACGAATATTTTTTGGGCTGTCATTTGGTTGGTTGTTAAGGTTCCCGTCTTATCCGTGACAATCACTGTGGCTGATCCTAAGGTGTCTACTGCTTGTAGCTTTCTTATGATGGCGTTGCGTTTTGCCATTCTGTTAACTCCAACAGCCAAAGTTATTGTCATAACAGCAGGTAGTCCCTCTGGAATGGCTGAAACAATTGCTGCTAAAGTAAAAAGAAACGTTTGATAAAACTCGAGTCCACGTATAAGGCTAACCATCAGTATTAAGCTGCCAGAAATCAGTGCAAAAAGCCCTAATTTTTTACTCAGATCTGATGTGCGCTTTTGAATGGGAGTTTCGGTCTTTTCAGTTTCTTTTATAAGTTTAGCGATCTTGCCAATTTCCGTTTTCATGCCTGTAGCAACAACAACGGCTTTACCTCTTCCTTGAGTTACTATAGTTCCTGAAAAGGCCATGTTATATCTCCAGGAACTATTTCCCCCGCCTTAACGCGCATCTCAATGCATGTTCCTTTTTCAGGGCAGTCTCGGATTACGTCTGCTTCTGGGGCTGCCAACGATTTTAGAGCTCGAAGAGCCGCCTCAGCTTTGTATTCTTGAAAGAACCCAATTGAAGTGTTAAAGGCGATTACAACAGCCACAACTATGGTATCAATTATTTTGCCGACAAGGAAAGAGATTAACGCCGCTGCAAAAAGCACTCCAACCAATGGATTTTTAAGCTGATGAAATAGCAAAGCCAGCTTTGTTATCCTTTTTTCTTCTTCCAGTTCGTTCGGTCCATACTTGGTTAGTCTTTTTTCCACTTCGGTCGTTGTTAATCCGCGTACGCTGGTTTTAAGGTTCTTGAATATTTCTTCAACAGACAAGGCATGCCAAATGTTTTCTTGCGCCAATCTAAATTCCCTATACTCTTTTTTTAGAGAATCATGCTAATAAAACTTTATTTTTATAACAGACTTATAGATTTCTAATGTTTGTTCTTCAGCCTTTCTCCATGTAAAATATTCCAAAACTCTTTTACGCCGATTTTCGCCCCATATCTTTGCTTTATATGGACCTTTGAGCGTTTCTTTAATTCCCCAAGCTATGTCAGCATGGTCTTCGCCATTGACGTGTATTCCGTTTTGATGTGGACCAGAAGAGATAACTTGCTCCATGAAGCCGACAACTCCGCGGGAACCAGCGATGACTGGCTTTTCCATAGCCATGGCTTCTAGGCTTACTATGTCGAAGAGTTCGTAGACTGAGGGAAATTTTCCTTTATTCTAAGCCTGTTTGCAGTTTCAACAACATCTTTTTGTTCCCCGCCTTTACCTAAAATCACAAGCTTTTTTTAGGATAGTCATCTATAACCATGGGAATATCACCGAAACGCAAGCAAGAATCTAGCAAAAAACCTTTAAAAAAATTTTCTAAAGAAAACGCAGCTAAGCCTTGGTACTTCACTCACATTTAGCGACACCATAGAGAAAAGATGGCACGTAAAAGAGTGGGACTTAAAATCTTAGAATAGTTACATGAAAAAGGTTGAACAAATATTGGAAGAAGAAAAGCAGCAGTAGAATGAATAGAAGCCCTGAGCTTATAAACCATGACCACATTTTAATACTGGACAAACGAAACCTCTTCTTAGAGGTGTTACGATGAGACTGTTTAAGATCGTTTTGTGGGAGTTTCTTCTAATTTTCGCGTCCGTCCTAGTCTTTAGGAGCATCTGGATGCTTCTTGACAGAATACCTGAGATGAAGAATGAATTTGGATTATGGGCGTCGTTGATTTTGGGAACAGTAATTGTATTCATTGCGATTCTAATGATAAACAAGTATTCAGAAAAGAATAAAAAATGAGAAAAAACGGACTGCTCTTTCAGCCACTCTGTAAGAATTGAGCATATTAAACGTAGACTCTATAGGAACAACGGCCTGTTACTTAGCTTAGACCACTTGAAAACCGTCTGCCTCGTTTGCATGCCTTGTGCTCTTCACCATAAGATTTTGCTTGGCGTTCTAAAAGCTCTCTTGATAAGGCTGCACCTCTATTTTCCAATTCTAAAGTGAGGGAAACATGTTCGAGGGCTGAGCTATAGTCACGCTTAACCATATGTTCTTGTTTTTTTTAACATCTGATCAAAAGAAAGGTCTCGTAACTCTTACAGCATCGATAATAGCCTTTACTCCTTCAATATAATTAACGAGCGTTACCTTCACACAACTGCATCAATACATTCTCCTTTAACGGAGGGAACCTGTTTCTAATGAGCTTTTGTTCACTAGGTGAGTTTAAAGAATTTAGAATTATAGTAAATGAATATTTTACGAACTTACGTTTCTTCTTCTAGATAATCTGATATAAAGTTTAAGATCTGGATTACTCCCTCGACCTCTTTTTTAGAAGCTTTGATAACCTGATTTCGTTTTAATCCTTTTGCGTTAGATATGTCCACTACCCGTTTTCCATTAGACTCTACTAGGTCAACTAATTCTGGATCGACATTCTCAGGTACAAAAGCGAAATCTGAATAAAGAATGAGCGGGGAATCATTTTGAGAATCGGCAATTCCTATGGTATTTTTTCCTTTAGCAACAAATCTCAATCCAGTATACTTGTCATAGCCTTTGGGTTTTAGGTCTACGGCAACGCTTGAATGAACAACAGATATTATATTCCCAAAACCAACCGAATTTACAAAAGCTTGAACATCTGGCATGTGGCCTTTGGGATTATTTGTGAACAAGCTTATTGTAGCAAGCCTTCTTCGATTTCCTTCGGTCACCCAGCTAAACCCTCTCCTATCGATCTTCTTCTTGAGCATCTTAATGGCTTTTAATTCTTCTTCTTTCACTAAAACTTGTTCGGTCTTACCATTTAGAGATATTACACATCCAGTTTCCAAGATATGCCCATCAAACAAACCGAATAAGCCTCTCAGCCGTTCCTTTACAAAAAGAAGGTCATTTCCTGTACATGTGTAAATACTTGCAAAAGGTTTAACCCTTTGAATAGCAAGCCTAAATGCTTTATGAAACTTTTTTGGAATTTTTTCTTCACAATCAAGTAGAGTACCATGCATGTCTATGCCAATTGCATATCGCTTGTTAATCATCTTAAACCGAACTTTCAATTTAAGTTCCTTTAATACCTATCGCATCGATATATCGTTCATAGTGAAGCACGATCACAATTGATTTACCTAATTCAAATAAGCGCGCCCAAACTCTCGTCGTGTTACAAAAAAAGCACGCATATCGAAGCGTCTGCTGCGTAAACCCTTATCGTTAAAGGATAACTTGCTAAAATTTATGTCCAGAACACTTTTTTTGGCAGTTTTTCCCTGACCTACCCATTCTGATAAGCTCATGGCTATAAGTCTATTAAATAAAATTCACACCATCTTGTATCAAGAATTGATGCGTTATCTACGATAACTATGGCCATAACTCTTTTATAATTCACCTTTAATTCATGCATATGCCAGCCTATTCCCCTATCAAGAAGCTTAAGGATTTGTTATCTAGCTCAAAGAAATTCGTCTTCGTTTGCATAGGAAATGAGCTTAGAGGCGATGACCACTTTGGAATATACTTTGGGCGAAAGTTGTTAAAGACCCGCTTTAAGTCAAGGGCTATCTTGGCTTACAGCACGCCAGAGGCGTACATGGATGAAGCCCTAGGCAAGGCACCTGATATTGTTATCTTTGTAGACGCGGTTCAAGCTGGGGAGAAGCCTGGGACAATAGTCGTCGAGGAAATATCTGTAGGTTCGTCCATCAGAGTTGGTGTATCGACTCATAGCATACCTATTGAAGCCGTTGCTTTGTTGATGCAGTCGATGAGCCCTAAAACGCTGAAATTTGTTGTTGTCGGTGTCCAGATAGGGCATGTTGAGCTTGGGAAGAAGATGAGTAAAGAAGTTGTTGAGTCTGCTGACCTGATTTTGAGCGCGATAAAAGATCTGTAAAACTGGTTTATGGCAACGCCTCTTTCTTAGCTTTCTCAATAGAGAATTTATCGAAGTAGTGTTCCTTGAAGTCTTCTATTCTACCATTTCTAACTTTTACGCCCTCTTCTTCGAGCATCTTTATCTTCTCATTGATTCTCTTCCTACCTGAAAAGCCTCCTAACATGCCATCCTTGTGTACTACTCTATGGCATGGTACAGCTGGTGCATAGGGGTTCGTTCTCATGAACGTTCCTACTGCCCTCGAGGCCTTTGGGTTGCCTGCGGCCTCCGCAAGAGCTTTGTATGAGGTAACCTTGCCCTTTGGAACTTGCTTGAGTAACCTATAGACCAAGTCTCGATCTATTGCCACCTTATTCATGTGCTCTAGGATTATTTAACTTGTAATAAACTTTATTGTAAGAATTTAGCGCACATAAATATTTCTTCTCTTGTTGGGAAGCTATTAGGCCCTTTGTATCTGATCTTTAATCCTGCGGCTATATTCGCTATCCTCGCAGCTTCCACTACGTTGTGCCCTCTTAAGTATTCTGAGAGAAACGCAGCTCCAAAGACATCCCCTGCCCCAGTTGGATCCTCAACCACCACGTCAACTGTAGGGACCTCAGCTGTTAGGTCTCCGCTAGTTATGGTAACTGGCTCCTTTCCTTGCGTAACTATTCCTATGCTAACCCCTATGCTTCTTAACCACTCCATTAAGTCCCTAACCTTCATATTGGAGGCTTTAACTTCATCCTTTCCGATCTTCACTATGTCTACTAATCTGAATATAGGCTCAAGTTCCTTCTGGTTAAAAGTTAATTCAATGCTCCCATCTGCTTCTAAGCGTCGCATTAAACCCTGTGGGTCCAACATCAAAGTCATTCCTTTCTTTCTTACCCTCTCTAAGAAGCCTATGTCTACTTCCCCCATTATCGGTGCAATGTAGAAGGATTTGCTGTCGAAGTACTCTCTTGGCAACTCTTCAAAGAGAAGCTTTGGTGTGATGTTAAAACACCTTTGTGTTCTATTACCTTCATCGTCGTAGACGTTCTCAAACGATAGGGTCCTTTGAGGCAGCCTCTTTAAACCTTTGAAGTCGATTCCTCTGCTTCTGCAAAATTGTACTGCCCTATCATAGTAGTCGAAACCTATCTGTGAAAAAAGAGCTGTCCTGTTCCCTAACAAGTTAAAAGTGCTACCTGAGTAGACAGGTGCGCCACCTAAGATATTTGATATATGCCCCCTTAGCCAAGTGTTCGAATCTACTGAATAGTTTCCGACTAATACGACGTCAAATAAAGCTTCGCCTTCAGGTTTCCTGTTGTCGGACATCTTAGACTCGTTCAAAGGTGTACTCCTTTTAAGATAAACCTTCCTCCCAACCTATTGGTTGCTAAAATTTTTATAGATTAACCGTTATCATCTTTTAATTGCGCCATATTTTTTTTAATTTTCTATTTTTACCAATTTCCCTCATCAAAAGCTTAAATAATATTGAGTCAATATTCTCATGGGTAGAATTAATTGGCTCGTATATTACCAGGTGTTGAAATACGTGTCGTTAAAGAAATTGTTCCTCAGCAACTTCGTCCCGCTGGCGTCGTCGGCTTATTGGGAACCGCTGAGAAGGGTATTCCATTCGAAGCTGTTCCAGTAACCAGCTACAGAGAGTATATGGAGAAGTTCGGTTCTAACACAGACTATACGCTAACAAAGGACGCTAGGCTTGCCTTTCTAAACGGAGTATCCCAAGTCTTCGCTGTGAAAGTGGAAGGGGAACCAGGTAAGCCAGCGGAGGTTGGTTTAAGGGATGCTAATGGCAACCCCTCTGTGTTGTTGAAGGCTAGAAGCCCAGGGCCTGTTGGAAACAACATTGAAGTCGTAGTTATGAAGGGTTCACAGGAGAACCTGGTTCGTCTAGAACTTAGTGATGGGAGGATATCTGAGGCGTTTGACGACTTGACGATGGAGGCCGCAAATGAGAAAAATCTTGTCTCATTCTTGAACTCCAAGTCCAAGCTAGTTTTAGCAGAAGATGTGAGTAAGAAGAAATTTCCAGCAAACACTCCTGCCCCTGTGGAGGCTAAGCTTTCAGGTGGTACTCCGGAGACGATATCAAAGAGCTCGGTAGAGAAGGCCCTTCAAGCGTTCGAACTAGAACCGGACATCGATATCGTTTTGGCTGCGGATATCAGTGACCCCGCGGTTCACGCGCTTGTTGACGCTCACTGCAAGAATATGAGTAAAGATGCGATGAATAGAATCGGGGTGGGTACAGTAGCTCCTGGTGAGAGCATTAAAGACATCGTTAAGAGGACTGAGGCGCTCGCAAGCGATAGGTTTGTCCTAGTCGCACCATATGGTGTAGCAGGTGCGGTTGCAGGTCTTTTGAGTAGTCTGTCGTATTATGAATCGCCTACCTTTAAACCGTTAACAGGTATAGATAGTATAGAGAAGAGGTACTCGCCATCGGAGTTAACGGAGCTCGTAAAGGCCGGTGTCTTAGCTGTGGAGATGAGGAGGGGGCGTGGTATAATCGTTGAGAAAGGTATCTCAACAAGTCAGGAACAGATCAGTGTAACTAGGGTTGCAGACCGTGCAG
>Ga0209102_1001702_pt1 | contig 10999 bp, 8 predicted proteins | sample ConPoolayeHmetaG_FD_185483 | JGI IMG/M metagenome (GOLD analysis project Ga0209102, IMG submission 185483) | Hot spring microbial mat communities from California, USA to study Microbial Dark Matter (Phase II) - Cone Pool mat layer H metaG... ... | reverse complement strand
AGGCTGCGAGCTTTTCAAAAAAATCAGGAAAGGACTTGGCCACGGCTTCGCTGCCGTCAACCTTTACCCCTTCCTCGGAAATAAGCCCAACCACCGCCGCCGCCATCGCCACTCGGTGGTCCCCCCGAGAACGACATTCTCCCCCGCAGGGCTTGCCTCCTTCAACGACGATGGCCTCACCTTCTTGAGCTATCTTGCCACCAAGGGCTGTAAGCTCGTTCGTTAAGGCGGCCGCTCGATTGCTTTCCTTGATAATCAAGCGTCCTGTTCCCCATATTCTGGAGTGACCCTCCGCTCCTAAGGCCAGAACGCAAAGCGGCGGAAAGAGGTCAGGACAGTCGGAAGCGTCAAACTCAAAACCGCGCAGGTTAGACTTCTCGACAACTAAATTTCCGTCGGACCACAAGAATTTAGCGCCGGCTGCCTCCAGGGCTTCCAGAATCCGGCGGTCAGCTTGCTTAGAATCCGGGTTCAATCCTTTGATTTCCACTCGGCCAGCGAGGGCGCCGGCCACCAGAAAAAAGGCCGCGGCTGACCAATCGCCCTCGATGGCTATTTTAGTCCCTCGATATCGTTGCTTCCCCGGAATAAAAAAACAGTCATCATTGCCCACCTTTTGGCCGGAGCAATTTATTCCAAATTTTTGGATTAAATCGGTGGTAAGCTCAACATACGGCCGGCTCTTCAACCCCCGGGCCTTAATTTCTGAATCACCGTCAAGCAACGGGAGCGCCAAGAGCAGACCGCTCAAGACCTGAGAGGTGCGGGTCGCTTCCAGAATCACCCGACCGGGCTTCATCGGACCCCTAATCTCCAAAGGTGGAAAGCCTCGTCTCATCCGGCATTCCACTCCCACCTGGGCTAACGCCCTCTCGACCATGTCCATCGGCCGCCGTCTAAGCGTCCCTTCAGCTCGAAGCTGGACCTGATGCGGCTGGAGAGCAACAACGGCGGCAAAGAGGCGCATGGTGAGAGCCGATTCACCACAGGCAAGAGAAAATCCTTTCTGCGGCACCGGGTTCTTTTCAGGAAAACCGCCGCTTATTTTTATTTTCCGCCGGCTGTCTCTTTGTCTGCTTTGTGGATAAATTTTCGGGGGTGGTATTTCTTCCACTTCCTCTATCTTCCCACCCAAGCTTCGGACGAGATGCAAAGCCGCCAGAGCATCGTTGCTTAGAGAGATATTAACCAGCTCGGTTTCTCCATCGGCCAAGAGAGCGGCCGCTAAGGCTCTTATAGTCAAACTTTTAGAGGCGGGCGCAACCACTGAGCCGTTTATTTCAGAAGGAAGAATTAATTTCTTCATGGATTAACCTCGCGGTTTCATCTAATTTCCCGTCGCGGTTTGAAACCAGCAGGTCACAACAACCAGCATAAAGCTGCTGCCTCTCCTGCCAGAGTTTCTCTATTGCTGACGGCAAATTATTTAAAGCTAAGAGGGGGCGATTGCTTCCGGCCGTCCTTTGACAGCTGGTCTCAAAAGGCGCCCAGACCCAGACAACGTGACAACTTCGGCGCAGTGCCTCTCTCACTCTTTCCTCTTTTACCGCCCCTCCGCCAAGGCTCAGCACCATTGGCCGAGAATTTTTAAGGAGGTCGGGAATAAGACTGGCTTCTAATTGCCGGAAGGCGGCTTCTCCCCCCTCGGCAAAAATAGTGGCAATCGGCTTTCTGGTATGTTTCTCGATTAGCTCGTCGGTATCGATGAAGCCGCAATTTAAGCGGGCTGCCAGCAGCCGGCCCAGGCTCGTCTTGCCACAACCCATAAAGCCGATGAGGGCAATTTTAGCTCGGTTAGGCCGAGGCGCATAAATCGCTTTTCTGAGCCCTGCCACATCTTGTTCTGATAATTCTTTGCCGGTGAATAAGCGCAGGTTGGCTATACCCTGCCCTAAAAGCCATTCTAAGCCAAAGCAAAACTCGGGCGGATTCAAGGCAAGCTCCTGCTTTTGGCTAAAAGCGGCCAGGCAAGCCGAGTCCGTTTTTTGGCGACTTATTATGGCTTCCAACTCGGCTTGCCTTTCGGCTTGTTCATCTCGAGATAAGAGTTCAAATAGTTGCTGGCTCTCGTGAGCGTCGGAAAGGGATTGAAGCTTCCCTGTTTGGGGCAGCTGAGCCGCAAGACTCAGGTTATTTCTATTATTCTTATTGTTTTTATTTTTCTTGCTATCTTTTTCATTTTTATGGTTATTATCACCTTGGAAATGGGGCCAGGAATAATGATTATAGGTAGCCTCGAAAAGACGCACATGAGCCGGTAACTGACTATAAGGCAAAAGATATTCTGTTCGGGGTAAGCAGGAGATCACCAAATCAAAGGAAGCAATTTTTCTTGGAATTTCCGCTGGCGGAAGAAAGGCGGCGCCAAATTTTTGGGCCAGCCCCTGCCCCTTAATTTCATTTCGGTTAGTCACCCTAAGCGAGTTTACTCCGGCCTGTTGGAGGACTAAAAGTACGGCCCGCGAGGCGCCACCCGCGCCTAAAACTAAGAAGCGCTGGTGGCCGAGGCAGACGCCAGCCGCCCTTAGGGCAAAATTAAACCCGTCCACGTCAGTGTTATAGCCTCTAAATTTATTCCCTTGTCTGAGAACCGTATTAACAGCCGCCACAGCCTGAGCTCGTTCGTCAAGTTCATCGAGATAAGACAAAATCTTTTCTTTATACGGCGAAGTGAGGTTAAAACCGTTGACGCCGGCCTCGATTATCGTTTGCCAGGCCTCTTCAAGAGAGGTCGAAGCAATCCGGATATAATCGGCTTCAATTTTGAGGTGGCGAAAAGCGGCCCGATAAAGCTCCGGGCTGCGGCTGAAGAAAATTGGCCGGCCTAGCACTGCCAGCAGCGTCCGCTTCTTTTCTCCAAAACTCTCATTGACCATGAAATTATTCTTTATCCCCCATTCTTTTTTGGTCTTTTTTCCCAATTTTCTTAATTTTATTTAGCCGCGGCTTTTTATGGTTTACTTTTTCCTTGTTTATTTCATTTATATTCGGTGCCTGGAAATTTATTTTATTTAAACTATCGGCTTCATCGGTTTTGTCGACTTTAGCCAATTCACCAGGAGTTTTACGGCTTTCTCCATGGGCTCTCTTTTCTATCTTTTGCTTTATCTTTTGTTTAACCTCTTTATTTTCTTTATCAGCTTCTTTATCCGCCTTTTGCCGCTCCTTACCTTCCTGCCAGCCAAGCTCTTTCTTCTTCATCATGTTCACCTGGCTCCTCCTTCTAAGGGCGAGGTCAAAATCATTTTCTCTCTTGGCCTTCTCTTGAGCTAAGGCTTCGGCCAGCCATTCATAGATTGACTTTAGTTTTTGATAACTGAGCTGGCCAGCGGCCGTCGGCTCCTCGCCTTCCCAAAAGGCGTAGGTAAAAGGGCTGCCGCAGAGGGGAGCAGCCACCCGGCTCACCACTCCCAGGGGTCCTAAGCCGCAAACAATAACGGGTCGGCGGCCCGTCACTAAGCTTAGCAGCCGGCTGTTATCCTCGCGGCAGCGACAAAAGCAGGCTATTTTCACCAGGTCCGCACCCAGGGAAAAAGCCTCGCGGACCAGGCACCGGAGTTTAGCCGCTGGCGGAGTCTCTTTGTGGTTATGATAAGAAATAATCAAGCGGCTATGAGTTGTCTTTATTTTTTCCCTGAGCAGCGAAAGGAGGTGGCGGTCAGACTCCAGGTCGAGGTCAACATAACGCGCTCCGGCTGTCAGCGCCACTAAAAGAAGTCTCTTTCTTGTGGCTTCAGGAAAATGGCCCGGACGAAAAGTGGCGATAAGATGGGGATGGCTGGAAAAAAGCCGCCGTACCTCAGCCAAGGAGAGCGGCATCAAATCAAGACGAATCTCGGCCAAGGCGACCTCGCGCAGAATTTTCTGGCAGGTCTCAAAGGATACTTTTCCCAGACTAACACAAATCATGGACTAACCTTTTTAACTCGCTTAACGGCAGTCGCCGGGTTTCTGCCTGGCCTAAGCGGCGGAGCAGAACAAAATTAATCTCTGTGGCCTGCCTTTTCTTATCCGCTTCTAAGCGGCCGAGAATAGTCTCCAGCTGAGACGGCGCCAGTTCGAACCTCAGCAGAAAAGGAAAGGCGCGCCAAAGAAAACTCAAGATGAGGTCAGCTTCAACCTGGTCGAGATAGCCCAGAAGCGCAGAAATTTTTGTGGCCAAAACCAGGCCCCAGGCAACTGCTTGGCCATGGCCTAAACCCACCTCTTTCTCTACCGCGTGGGCTAAGGTATGACCCAGATTGAGAAGACGGCGGCGGCCTGCCTCGCGCGCGTCTTGACTCACAATAGATATTTTAATCTGCAGAGAAGCCACGATAACTTTCTCCATGATTTCCAAATCTCGGTTGAGGAGACGAGGCCAGTTTTCCTGAAGAAAGAAAAAAAGGTCAGAGGAAGCGATCAAGGCGTGCTTCGTTACCTCAGCCAAGCCGTTGAGTATCTCGGCCTCAGGCAAAGTTAGAATGAATTTTGGGTCGACGAAAGTAGCCTGGGGTAGGGCGAACGTGCCGATAACATTTTTAATAAAACCCAGGTCGAGAGCCGTTTTGCCGCCGACAGCCGCATCTACCTGCGCTAAAAGTGTTGTCGGGACGAGGATAAAAGCGATGCCGCGAAGAAAAGTGGAGGCGGCAAACCCCACTAAATCGCAAATCGCGCCGCCGCCCGCACCAATAACGAGAGAGGAGCGGTCGAGCTTCAGGTCAAGAAAAAATTGATAGATCTCTTTGACCCGGTCTAAACTCTTTACCTCAGCCGAATCAGGAATGGCCAAGGCTTTTTTCCTGGCGAGGAGCCAAGGGTAAAGCGAAGCAACCTGTTGCGAGGTAATAATTGGCGCCTCCTTAGCCTCCGGAATCTCACGCCAGCAAGAAGCTAACTCACCAACATAAATCGCCGAGGAGCCCAAGATGCAGGAATAGAGAAGCTTTTTCATGGAGTTACGGCCTTACGGCGGGCGTTTCGGACTGGTTTGAGGTTTCTAAAAATTTTCTTAAATCGAGAAGACGGCGGGCCAATTGAGAGAATTCAGCCGGCGAAAGAGACTGCTCGCCGTCCGAAAGGGCCTGGTCAGGATGGTAATGGACTTCAATCATCAAGCCATCAGCGCCGCCGGCGACAGCCGCCAAACTCAAAGCCGGGACGAGGCTCGCTTTGCCTGCGGCATGGGAGGGGTCAACGATTATCGGCAGATGGGAAAGCTCTTTGACCGCCGGCACAGCTGTCACATCGAGGGTATTGCGAGAGTATCTCTCAAAAGTGCGGATGCCTCGTTCACAGAGGATGACCTTAGGGTTGCCCTCGGCCAGGATGTATTCAGCACACAGGAGCCATTCTTGTATGGTGGAATTCATGCCCCGCTTCAGGATCACTGGAAGATTAGTATGACCTAATTCTTTGAGCAACGAAAAATTCTGCATGTTGCGTGCCCCAACCTGGAAGAGGTCGACGTACTCGCTCATCCAGCCCACATCTCGGGGGTCTAAAACCTCGGAGACAACAGGAAGGCCCGTCACTTCGCTGACCTGGCGCAAAATTTTCAGGCCCCTCAATCCCAGGCCCTGGAAAGAATAGGGAGAGGAGCGGGGCTTGAAGGCACCCCCGCGGAGGATGTGAGCGCCGGCGGCTTTAACCGCCTGCGCTGTCTCCAGCATTTGCTCTTCGTTTTCCACGCTACACGGGCCGGCAATAAGGATAAAATCACGGCCAATGCGAAGCGAACCAACGCTGATAATGGTTCGAGCCGCTGACTGACGTGAACTTAGTTTTAAACCGTCCATGGTCAACTCCCAGAAAAGAATTTTTCCTTTAAGCGATGGGTTGTGGGGATGTAGTTCTACGGACGCTCAGAGGCGTCCGTAATAATAGGAGCAAGGGAGAAGAAAAAGAGAACCGAGGGAATTATCAAGAGGCAGTTGGTAAGTCGAGGCCAGCGAAAAAATAAAAAATGACAGCGATAATGGACGGCGAGGGAATTCTTGAGTGTCGAGAATGTCGCCAACTCCTCTTTTCATTTTGGCCTGCGGCTATTAATAACGGATTTTCCTTCGCTTGTCAATCCCTCCCTCCAAAAATTGGTGCCACTTCAAAAATTGGTGCCACTTTACCTATTTACCCTCAAAAATTGGTGCCACTTTACCTATTTACCCTATTTTCATTCCGTACTTCTCCCATACCCCCCACTTCCCAAACTCAGCAATTACTGTGACTCGCCTCGATAAAAAATGCTCTGCTTTGGCCTTTAACCCCGCCCTTCCTTCGCTTTCCCCAAAATTGCTTCTGCCATCAACTCTTCTTTTTGTTAATTTTATCAATCTCATTCTGTCCTCTGGGCTTTGGCTACGCAGTCCGCACAATAGCCGAGGCTATTCATCTTAATATTTTAGTTCGTCATCGATATAGAGAAAGTCATGTCTTAACGTCTAAAGCTGGCTCATAGAACTGATAATTTTGTTTCAACTTCGCTTTAGTTGATAAAAATGAAGATATGCGATGGACTAACTTAACATTTCATCTAAAATAAGGTGAATGGGTGAAGTGGCACCAATTGAAATAGGGTAAATAGGTAAACTGCTACCGATTAAATAAAATCCAAACTCAACGCGAAGAGTAAAAAAGGGCCCAGGGCGTCGATGTGGTCAATAAAATAATTATAAATTGGGGAAATTGGGTTTATGGGGGAAGTGACACCAATTAAATTAGAGTTTGAGGAACATCCACTCCTTGGTGTAAGGAACAAGGCTCATCAGCAGCCCCTTTTTCTTGGTCACCAACAAATTATCGCTCGGGTTATAGCCGAAGCCCTTTTCTGGGTCGTATAAACCTGGCTCAACGCTGAACATCATTCCTTCTTCAAGGACAGTGGGGTCGCCAAGCGCCAACCACGGCGCCTGATGGCCTTCCATCCCTTCACCATGGGCCGGTCGGTGATAAATATACTTGGCCACACCCATCTTTACCTGATACTGATGAATCTTGGCAGCCACTTCCGCGCAGGTGCGGCCAGCCTTTGATTCTCGCTCCTGGATATGAACGCATTCGGTTACCACTTCCCAGAGTTTTTCGCGGTGGGCATCCCAGGGCGCAATCTGGTAATAGCGATAAAGCTCGCCGCCATAGCCGCCAATGCGGACAACGCCGGAGACCTGCAAAGCATCCCCGCGTTCGATTTTTTTATGGAAGAACTGATTGGGATGAGGATAGGCGGTGGCCACGCCGGTGCGGCAACTCACATTAACCGCGATCCCTACGGCTGTATGCGGCCGACCATCCCGCTTAATATCTTGCATGATGAGGTTCGTCCCGTATTCGCGAGCTGCTTCCCCCACCTCGAAATCTGTGGCATCAGTTCCCTTGGCTAAAATATAATCCCGGGCAAAAGCGTGAATGCGGCTAAAGTAATTCATGGCTCGCTGGGTCAGAGCAATTTCCTCCGGAGTCTTGACTATACGCATTTTCAGGCAAATATCGGAGATGTCCTCAAAGCGCGCCTGCGGCAGGGTGTTTTTTACTTTCTGCAGTTTGGATGGGGGGAGCTCGGTATCAATCCCGATGACCTTATCGGCGAACCCCCTCTTTTTTAAACCCTCCAGAAGCCAGACGAAAAGGTCCACTGTTTTTCCGGTCGCCACTTTCCCCTGTTCCGGATGGCCTCCCTCGGCATGAAAGAAATCAAAGTAATACTCGTTTTCTGTCGACCACCAGGTCGTCACTAAGTCGCGGTCCAGGCCGGGATGATACCAGTAGAGAGCATCCTCATCGACAGGGAAAACAGCGTAAAACGGTCTTTCAGTGGAGCTATGGAAGAGACCGGTAAAATAGATAATATTCCAGGGATTCTGGAGGACAATCGCCTTTACTCCCTTCTCTCCCACCAGCTCCTTCAGCCTCTTAACCGTCGCCTTATACCAGGATAAAGGGAGGCGGTCAAAGGTGGCTGGTTGAGGTAGCTCAGGGCTTTTAAGCAGGAGCTTCTCTGATTCTCCCTTAATTGGCGGGGCTGGGTGGGGAAGGCTGAAAGCTTTGGAGGCCAAACCAGCCGCTGCCATACCCAAGGCCATGTTTTTTACGAAAGTGCGTCGCGTCGTCATTATTCCCTCCTCAAAAATGGTGATATGTTACATATTTCCTATTTTCTTCTTTTCCTTCAAATTTGCAACCCCCAAAAGCAATAGGGCTTTTTTGAAATTTAAAATTGGTGCCACCTCACCTATTTACCTAATTTCCATAACTGGTGCCGCCTTACATATTTACCTTATTTTTCCGCTATTGCCCATTTTCTTCGCCGCCACCAGCCCGATCCGCCACGATAAAGCGAGCGTCATGACTCTTTTTAACCATCTCTTCATTCGCCTGCCCCAAAATACATTTTCCTGGCTAAAAATTTGTGCCACCTTATCCATTTCTTTTTCACCACCAAAATTCTCTATTTCGTCGCTAAACGCGATTTATCTCTTGGGTTAAAGCATTAGTGAAAGCGAACTTGTAAGGCCAAAAAGCTCAAAAAATCGTAATAAAGTCTTAATCTCATTTAAATTAGGCTCTTTGGCAAAAAGTGTGAAGTTTCGTTATTGACATAAATTAAATAATTTGTTAATTAATTAAGTCGATGCTGAAAATTTCGAGGGCCGAGCCGAACAAAAAATCAAGGTACGTCATATATTGTCATAACCAAAATTTCGTCCTGCCGGCCTTTTTCTCCCGCATGATAATGTGAAGCCCGGATGCTTGCCTCCCTTTGAGCAGGCAAGTGTTCGGGAATCCCGCCAATTCGGCCTGGGCTAATCACCTAATCCCAGACAAAATTAAACAAAAATAAAGGAGGAAAATGATGAAAAACTTTAACTATAGTTATTCCAAAATAAAAAAAATAATTAAATTGGAAGAAAACTGGCTGAATGACCCAAAGACCATAAAACGAGCCATCTGGCGAATTAAGGCGGAGGTGGGAACAGCCGCAGTGGTCGTTTCCGCCCCACACCGCACCACCAACCTCTTGCTCCAAGCCTACCATAACTCTTTGAGTCAAGCGCGAAGTTTCGACGGTGTGCTGGCCGCCTTGAAAGAAGAACAGTCTCAGGTGGCGGCCGCCCTCCTGACAGCTCCCAATCTTGCTCAGCTTCAAGAAAGCTGGCAACCAATTTTCGATGACCTCGAGCAAACGCTCCAAAGAATTTTCCTTACAGCTACCACTTTCCCCTGGCTTAAAGCCAAAATATTAACCACAGGCGAAAAGCTGGCCGCTCATCTTCTGGCAGCGGCGCTGCAAGAAGCCGGCGAGAAAGCCAAAGTCTTTGAGGCCGACGAGCCGGTCCTTTTCGATGGCAATGGAGCCGAAAAGGAGTTGGCTCAGCTAATTAGCCAACCCGAAAAGTTTTCAGGCCCTCTTGAGAAAATAGCTGAAGAAATTGACGCCGGCGATTTTATTCCGGTCTTTGCTGGCTTCTTTACTCATTCGACTGAGGGAAAAGATACGCCTTTAGGCCGGGAGACTTGCGATTTAAAGGCTGAGACCTTAGCCAAGGCTTTGAAGGCTCAATCCTTGAAGGTGATAAAAGAGGCCAAGTTTTTTTCTTATGCGGCACCGACCAATCTTAACTTTTAAAAGCTACAGAAGGTGGTTCGCTCGAACCTGGTTTCTCCCTTCGGCCGCTCCTGGGGCCGAAGCGATTTTAAAGGAATAACACCAAGCTGAAGCCCCGCGATAACAAATAAATAGAAAGCATTGAGGAAAAATTCATTAAATAGGTAAAGCGTTACCCATTTTAAATCAGAGCAGATAGGAAAAAATTAGTAAATCTAACGCCACCACAATTTAGAAGCGAAAAGCCGCTTGGAAAATAGGCGAAATGGGAACAAAAAAATATGGTAAATATGTAAGGTGGCACCAATTCCGGGGCCCCAAGTTCAGGCCAGGGGCAGGGAAACTTTGAAGGTAGTGCCTACGCCTTGCCGACTTTCTACGCTTATTTTGCCTCCATGAAGCAAAACGATGTGTTTGACAATAGACAGCCCAAGGCCCGTCCCTCCTTGCTGCCTCGAGCGATGTTTGTCAACCACATAAAACCTCTCAAAAATCCGCCCCAGATGCTCAGCGGGAATACCTATTCCAGTATCTTCTACCTTTATGATTAGGTCCTTGTCAGTTTTTTCCAATTTTATTGTCACCCCACCACGCTCGGTATATTTGATAGCGTTATCAACCAGATTAACGAGCATTTGTTCCAGCCGCCAAGAATCTCCAGAAATCGCCGGTAATTCAGCCGGAATCTCGGCTCGGAGAAAAAGATTCTTTTTTTGGGCGTAAGCTTTGAATTGTTCCACCACTCGACCCACAATTTCCGCAAAAAAAACTTTTTCTCTCTCAGCGAGGCTCTTGCGGTTCTCCAGTTCAGAAAGGGTCAATAGATCCTTAACAATTCTTTCGAGCCGGTCGACGTTGTCTTTAACAATATCGAGGTAAGAACGAGCTGTTGGGGCTATGTTTTCGTCTTCCAAGGTATCCAGATATCCCTTGACCATAGTCAGCGGGGTTCTTAGCTCATGAGAAATATTGGCCACTAAGTCCTTTTTAATCATTTCCAGGTTTTTCTCAGCGCTCCTATCACTCAGGATAAGGGCTATCTTCCCTCGCTTTTCCTCCCCACCATTTTTTTCCTTTAAGGATAACAGGTTGACCAGATAGGGTCTTTCAGCCAGATAAATTTCAGCCGTCCGTTCCTCTTTGCCTGTAAGAAAATTGGAAAAAAGCTCTTGAAAAGTGGATGACCTGATTATTTCCCATATGTACCTATCCCCAAAAAATAAGGGCTCAAATAGCTCCCGAAAAAGCCTGTTCGCCCATAAAAGTTTCCCTCGACTATCAGTAATCGCCACTGCTTCATCTATTTCCGAAAGAATAGTTTCCAAATCCTCTCTTTGGCCGGCCATTTCAGATAGAAAGGGCTCTAATCTATCCATAAGCCAGTTAAAAAAGCTTAAGAAGAGCGGGGATGGCCGA
>Ga0209102_1001701_pt1 | contig 11005 bp, 10 predicted proteins | sample ConPoolayeHmetaG_FD_185483 | JGI IMG/M metagenome (GOLD analysis project Ga0209102, IMG submission 185483) | Hot spring microbial mat communities from California, USA to study Microbial Dark Matter (Phase II) - Cone Pool mat layer H metaG... ... | reverse complement strand
CTAATAGGGCTTGGAGGCGTCTGGGCGAACGTGCTGAGAATACAACCGCCGCTTGTCATTACCGATAACCAGCTTGATGAAGCTGTCGGCATCATAGAGAAATGCCTCGGCGAACTGTAAAGTTACATATCACCTATCAAGACAATTTTTAAGTCGCTGACATTGGTCCCGGTATGACCGGTCAGAATAGCATCGCCCGTTGACAGCAAGACCGTGGAAGTATCATGCTTGTGTAAAAGTTTGAAAACATCAAGGTTTTTTGCTTCGGCCCTTCTCACAGTAGAACTATCGGTGAGCCCACCAGCAATATCTGTCGGCCCGTCCGTTCCATCTGTATCGATAGCGGCTATGGCAACTCTGTCGTAAGAAGTAATTTGCAAAGCAGCGCTTAGGGCAAATTCCTGATTGGGTCCTCCCTGCCCATGTTCATTGCCAATTCTAACGGTGGTTTCTCCGCAAGCAATAATCGCACAAGGTGGTGCCAGCGGTCTCTTAGTACGTATAATCTCCTTTGCAATTCCGGCAAATACTATAGCTACTTCTCTGCTTTCTCCCTCCAGTGCCGTAGTCAATATCAACGGTTCAAAGCCTTCTTCTCTTGCCTTCTCGGCGGCTGCGTCACACACCACCTCGTTCTTAACCAGGATAAAGGAATGAACTTTGGTTTCAAATTCTCCAAAATTCTTCGGTGTCTCCATTTCCGGGATAAAATTCCGGAGATAGTTTCTGGCGGATTCGGGAAACTTATCCCACAAATCATACTTGTCCAAGACACGAATTGCATCTGAGAAAGTTGAAGTATCAGGGACAGTCGGGTCAGTTATGTAGTCCAAGGGGTCATCAATGACATCAGAGACTGTCAAGTTAACGATTTCGGCGGGGAAGATAGAAAGAGCAAGCCTGCCACCTTTAATAGCAGAAAGGTGCTTTCTAACAGCGTTAATTTCTTTTATCGTAGCGCCACTGTCCAGCAGTACCTTGTTAATTTGTCTTTTTTCCTGTAGTGTGATGCCGGAGACAGGCAAAGGCATTAAAGATGAACTTCCTCCGGTAATAGCACAGAAAACGATATCATTGTCTCGGGCCTTCTCAGCTATCATCTTCATCTCTTTAGCGGCATCAAGGCCTTCTTCGTCAGGTACCGGATGTGCCGCCTCCCTCACATTAATCCTCTTCAGAATACCATCCTGTCCTTTCTTGACGATTATGAGACCTTCCACAATTCTCTCTCCCAGAATCTCCTCCAGAGCTTTGGCGATGGGAAAGGTAGCCTTTCCTGCCCCGAGAACGTAAATATTGCCCCTTCGGGATAAGTCGAAGTTCAGATGACCGACGGTCAAAATTTCCCCGTGGAGACTAACCAAGCGTTTCGTAGCTACGTAAGGGTCGAGAGCACGGAGTGTGTGTTCAAGAATGCTTATAACTGCCTCTCTTCCTTTCTTATAACCGTGGGACATGAGTTCTTCTCTGTTTTTGATATACAACTTGTCCCTCTTTGCCCCCTGAATAACCGCTGTTTACAGAACAGTTGCAACTAGAATGGCTGCCTGAAGTCTCTTCCAGCGTATTTAGCGACAGATCCGAGTTCCTCTTCTATCTGTAGCAATCTATTGTATTTGGACGTTCTCTCAGAACGGGTTATGCCAGTCTTTATCTGCCCCGCGTTCAAGCCAACGGCTAAATCTGCCAGCCACGTATCTTCAGTCTGGCCAGATCTTTCCGAAACCTGCACGCCGTATTTATTCCTAAAGGCAAAATGAGCGGTATCCAATGCCTCGCTCAAACTTCCTATCTGGTTGACTTTAAATAGAAGAGCATTCGCAGCCCCTTTCTCCACTCCCCTTCTTAACCGATTTATATTAGTAGTGAATAAATCGTCTCCAATTATCTGGACATTTAGAGTCCTGGCCAACTCGGCAAACCCATCGAAGTCATCCTCTTCAAGCGGGTCCTCAATTGATTTGAGAGGATAGGATGTAACCAGTTGCTTGTAAAAATCCATAAGCTCCTCCCGGCTAATTTCCTTCCCCATCAAGACGTATCTTCCTGTTTCTCTTACATAGAAATGGCTGGCAGCGCAATCCAGGCCAAGTACAAATTCATCCTCATAGCCCAGTTTTTGGATAGCCAGTAATTCCGCATCAAAAGCTTCCCTCGGGTCCCTCATGCCCGGAGGAGTATACCCACCCTCTGCCCCCACGTTGAGAGAGTGCTTACCCCATTTCTCAGCCAAAATGCTGCCAAGTTCATAATAGACCTCCATACCCATTCTTATAGCCTCTGAAAAACTTTTGGCACCAACGGGAATGACCTGATGTTCCTGAAAGTCAAGTTCGCTCGCGGCAAGCTTACCACCCTCTATGAGATCTAAAAACGGGACAGGCAAAATATGGGCATTAACATCGATGTATTTGTAGAGAGGAATGCCAAGACTCGAGGCTGCTGCTTGCGCAATCGCTAAAGACACCCCGAGGATGGCATTAGCCCCGAGCTTTGACTTATTTTCGGTGCCATCTAATTCAATCATCAGCTGATCCAGCTTCCTCTGATTCCTGACATCTTGACCGATGATCTCGGGAGCAATTACTTTGTTCACGTTTTCCACTGCTTTCCTCACCCCAAAGCCAGCATACCTTTTCCCTCCATCACGAAGCTCGAAGGCTTCGTGAGCTCCCCTAGAGCGGCCACAGGGAACATCAGCCCGTCCGAGAACGGCATTATTTACCCACACGTCTACCTGTAACGTCGGGTAACCCCGGCAATCGAGAATCTCCCGCCCCTTGACTGCTGTAATCTCAAATTTGTTCATCAGGATGTCTCCTCCCAGTTTCAAATCATAATGCGTTTGACCTATCCTATGCCGCCAAGAAAGGTAGCGTCCGCTCGGCTTCAGGATAGATTAGAACCCTCGGTGTGCTTCCCTTGAAGAGCTGCAAAGCCATGTCTACGCCCTCCTGGACGGAACCTACTGGTATCATCTTCATCTCCCTTATCAAGTTTAACGGCACATTGGGTGAATAGGCAATGATCTTTATACCTTTTTGCAGAATTCTTGACACAAGAAACGCATGATCCATCTGAACCTTATAATTGTTCCTTAATCTCGTTTCTACCTCTTCTGGTGTGGTAGCATCTCGAAACGCTTCTAACATTTCCCTTCCCATCGAACCTAGGCCTTCCCGGCAACTCGAGTAGAAAACAACAATGGTCTTTGGAGACGCCACAGCAGCTACTGTAAACAAGGCTTTTAGCGACTGGTAGAAGTCAATGTCCAAAGGCTGGCCAGGGGCAGTAACAATAATGTCTGGCTGGCTGGGTACTTCTACTCTGGAAAATGAACTAACGAAATCCGCCCCCCTTCTATGAGCCTCAACCATATCACCGGCGAACACTCCTACAGTCTTCAGGTCTCTATCAAGGACAACATTTACGATGAAATCAACGCCCACCATTAAAGCAGCCTCGACCATGTCTTCGTGAACAGGATTTCCCTCCAATACCCCGGGTCTGGCCAAGGGATGTCCTATCATCTCCGGTGAGTGGTTGAATCTTATGGTCTCTTCTCCAGAGACGCCCGGCAAAACGCTTTTTCGTCCGCCAGTGAAGCCAGCATATTCGTGCGGTTCAATCTGCCCCAATGCTATACGTAGATCACTTTCTAGGATTAGACTGTTTATCCAAACAGGGGTGCCCCTCTTTGTTTTTCCTACAAGAGTCAATCTGTCTGAATCGAGAGCGTTGTGGTTAACAACCGTAAGTCGCTTAGCCCAATCGTTACCAACAATCTGAGCTATTTCCGTCCATGTGCTTGGTCTGTGCAGCCCGCAGGCTATAATAATGGTAATCTGGTTTTCGTTTATTCCCGCCTGATGAAGCTCATCCACAAGAGGGGGTAACAGCATCTTTACCGGAACAGCCCTAGTATAGTCACTGACCAGAATGACCACCTTTTTTTTCCCCTGGGCCATGTCCTTCAACCTCGCAACACCGTACGGATTTCTTAAGGCTCGTATGTAGTCTACAGGCCAGTTTATCTCCCTTGGCGCCTTACAACGGACACAACCAATATAGTTGTCCCTGGGGATTCGTATGGAAGCCCCGCTGTAGGGGTCTCTATAGTAAACGCAACTCATTCAATGCCTCGCATAATCATTCCACGTCCTGTTTTGCAATTCCCGGTCCCGGTTCGGAGATTATGTTTATGTGGGCACCACTGTGCATCGTGTCTGGCCGATAATTGCGACCAAAAAGTGGGTGTGACACTCCTGTGGTTATCAGCATTATACTATGCGCGTAGCGGTTACTGTCAATATCTAGTAGGCTCTTTGTCAGATGTTGTGGAAACAGCTTCGGCATGGTACAAACCCCAGCAGCATTTTCCTGCGATAGACTTCTGCATTGCGCAGACCGTAGGAGAGACGCTTGAGCATTTTGATCTTAGTGTTGCAGCCCTCGGTAAAGCCATTGGTTGTCCAGTTGTCAAAGTAGTTTAGTATCGGCTCTCGCCAGTGCTTTAGTGTGTTACCCCACCTGATGAGCTCACCATCCTCAGCACATCTTAAGTTGAGGATAATGTTATCCAGGATCTTGGTTGCCTCCTCCCGGGTTTGCTGGCGATAGAGCTCTCTTATCTTCTCCTTAGCCCAGTAGAAACCCTTAAGGCTGGGGTATTTATTCAGAAGCGCAGCCAATTTGCTCTTCCCCTCTTCACTTAATTTCTCTCCGCCTATTAAGAATATTTTCTTCGGTATCTGGACTTTCCTCTTCAGGTGCACATCTTGCTCTATCCTCCTGGCTTCATCCATTCTCCGATTACAGTCGGCAACTACATGGAAGGGGTCTACCACTACCTTAGCTTGAGGGAATACTGTCTCGGCTACCTTCCGCAGGCCTTCCTTCATGTCAATACATACCCCTTTGACTTTATCCTCAGGAATCTTGAGCAAGAAGCTCTTCAACGTGGCTATGCGGTCATCCTTTAAGATTGTCAATACCCGCCTCTTCTTAACTTCGGTAACCATGTGGACAAGTTCCTGGTGCTTAAAGCTATGTTCATCAATACCTAAGAATACCTCAGCCTCCTCTCTAATAGAAGCTATGCTCTCTTCGTCATCTATCTCCCTCTCTAGAAGCCGGCGCAGGCTCCTGTAGCTTAGCCCAAGCTCTCTTTCCACCTGGCTGAAGCTACGATCCTTAAGCTACCATAAGGCTTCCTGCTCAGCTTGTTTGGTTATCCTGGAGTAAGGCCGTACTAGCTTTGCCCCATCGTAAAAAGAATGACCACAGTCCCGGCACCGCCAGCGCTGCCGATATAGCTCAAGATAGACCTTTTTGCCGTTACTCCAGCTATGAAGTACTTTCCTGGGCAGGCATGCCCCATGTCTGTACAGCCTCTTCCCACTACAGTAAGGACAGCAAGCTCCTTCCCCACTAACTCTCACCTCTACAGTGACCCCTTTGCTATCTTCTTTCACTGCACCCACCTCGTATCCTTTGAGACCCAAAAGAATTGTGGTACCATTTTCCTGGCTTTTAGCCATCGGTGGTAAGACCTCCTTCCTTTTACTGTTTCTGGCTCTGGAGTTCTTACCACCTTAGCTTCCTTTCCACAACTTCTACAATACAGCCCACGGAAACTTGACACGGTCGGCTTTTTCAGAGATGTTACCTATGCATCTCAGCCTCCGCACGGCATGTAAACTTGCGACTTTCACCGCAAATCACACGTTCCGACACTAAGTCTAGGCTTTAAGGAAGCTTACGAAGCAGAGTTGAGCAATGAGATCAAGGGGGTGTTTCTTCAGGATCAACTTTGGACTTGCGACTGTCTCGGTGTCTCAGTCGCTATGGCAGGCGCCTTCTTGCACCTGCCTTGGCTTTGAGGATCTTGCTGCTTGACAGATTCTCCAGAACTGCACTGAGCGTAGCCACACACTGTTCCACTTCATTTCGGTCGAACTGAATCACTTTGTCAGCGACTCGGCGGCAGTAGTCGCAGCGGCTGCATCCGGACACGCAATTTTGCTTCTTGAAGAAGTCCAAGAAGCCTTCCAGACTCTGGTTATCAACATAAAATCTCGGCAGCCAGGCGACGGCGTTGCTCTGTGCGCTAGGCAGAAGAGACCTGATACCTGCGAGTTTGGGAGCAATGACGTTCAGGATGTCATACAGGTTGCCCTGATAGCGACGTGCTGAGTACGCTCCAGCGCAGTGCAGAATTCGATCGGTGGGCATCGAGCGCCCGCTGATTTTGAATCCGTCAATACCCAGCTCTTCGTAAATGTGAATATCCTCGGGCCTTACCCAGCGGCATTTGATGATCTGGGAGACATCGCGAAGCCTGTCCAGTGTGCATCTAAGCACGCAATAGTCTACATAATAGCCATCCAGGCGGTTGTAACTTTGACTGGCGTGTCCCAGGCTATCGTGATGATAGTACTCGTATGGACACTGGTACAGGCAGAGATTATTTAGCAGCACAGTAAGCTCGCAACTGACTGCCTTCTTGATTGCCTTAAGCAGCGCAAAGTCCCGGTTTATATTGATATCAAGAGTGATGGAGTCCGCCCCCAAAGCTTCGAATAATTTGGCTCTTGCCACGCTATTGACGTGAGCAATAGTTGAAACCCTTATCTTGAGGCGCGGGAATTGCCGCTTTATGAGCTCAACCAGGTAAGGAATCGTTACTGTAACACTATCTACACCAATGTCGCTGATCCATCCCAGATGCTCCAGCAGCTCCTGATGCGCATCCTCATCCCACTCCATATTGCCCATACTGGGAGCATTGAGCAGGTAGTCAAACTTCAAGCCTGCTGAATGGGCACTCTTGATGTAGTCCTGTACCTGGTCTTCAAGCATGCGGACGTTATCAGGGCCTGTGCCTCCACTACCTATCATTGAAGTCGGCAATACGCCATATAGCTGTATGTCGGCTTCCAATTCGCTCAACGGCGCTATCAGGTTCGGGTCCCAATTCGTCGGCACTAGTAACTGCATGTTCCTCCTATACGTCAGATCACCTCAACCTGATTTCAAAGTGGCTCTCCGAACCCCATGCCTACTCGCAATCGGCGCAACCTCACGTATATCGCAGTGCGATGTATTATCATCACAAACAAATTCTCTGTCAATACCCCTATTCACACTTGGTTACTCCGAGACGATCTAGAAACGCGGACGTTCGGTCGACCGCTGCCCGCCCCCGGATAGACAAAGGCTAACTGGAGGGTGTCAACCCATGAATTATGCCTTACGTATCTGTGTATCGTAGTACGATGTATTATGAACATAAGCACGTCTTTTGTCAATACCCTTCGTCCACCCTGATACTGTTCCATATCCTCCACAATCACACCGCGGCGGGCCGTGGCCCCATCCGATCGTTGATCAAGCAAAGGCTCCGCCGTCTATGGTAATTACCTGTCCCGTTATGTAGCCAGCTCGTTCGCTAGCCAAAAAAGCCACCAATTCAGCAACGTCCTCTGGTTGGCCGAAGCGTTGCAATGGAATCATCCCCAGTATAGCCTGCTTTCTTTCAGCGGGTAGCTTATCTGTCATACTGGTAACGATGAAACCAGGCGCCACAGCGTTGACCGTTATGTTGCGGGCACCTGCCTCCCGAGCCACAGTTTTGGTGAAGGCAATTATTCCACCCTTGGAGGCAGCGTAGTTGCTTTGTCCTACGTTCCCTACCAATCCGATCACCGAGGAGATGCTGATTATGCGCCCCCACTCTTGCCTCATCATGTACCTGAGGGCGAATTTAGTGCACAGGTAGGCTCCGCGCAAGTTAGTGTTGATGACATCATCCCAGGCATCGTCAGACATTCTCAGCAACAATGTATCCCGAGTGATGCCTGCGTTGTTCACCAGAATATCAATCCTATTCCATTTGCTGACCACTTGCTCCACCATCGCTTTCACCGCTTCGCTATTACGAACATCGGCCTCGACGGCCATAGCCTCACCGCCCGAGCCAACCAGTCTATCCACCACGCCGCGAGCATCAATCTCATTCGCGACGTAGTTAACCGCGACTCTGGCACCGAGGCTGCCCAGCTTCAAGGCGATCGCCCTACCGATCCCACGGGACGCACCTGTAACCAGAGCCACTTTCCCTTCCAGTTCCATCACCGATCGTCACTCCGTAACGCGTCTCAGCACCAGACAGCAGTTCTCACCTCCGAGGCCGAAGCTGTTCTTCAAGCAAACATTGACTTGAGCTGGCCGAGCTACATTGGGCACATAATCCAGGTCGCAGTCGGGGTCGGGAGTCTCATAATTTATGGTCGGGTGGATAAGCCCGTTGTTCATAACCAGTATAGCTGCAATGGTCTCCACAGCACCAGCCGCAGTAATTCCATGCCCAATCATCGACTTAGTAGAACTTATCGGGATCTTGTAAGCGCGTTCTCCAAACACCATTTTGATGGCTCTGGTTTCACAGGCGTCGTTTAGCTTAGTGCTGGTGCCGTGAGCATTAATATAGTCAACATCCTCAATTCCTAGCCCAGCATTTCGCAGAGCCGTACGCATGGCATATGCCTCAGACTCAGGGGCAGGAGCAGTCGCGTCGTAAGCGTCAAATGACCAACCCGCTCCAGCAACCTCCGCCAGGATGCGTGCCCCCCGCTTTCTGGCATGTTCATAGCTCTCCAGGACGACTATTCCGGCACCTTCTCCATAGACAAAACCGCTGCGGTTCAGGTCAAACGGCCGGCAGGCTTTGGCGGGGTCAGGCTCATGTGAAAGAGCCCCCAACTGGTCTATTCCAGCCACACCCACCGGCTCGAGGCTGGCGTCGGAACCTCCGGCTATCATTACGTCAGCATATCCCAGGCGAATAAAGTTCATGGCCGCGCCTATGGCGTCGGCACCGCTGGCGCAGAGGCTATTCACACTGGTGTTTGGCCCCTTTGCCTTTAGCATCATGCCCACCTGCATGGATGCTGCGCTGGCGGTCGATTTGGTGATAAACAGTGGGTCAGCTCTCTTTGGTCCCAACTTCTGATATAGCTCCCATCCCCTCACAACGTAACCCTGCTCCGTCATCGTGGAAATGATTACCCCGACTCGCTCAGGATTCTCCCTGCTCATGTCCAGGGCAGCCGATTCCACTGCCTGCTTGGCAGCAGCGATGGCAAACTGGATAGTTCTTGAGGTTCGGTCAACTACTTTCAAGTCCATGTACTTGGTGGGATCAAAATTACGCACCTCGGCATCCACCTTCACTCTGAACTTAGTAGCATCGAAGCGAGTGATGGGGCCGATAGCTGACTTCCCTGCTGCCAAACCTGCCCAGAATTCATCTACACTCAAACCTAACGGGTTGATGGTACCCATTCCTGTAATGACGACTCTGGATACCGTTATAGTGCCCCTGTAATCCAAAGAGCTTTGGCAAACTTTGTCCATAGTCGTCAGCCCTTCTCCTTTGCAAATAGCGGGCTATAGAGTGACAAACCGCCGTCGATAATAATGGTTTGTCCCCTTATCATGAAAGCCTCTTCACTGCACAGGAAAGCCACCACATTGGCGACGTCCTGAGGGGTTACCATCCTTCCGGCTGGCGTGGCTGGGATACCGTGCTTCTTGAAGGCTTCATCGAAATAGAACTTCAGGGCTTCCGTCTCCACAAAAGAAGCCGCCACGGCATTGACGCAGATCCCTTTGGGTGCCAGCTCTATCGCCAGATAACGGGTCAAAGCTTCCAGTGCAGCTTTTGACACTCCAACGACCGCATAGGTAGGCCAGACAAGAAACGAACCAAGACTGGAAAGGCTAACTATCTTGCCGCCCCTGCCTTCCATCAGTTTGGCTGCCCGCTGAGCACAGAGCAGAGCCGCTCTGACATTGATGTCCATAGTCCATTCCCAGGCCTTGGTATCTATATCCATCACGGAGCGGCCAACACCAGAAGCGGCATTGTTGATCAAGATATCTAAGCGGCCATATTTGCTGGCGATGGCATCAAACATCTCATCGATTTTGGTGGCGTCTCCCACGTTGGCGCGGATGACATCGGTTTTCACACCCAGCGCTTCAATCTCTCTAGCGGTCTGTTCGGCAGCCTCGCGGCGACGGAAGAAGTTGATGATGATATCAGCGCCCTGTGATGCGAGTTTCAATGCAATTGCGCGCCCGATCCCTCGCCCCCCGCCCGTAACCAGAGCAAGTTTCCCCTCCAGAGACATATCTAAACCGTCTCCTTCTGCGCTACCCGGTTTTCGACATAGGAGACGAAGTCTCCGAAGTTCCGAAACTTCTGGGCGTCTTCGTCGGGAATCTCAATCCCGAATGTCTCCTCCACAGCCACCAGCGCCTGCACGATGTCGAGAGAATCGGCCTTGATTTCCTTGAATGTGCTGTCTCGAGTAATCGTGCTCTTGTCAACATGGGTAATCCTGGCTACAATCTCTCTTATCTGCTCTTCGACGTTCATCATTTACCTCCTTGTCTGAATTTCGCTAATTCCGACCTCATAGTTCCCACGATGTCGGCTTTTACCGCTTCCTTGGCGCTCTCTATGGCATTGGCTATTTGAGGCGCCCGGCTGGCTCCGTGTGCTATCCTGACAACTCCATCCACGCCCCACAGGATACCGCCACCCCGCCTCTCACTTTCACCGGCAATCCTGGTAGATGGAAACAATTTATCAAACAGCAGCCCGACTAACGCACTCAGCGGCGGATACTTTCTCAGCTTCTGTTGCGTCCATTCCTTGGCATGCCCACCAATACTCTCATAGAACTTCAAAAGAACATTGCCCACGAAGCCATCGCAAACGATGACATTGGCTTTGCCCCTCAAGATATCGCCCCCTTCTATGTTACCAATGAAGTTCAAGCCACTGTTCTTGAGCAGCACATGAGCCTCGCGCACTGCGTCATTTCCCTTAGTTTCTTCGCTTCCCGTGCTGAGCAGAGCTATCTTGGGGTCAGCGATGCCGAGGAATCTCTTGGCGTAAACCGACCCCGCGATGGCAAAATCCAGATATTGATGC
>Ga0209102_1001700_pt1 | contig 11018 bp, 8 predicted proteins | sample ConPoolayeHmetaG_FD_185483 | JGI IMG/M metagenome (GOLD analysis project Ga0209102, IMG submission 185483) | Hot spring microbial mat communities from California, USA to study Microbial Dark Matter (Phase II) - Cone Pool mat layer H metaG... ... | reverse complement strand
ATCAAGCATGCCAGCACATGATTCTTCAAAGGTGAATAGAGAGTGACGAGAAGTATAGTAAAGAATAAGAGGGCTTTAAGTCCAGTGATCGCTACCGTCATATTGGTTTCAGTGACAATCGTCGTAGCGGTTGCAGTCTCATACTGGATGGGAGGAATCGCGGGATTATACACTAGATTCGAAAAGATTGAATGCACAAGCTACTATGCATCACTAGTGACAATAGAAGGTAAAGTTGATTCAGACGGCATAAATCTAGATCAATACGATCTTGAGGCTGATAACGGTTCCTATTACAAGATAACGATTCACGTCAAGAACTCGGGGTCTGCAGACGCCAACATACAGTATGTCATACTTAATGGAAAACCAACCTCAGACTATGATTCTTCATGGTCTATCTGCATCGGATGGAAGGTAGGAGACAACAAGAAAAATCTAGATGAAATGTCGATGTCTGTCCCAGTTGGTCAGTCAGGAACCATCTACATGTGGTTCAGTTCTACCGGCACCCTTGAGTCTGGAACTACATTGAACCTCCAGTTGCATAGTGCAGCGGGCAAAGACTATCCAGTGATGCTGTCGTTACCGTAGGAGCCCTCGCCCCTTTTATTTTTTCTTTGATTCAGGAGGCTGGGAGCCTCTGAGTAGGAGTGGGTCTGATGAGTTTTCTAAGGCGGCTGCTAGGTGAAAGAGGCAAGGAAAAGAAGGAGGAGCCGAAGGACTACGTCATTGAAGAAGATGGCATAGCCGTCTATCAACGTGACCCATCCTTAAAGGTTATTGAGAGCTACTGGATCCATAACCCCTTGTCTAAGGTTACCATCGTTGAGCTCCCAGAATCAGAGGGCAACATAAAATACTTTGTAGAAGAGGTGCTGATGAACGAGAATGAGAGGAAAGCCTACAAGGGTCTCATCTCAATCCTGAATAAAGAGTTGAAGCCTCCTGAATCAATAGTCACTGATGCATCAACATACGTCCTCGAAGAAGCGAAAAGAGTCGCTAAGAAATATCGGAGGTCGCTTGGAAAGTTCAGTGAGAGTTCATGGGAGAAGATCTTCTACTACGTAGTCCGTGACCTTGCAGGCTACGGCAAACTCCACGCGATTATGATGGACCCGAACATCGAAGATATCTCATGCAATGGGCTGAGCAAACCCATTTATGTGTGGCATAGAAAGTACGAGAGCATACCGACAAACATTGAGTTCGTAAACGAGTACGCATACAACAACTTCGTAATAAAACTTGCCCACCTATCCGGCAAACACATCTCAAGCGCCTACCCAATGCTTGACGCGATGCTTCCGGAGAAGCATAGGCTCGCCGCCACCTTCATGAGGGAGGTCTCAACATTCGGCAGCACATTCTGCATCAGAAAATTCCGTTCTGAACCATTCTCCATAGCCGACTTAATCAAACTCGGAACATTAGATGAAGAGATTGCTGCTTACCTCTGGTTCCTATTGGAGAACAAGATGAACCTAATGGTGATAGGTGGAACAGGTGCTGGAAAGACTAGTATGCTCAACGCTCTAACCAGCCTCCTATCGCCGAACGATAAGATAATCACCGTGGAAGAGGTTGCGGAGCTAAACCCATGCAGAGAGAACTGGGTTCAGCTTGTAAGCAGGAAGTCAGTAAAGTTCGGCGAATCAGATACCACATCAATCTCCCTCTTCGACCTGGTTAGGCATACACTTCGGTATAGGCCGGACTACATAATTGTAGGAGAGGTTAGGGGTGAAGAAGCCTACGTTCTCTTCCAAGCAATTGCGACTGGTCACGGTGGAATGTGCACAATGCACGCTGACAGTATAGACCACGCGGTCAAACGTCTAACATCGCCTCCCATGAACGTTGCGGAAATATACATTCCCTTAATGAATATTTGCATCTATGTCTCGCGGGTTGAACTTCCCAAAAGAAGAAGCGGGCTAACCTTCGGTCGGCGTGTGAGAAACGTATGGGAAGTGATTGATTTTGGAAAATACAATGCAATCTCGCAGTGGGATCCAGTTCGAGACAGATTCGTTACAGACTTCTCGAAAAGCATCCTACTTGAGAGGATAGCATCTCTGAAAGGTCTTGAGATGAATAAGGTTCTAAAAGAGATTGATGAGAGGAAGCGGGCGCTACGAAAAATGGTTGAACTAAACATGAACGCTAGAGAGGTCGCCCAAGCTGTGGTAAACTACAGCGTAGGAAAACCAGTCGAGGCGGCAAAGAAAGATGAAGCAAACAATAGTAGACCGAAAAAGGAAAGCCGAAAAGAAAGTTCTACGCCCCAAGAAGATCAGCCGATAGAGGCAATTCTCAACGTAGCCGCTAACCTCGCAGAGAGTAAGAAGACGTGAAATTATGAGGTTGAAAGAGGAGGATTAAAAGGTAAATGACATACTTCAGCGATTTCTGCTACTTCTTCTTTGGACCAATTGGTAGAGGATTATCACGCGTATATAAAGGCTTAGGGGACACTCTTGAAGCTGCAAATATGAAGATCCACCCCGAAGTTTACTTATCCATAGTCCTCTTCTTCTCTACGGTCACATCCGCTATCGTTGCAGGTTCTTTCCTACTTTTCTGGTTCTCTACGCAGAACATCGACATCCTTTTCGCGTTGGCGCCATTCTCGCTTATCAACTACCTAATCTGGTCCACCCCTATAGGCGCAATAACGCTTGTCGCGATACCGGCAATGATCCTATTAGTGGGCTTCGCAATTCCAAGTATAAAAGCCTCGAACAGGATATCTGGGCTAAAGAATGAGATACCCTACGCATCTGTGCATATGAGCGTAATGGCAAGCGGCGGCCTAAACCCATATTCAAGCCTACTCCGCCTGAAGAATACGGATCTTCTGCCTAAGCTGAGAGAGGAGATTGAAAGGATTCAGGGACTTATCCTTTCCTCCGGCTCCGACCCTGTCTCAGCCATGGAGAGAGCAGCCAAGGTTATAGGTCTCAAAGAATATAAGGACCTGCTCCTTGGTTACGCCTCAACCCTGAGGACAGGCGGGGATGTCATTCACTATCTTTACTCCCAGACTAACGCGATGTTCAGAAATATGGCGACCAGAATCAAAGCGATGGGAGAAAACATGGCGGCTTTAATGGAGGCCTACTCAATCATTGAGATTCTAGGCGGATTAGGCATATACATAATGTTCGTGATTGGGTTCAGCCTGCCTGAAGCTGGGATGCAAATTTCTCCAGAACTCTTCTTCTTCTTCTCTTTCGTTTTGTTGCCGATGTTGTCAGTCTTATTCCTCTTTCTAAGCGACAGCATGCAGATAAATTATCCCATATCCTATTGGAGAACCTATATAGTTTATTTTTGCACCTTGCCAGTCACAGTCTTTCTTGCTCTGCAAACATCCATTATCTACCTCTTTCCAGGTATGATTCCCGAGGTTGTTCCAGCCTTAAAGAACCTACCTGCCTTTTTGGCGCAGTACTTCGGTTTCGGAGTTGGTTGCGAACCGTCTCTGGGACTTGCATTCTCATTGATAGTGACAGTCATTCCAGCACTTATTTTTGATCGCTACTACTCAAGGGAAGAGAAAGGTATTCTGAACGGTATCACGAGCTTCTTAAGGGATCTTGTCGAAAACCGGAAGACGGGTCTAAGCCCCGAAAAATGCATCCAAATCCTCTCAGATAGAGATTACAGGGAGTTCTCAAAATACCTGAAACGCATAAGCTCAGAGATAAACTGGGGTCTACCCCTCCGCGAAATCTTCGAAGACTTCAGAAAAACTGTAAAGAGTTGGCTGGCGCAGATCAACATTTACCTCCTAATCGACTCGATAGAGGTCGGGGGAGGAACGGAAGAGAGCCTGGAGAGCCTAGCAGAGTTTTCTGAGTCTATTAAGGATATAGAGAATGAACGTAGAGCCACCCTTGCTCCGCTCTTTCTCGTTCCCTACATTGGAGCGGGATTGTTGACTATGACGACTATCCTTCTGCTCCAATTCTTCAACGATATGCTTGCTCTCTCTTCTCAAGCTCTTCCGCTCTTAACTTTGAATAGGACTATGCTTACGCCGCTGATCTTGAACTCTTACATGCTTGGGTTAGTCACGGGGAAAATAACTACTGGAAGGACTTCAGCAGGGTTCAAACATGCAATTATACTCGTCCTAGTGTCAGTCGCCGGAATATGGATGGGCTTCCACTTCAAGTTTATGTCAATCAGTTAATGGAGGAAACAGGCGCTGAGAAGGAGAGATGCAGGGGTCACTCCTATTCTGTCAACAGTAATTTTAGCATCCGCCCTCTTGACAATTGTGGGTGTAGCCTTCATGATGGCTAACAACGCGATCAACTACAACATTGAAAGCGCCCAATTCGAGCAGGCGCAGACAATCCTCATCTCATTAGCCAAGGTTGTAAAGAATGTTATGCTTAACCCTTATTCCTCAGGTTATGTGCGCGCCAGTTTCTGGAAGACTACTCCGCAGTTTGAGAGAACGGAGAAGAACTTGACAATAACCATTCTAAATGCAAGCAACAATGAGCCATACGAAGGTATCCCACCTATATCCATACCGCAGAACATAATCAAGATTAAAGGGGGACCGTTAATAGGAGTCTTAAACCCAAAAACCATCTATGGCAACGACACAGTTCTCTTAGACAAAGTCAATGCTTCCCTAGGCGCAGTGAAAGTTTTTCAGTCTGATGGAGCATGGGTGACCCTTGACTATTCACGTGCTCGATGCGTTTACATCGGATGCCTCGACATCTATAATGCTTCGGGTTCAACCTATGTGAAATATGATGCGATCGAGATTATAGTAGTAAACATGAGTCTTGGCTCTTTTCCCACATCTTCTACTGGAACTTTTCAATATTTGATAACTGTTGAGAATCAAGGTGTCACTCAAAACTCATTCGTGGTATCAGAGAATATAAAAGTGAGAGCTGAAATAGATGGCGAAGCACCTCAAGAATTAGATGTAAGCTCACAAGAATGGGCTCAGAATGGACAAGTGCTTGTAAACGTTGTCACCATTACCATTCAAATATCCGTCTTTGAAGGTGGTTGAGGATGCCATCAATTGTAATATCCCACATTGTCGGAACGGTTTCCTTACTTGTAGTCTTCGGTATAGTTGCAGCTAGCTTCGCGATTAACTACTCTATACTGCAACTACAAGTAATCTCGTATAACCTTCAACAAATAGCCGATTACGTCTCTGCTGAGACTTGTGACTTAGTGTCACTCTGCTTTATGAGTTCTGAAGACCAGTTCATCTTTAAAGAGTTGGACCTTCCTGAAAAGATCGGATCGGAAGCGTACATGGTCTCTATAGTCCTTTTAGAAGATCGTTTTGAAGTCGTCGTCAACTCAACTGTGCATCTCTCAGTTTTCGGCGAATCGCCCCTTCCATGGTCGAGGGATGGAAACATCAGATTATATAACGGAACGAATCCGGGGATCACAGGTATAGCTCCAGGGGAGTCAATACAAAGTATCTCCAAGGGCACAGCGGTTGTGTGGTGTCTAAAGGATGGAGAGAGGATAACCTTCGGTTTGGGGGAGAGGAGTGACTAAGAGTTGGAGATAAGCTTTGAGTATATCTTAGCTGGCTTAACGATACTTTTGGTCTTGGCGTCAACCCAGATCTTCATGTACATGATGATGATGCAGAGGCTCACTGCCCTTGAACAGGAAAGCGGCTACACAGTCGCGGAAGAAATACTTGACATGATACTCCTTTCACCCGGTTACCCGCCGGACTGGGGAAGAAATCTCTCAGAATATCCTGTCTCTTTTGGCTTAGCTGAATATAACGCTATTAGGGCTTATGTCCTTGACCCATATAAGGTTGCGAGGCTACTGGAAGACTCGACAGGTTACATCCTGCCTCCGGAAGCCCGTGCCCTCATGGGGTTGAGAAGCAGCTTCCATTTCTCTCTTAGAATTAGACCAATATTTAATATCACTGTGGAAGATAAAGGAGGGGGAATCTTCCTCTTCACTGTTTTGAACAGCAAAGGCTACTTGGCTCCGAACGTTAACGTTACTGCTTATTATGTACCTACATCAATCGTTCCAGGAACTGAATATCCGAAAAGATCTAACATAACGAGCATTGACGGGAAGTGCTCACTGGATTTTTCAGGTGTGACTGGTCAAGTCTTAGTGGTTCAAGCTGAGGAGATGGAAGCCCGGGTAATAGTTAATTACCCATCGGAGTACAACTTTGTCATCGAAAGCGGGGAAGTCTTCGAGAGCGACACCTTTCTAGTCACCGAGTTAGAGTACTCAACAGGCTCAGTAGTTGGGATAGGCAAAGAGTCAGCTTCGAGGGTTGTTGAGATAGGAGGTTTAACCTACATTGTCGAGTTTGATTTGTGGGGTTGATCGGTTAATGCTTCGCAATAATAAGGGGCAGATGAGAATCGTCGAGGCTATGTTAACCTGCCTAATAGTGATAACTGGTTTCTCGATATCATTGTACCTAGCAAACGTTTACTCAGTGATTGAACGTGGAACCATAGAGAAGACAGGCATTAACGTTATGAATATACTTGTTAACCCTGAGATCGTAGAGAAGATAGTTTTGAATGAAAGTTCATGGCAGATTGAGATAAAGGGTGTTCTCGAAAACCTTCTACCTCCTGGCATATACTATCAGCTGACCATTTCAAGCATATTGACTGGTCAAGTCTTCGGTGAAGTTACCAACATCGTTGACCAACTTCAATTTTCAAGTGCCGATACAACCACTTTGAGACAAGTAGTGACATTGTCCCTGCCTTTGAGGAAGAGTGAGTTCATTCCCTTAGACGTTATGCTCATAATTGATGTTTCAGGAAGCATGGGACATAGACTGCCCGGGGATGAAAGAACGAAACTTAAAGCCGCGCAGGATGCTGCAAAAATTTTCTTAGATCAACTGAACTCATCCAAAGATAGGGTGGGCCTTGTAACTTTCAATGATGCAGCACGTCTAGTTGCTGACCTTACATACGATTTTTCTTCAATCAAGAATAAAATTGAATCGTTGAGATCTGGCGGGTATACCAATATTGGGGATGGAATAGCTAACGCGACTGCGCCGTTAGAATCTGGTGGTCGAAGGGGATCGACAATCTGGGTTATGATTCTCCTTTCTGACGGTATGGCGAATAGACCATTATATCAAGGTCGCCAAAACTTAACTTACGCTAGAGAGTACGCCCTCGAAAAGGCTGAGTATGCCTGTTCAGTCGGCAGCAGTCAGAAGCTTCGTATCTACACTATTGGTCTAGGCGCAAAAGATGATATTGATGAGTCTCTTCTGCAAGCGATTGCCCAAATGTCCAACGATGGTAAGTACTACTATACACCTTCAGCTGAAGACTTAGAAGAGATCTACACCACGATAGCCAGAGACCTCGTCTTCACGGTTCAGTATGACATAGTTGTCCTTGAATTGACATTGATAAAGCCGGGGTAAGCCTTATGCCAAAAGAGAAAACAAAAAACGCTTTGCACATAAGAAAAAACAATAGGGGACAGTTCCTTATACTCTCAGCTTTAAGCATAATCCTCGTAATGATCTCGTTAGCCTCTCTCTTAGCCTACTCCTCAGTCTCCAAGGTCTCCTTATCAATGACAAACTTTAGGGAAATAACCGCTGAAATCGCCTTGAACTTTCGCGGAGCAGTTGCGGCGGCTTTGGCCGAGGTCTCTAACGAGTTAGATCATCATGCGAGTGTAACTCGATATGCCCACTACACTACTTTGGATGAGTATTCGGATGCTGAAGTATTTGGGCACCGTTTTCTCGCCGCATGGTACAACAAGACGGTTATAGGTGACCCAGAGTCTGGAATCCCTGGGAGATACTCCGGGCTTGGGCTTAACTTATCAATCTCCCCTCCATACTTCGAATGTGATTGGTCCTCTAATCCAGGTTACTCTCTAGGCTCATCAAATGTCAGCTTGGATATTTTAGCCTATGGCTTCTACGGTTGGAAGAGCAAATTTGATGTCCAGTTGAACTTGACTATTCTAGATCTTGATGCTGGAAGGTCCGACGGGAAGACAATCACTTTTTACTTCTTCCTTGAGAAAGAGGATGACTTTCCAGTGACTGGAATCTCGGAAGGAGGTGTCTCTGTTTATTATAAGCATGTGGGAAGCAACGAGTTTTCTCAGTCTAAGAGTGTCATCCTATCTTATCTTGGGAATGGATACTATCTGACCAAGTTTTCTATGTACTCAACCACTGTTCATGAGGGGCTTAACGAGATCTATGAACGCGCTGATGATTTGGGTGAGGAAGATTATGTTGTAGGATATAACTACACGATGCTTCGTCAAAGGATTAACGAGGTAAATGATAGTTACAACAGCCGAAGGCTGGTTGAAGCATACTGGGGTCTGACAGAATGCAGATACTGGATAAACGTGACGGTTTCAGATGAAGGAGAAGGAGGGACAACGACCATGATATCGTGGATAGATCTGGTCCGCAGCCAGATTCTGCCGACTGTTAGAGTTACGGTTCAGGATTCGAGAGGTATAGTTGTGAGTGCCGCCCGTACTTTCGAGGAGCCTAGAACGGATCGTAATGGACCAGTGGCGCGAAATCCTTCCGCCTCTCCAAACCCAACTGAGGGTGCGAATACCGTGAAATTGACGGCTTGGATTGATGATTTGTCAACTGGACTCTCGAATATCACTGATGCGGAGTACTTCATCGGAACGATCGGTGAAAGTGGGAGTGGAGCAAGGTTGCAAGCTTCAGACGGGTCTTTCGACTCGATGCAGGAAAAAGTTGAGACTACAATAGACGTTTCAGGATGGACTTTAGGCAGCCAAACAATCTATATACATGGTAAGGACTCGTCTGGCAACTGGGGAGGCTTTGCCACCCTAACCATTAATGTTACAGAACCCATTGAAATGTATGTTCTTGACATTACCTATGATCTTCCTCCACGTGGGGCGCCGAGAATTATAGTCACGATTGTCGATGTTTTAGGAAACCCTGTTCAAGGGGCTAGGGTTTCCGCGTATTGGACATACCGTAAAGAGAATATTGACGATTATGCATTCACAGATAATAATGGTATGGCAATGTTTTACCGTCCCCGCGGAGGGGGACAGCTAGTAAGCTTCACTGTAGTCAATGTCGATGCATCAGGCTATATTTATAACCCAGATCTGAACATAGAGACCACATATTATTTTTGATGGTGCCGATGGCTGTTCTAAAAAGTAGACATGGCCTCTAGTCTCTGTTCTAATATATAGAATTAATAGCATTCTAATCTATTTAATCTCAGTGATCGGCATGGGCGAGGATACAGAAATGGTTTTTTCATCAAAGGATGAGAAGGCACGGATCCCCCTAAAATGGTCTACTTCAATCATTATTTCCATGGTCTTTGTCTCTTTAGCCTTCAATGCGGCTTGGCTCTCGTGGCTACTCAAACTTCCAGAATCATCCAGCCATGTTGAGCTCTTAAGGTTCTCCTCTTACCTAGAACTCAAGGCATTCCTGAACAACACCGCCCCTTCACTGCCATACTATTACGGGATTCCAAGCATACTTAAAGGTGATCGGCTCAGCGTCTTCACAGAGGATTCAGGCGCAAACGGCAGGGTGGAATACTCGAAGACAAATATTCAGGTTGAGGGCGTGGATGAGGCTGACATAGTGAAATGTGACGGGGAATACCTTTACATATCCAATGAAAAAAGGGTCTTAATAGTCAAGGCTTACCCTCCAGAAGAGGCGAAGGTTTCAGCTGAGATTGAGCTTAACGGAACCGTTGTCGGCTTATTCGTTAACGGCGATAGGCTTGTAATCTTTGAGGTCTATTATGAAGTATCTCCGATTTTTCTCTTAGAAAAGACGGATTGGATATATGGTTCGCCGTTCACTAGTATATTAGTCTACGATATCGAGGACAGGGAGAATCCAGTTCTTGTTCGAACTGTCTCTTCCGACGGTGGCTACTTCGCCTCGAGAATGATTGGGGACTATGTATACCTCATCGCAACTAGAGGAGCCTACATCTTGGATGATGATGTTCCCCTTCCAATAATTGTAAAGGACGGTGAGGTTGAGACTGTTGAGGCTACGGAAATTCACTACGTTAACGTCACTGACTATTGGTACCAGTTCGCAACGATCGTAGCCGTCAATGTGAAGGATGATTCTGTTGAACCAGTTTACGAGACAATCCTAGTGGGCGGAAGCAGCGGAGTATACGTCTCACTTAACAACATATACTTGGCTGTTCCCCGATACAATTTTGAAGATGGATCGGAGACTACAGAGGTCTACCGCATTAGGATCGACGGCAATTTTATAAAGGCTGAGGCAAGTGGACAGGTTCCAGGGCGGATCTTGAATCAATTCTCAATGGACGAGTACGAAGGAAACTTCAGGATTGCAACGACTACTGGCTATGCCACTTGGAGCGGAGAGCTAACCTCAAGCAATCACGTCTATGTCCTCGACATGAACCTAACGATAATTGGGAGGCTTGAAAACCTTGCGAAAGGGGAGACAATATACGCGGCAAGGTTTTTGGGAGAAAGGTGTTACCTTGTTACCTTCAAGAAGATTGACCCCCTCTTCGTGATAAGCCTTGAAGACCCAACTAACCCAAGGGTTCTAGGTCAACTGAAAATTCCGGGCTACTCAGACTATCTCCACCTATACAGCGAAAACTTCTTAATAGGCATCGGCAAAGCGGCCGTTGATGCGGAGGAAGGAGACTTCGCATGGTACCAAGGCGTCAAAATCTCGCTCTTCGACGTGACCGATGTCTCTAAGCCGAAAGAGGTTGCGAAGTACGAGATAGGCGACAGAGGAACAGACTCGCCTGTTCTCAGAGACCATAAAGCCCTCTTATTCGATAGGGAACGCCACCTTCTGGTCATTCCTGTCCTAGTTGCTGAGATAGATGAGGAAAAGTATCCGAACGGAGTCCCTCCCTATGCTTACGGAGACTTTGTTTGGCAAGGAGCATACGTCTTCGCAATAACCGAGAGCAACATAA
>Ga0209102_1001699_pt1 | contig 11025 bp, 15 predicted proteins | sample ConPoolayeHmetaG_FD_185483 | JGI IMG/M metagenome (GOLD analysis project Ga0209102, IMG submission 185483) | Hot spring microbial mat communities from California, USA to study Microbial Dark Matter (Phase II) - Cone Pool mat layer H metaG... ... | reverse complement strand
CTCAGTAGTCCTGCCCAATTGGCAATAAATGCAGTTGTAAGTGCAGGTCTTAAAAGGAACTAAATCAATTCCCAAAGATCTACCTAAACGTCGCGAAGGAACTGGCCCAAAAATATAACTCTGATTCCCGTTAATAGGCCAGGGGTCTTCCATCTTACCTCCCTGTTTACTTTTCATAAAACTTTTGACAATATCAATTGCAATTATAGTCTTTCTTATAAGAAAAACAAAATTTCCGTACCCTCGAGACTAACCTGTAATATACCCTTTTTCCGACACTTCTCACATAATCCAAATCCTTCCATTCGATCCTGGACGATCTCAAATTTATGTTTTTTAGCTTTTTTTATTAGGATGTTCTTTATCTCTCCATTTTGGAGTTCGATCACTTTTCCACATGACGAACAAATCAAGTGCCCGTGCCTAATTCCTTTATCCTTTAACTCATAACATACCGATCCTTTGCCAAAATCTCTTTCTATGATAATCCCCAATTTTTTCATCAATTTCAAAGTCCTATATACAATTGCCCAACTAATCCGTGGGAAAATCATTTTAGACTGATAGTAAACTGCATCCGCTGAAGGGTGGTGACCTTCTAAAGCACGAAAGGCAGACCAGACTATTTCTCTCTGGCGCGTATATTTATATCCTCGCTGATGGAGAAATTGCTTTAATCCGTCAATTTTTAAAATACCCCCTTTCGGAAGACTGGCGGCGGGTATTCTTGGCCCCATTATTTGCTGTTATTAGGGCAATAATTAGGAAGAATGGTTTAACAATTCAATTTGGTCCCCATTTCTGATAAGACCATTCTGAATAACCCGGGCAAAAATACCATGGCGGGGAAGAGAGAATAACCTTTGTAGTTGTAAGAATGCGCCTGCTCAGGTTCTTTTCCAATCATTTCCACCCTTAATAAAACTCGGCCGATTTTTAGGATTTTACCGGGGGTTAAAAGTTTTGGATCAATACCGACTATCAGGAGATTTTCGGCGAAAGCTCCGGGTGGAAAGGAGAGGCCAGTCTGGCGGGAAAGTTCCTTAACTATTTCTAAGCCCAAGATACTTACCTGTTTTTTAGTGCCGGCGTGAGCATCGCCAACAAGGCCGAAATTCTCTTCAAAAAAACCTGAGCCCACATCTTCTTTAGGTTTCCCTTTTTTCTTCCTCCGGCAGACGGCAATAACTTTTCCTCTCAAAATCCTTTCCTCAAAAGACGCGTATAGTATGTGCTCGCTGTATAGAGGGCGGCACAGGGATTATGGGCTAATACCCGGTCTTTAGCTACGAGCACGGTACAAAACGCCCGGGCATACTTCATAAAAAGAGAATCATGGCCTACACAGAGACCCAACATTATATTAAAATCCGTCTTTTCTTCATTGAGGATCATGGCCTGAGCGATAGGGCTACACATAGATTCAAACTCGCCGATGCGTATTTTATCTTCATCGCCCACTCCAATAGTTTCTTTGGGAGTACCCCCGGCTTTGCAGGCTACGGAAATAACCTCAAATCCCTGAGCTTCTAAGATTTTATTCAAAGATAATGCTTCCCTATGTAACCCTGCACAAAAGGCTATGCCCAATTTTTTATAGCCCATCTTATGCGCAAATTCACAGACTTCTTGAACTCGGGTTTTGGTGGGCTGCAAAACATAAGGCTTCTCACGGCGGTTAGCATAACATTCCGCCTCTTGGATAGAGGCCTCGCGGGCAAATTGCCGGATACCTGGTTGGGCATATTCCGTATTGGCTTTTTTGATTGTCTCTTGGCGAAGCTGAGTTGGACAGTAATCTGGCCCTTTACCTTTAGGAGAATGGCAGATTTTTTCTCTCAAAGGGATCGAACATTTAGCACATTCTGGTTTGGTTGATTCCATCAAGCCTCCTTTTTCAAATTAGAAAACGCAGATTGACGCAATAAAATTCAAAAGATTATTAATGCCTAATATTAAAATATTTACTCCTGGTGACAACTACTTCCTGCCGAGCAGGGAGGTTTAGCGCAGCGCTCTTCCCGACCGCAACAGGTCGAACCTTTAGGCCGGGGATTCTTAACCAGGTGGGAGATCGACAAAACTCTTTCCAGACTATTTCCTCCACAATGCTTGCAGGCTAATGAGTCTCGACGACTTCCCACCCCTTCCCAGATCTCTGAGATGCTGCCGCAGGATAGGCAACGATATTCATAGATGGGCATCCTAAAACCTCCGTATCAATTTTTTATTTTCTAACCAGCGCTGTTCCGCAATTGGGACAAGTTGTTTGGGCACAAGGAACCCCGGCTTGATGAGGAACCGTAGTTCCACATTTCGGGCACAGGCATTCTCCACCAGGGCCAGCTCCCGCTCTAGTGCCGCTCATTCTTCCTGCTCCGCGACCTGCTCCGCTGCCGCTTCCTCTACCCATTCTTCTTCCCGTTCCTGGGCCACTTCCCCAAGGGGGGCCAGTTCCATCTTTTTTAGGCATATTATTCTCCTTTCTTTAATTAAGGAAGGCGCAAAGCGTGAGGCATAAGAGGAAAATATCTTATTTTTTCGCCTCCAGCTTCTCTAAGCGCTCGGTAATTTTGTTCAGCTGCTCTTTTAACTGCCTTGCTGTTTCTTTTAGATCCTTTATTTCTTCGCTGGGTAGTTCGGGAACACTTGGAACCGAGGAGGGAGGAGACGACCCCATCTTTCTTCCTCCTCTTCCCATGCCCATCCCGAAATGAGCTCCCACAGTCGGTCCCTGGGCGAGAGAAGTAAGCTCTCCTTTCTTATATTTTTCCAAAACTTCTTTTACTTGGCCGGTTACTCCCGTAACTATTTTTACGCCTCCCGCCTGGAGGGTGGTGAAGGCATTGGGACCTACTTGCCCAGTGATCAAAACCTCCACCCCTCGGTTAATTACGAGTTGGGCTGATTGGATCCCTGCTCCTCCAGCAGCTCCTAAGTTAGGATTTTCCACAGCCTCAAATTTCATCGATTCAGGATCCACAAAGATAAAATATTGACAGCGCCCAAATCGGGGATCCATCTCCGCATTTAGATTAGGGCCTGTGGAGGTGATGCATACCTTCATGCCGCACCTCCCTCAGACTTCTCTTTCTCCAACTCCTTTATTCGGGCATCGATAGCTTCTAACTCATCCCGAATCAAATTAGCCTGGTCTTTGAGGAAACGAATTTCTTCCTCCCGGGAATAAGGACTCCCGTAAAAGGGCCCCCCACCAGGAGGATAAATTCCTGGAGCATAGCCGGGAGCTGGCCAGCCATAAGCACCATAAGCCCAGCACCGCGGAAGCCCTCCCCGGCCTATTCCTACGTAAGGCCAAGGCGGAGAATAGCCCCGGAAACCAAATCCCCTTCCTCGGCCAAAGCCCAGGCCTCTTCCAAAACCTCTTCCGTAATACATTTTTTCACCTCCTTTCTTTTACCACCACCATCTTCTTAGGCCTCTACCAGGGCCTCTTCCTCCACCTGTCATGGGCCCCATACCCATAGGCCCAGTACCATCTAATGCGGGCATTTCTAACACCTCCTTCTTAAAAAATAACGTTTTAGCACGTAACTTAACGTAGCTAAAAATTAGCCAAACTTTTCCACTTCCCTTTTTCTAACCGTGTTTCTCCTTTATTAAAGAAGCTCCCTTTCCATTTTGGCTAAAATTCTAATCTTTTTTTGATCCATCCGAATTAACAAATTCTTCAATCCGCTTCGTAATTTCATAAAAAGCTTTGGCCGCTGGGGAATTAGGATGCACAGCTACGAATGGCTTGCCTTGGTCGCAATTCTGGACTATCTCTGGATCAAGGGGAATACGCCCTAAAAAGGGGACTTTAAGCTCCCGAGCAGCTTTTTCCCCACCGCCCACCTTAAAGAGATTTATTTCTTTTCCACAATGAGGACAAAGAAAACCACTCATATTCTCTACAATTCCTACCACGGGCACATGCACCATTTGACTGAAAATTACCGCCTTACGGGAATCCAAAAGGGCCACTTCTTGGGGAGTTGTCACAATAATTGATCCATCTACTTGACCAATTAGATGCGCTATAGAAAGAGGTTCATCTCCCGTTCCTGGAGGCAAATCGACAATTAGATAATCAAGTTCTCCCCACTCCACTTCCCCTAAAAATTGTTGAAAGACTCCATGCTTCAAGGGGCCTCGCCAAACCACGGGCGAATCAGCATTAGGTAGAAGAAAAGCCATAGAAAGAACTTTGAGGTTTGGATACAGAGGTACAGGCAGCATCCCTTGATCAGTACCGATTAATTTGGCTTGATCAAGTCCTAACATTTTAGGAATATTGGGGCCGTGCACATCCGCATCCAAAATACCCACTTCATACCCTTGGCGAGCAAAACTCACCGCCAGATTAGCGGCCACCGTACTTTTCCCTACCCCTCCTTTGCCACTCATCACCATAAGCTTATGTTCAATATGGCTTAACTTCTCTTTAAGCATTCTTTCGCGGTGGGCTTGTTTTTCTTCATCGGAACATTTCTCAGCCTCATGGCAGGACTGGCATTCTTGTTTTAAATCACATTTCTTTTTCTCACTCATCTCTTCTCATCCTTTCCTTTTCTTTACTTAAATGACCTCCGGTAATTCTTCTTTGGGTAAGCTTAAGGCATTCTCCAAGAAATTCCACATTTTTCCTATCTCCTCACTTATTTCCCCCTGGTCATATTCCACCACGGTTAAGCCCTTAATCATTGCTTTGGTTACCGAAGGATCGAAGGGAATTTCGCTAATTACTGGTATGCCCCGCTCTTGGCAAAAATCTTTTATTTTTTGGGTATTATCGTGATTAATATCGGCTTTATTGACACACACCCAAGCAGGGATGCTAAAATGTCCGCAGAGATTCAAAATTCTTTCCAGGTCGTGAATTCCCGAAAGGGAAGGTTCGGTAACTACTAAAGCCGCGTCTACTCCGCCTAAAGAAGCAATTACGGGACAGCCGATTCCCGGAGGTCCGTCAATTAACACCAAGGCATAATTTTGTTCTTGGGCAATCTTCACCGCCTCTTTCCTTACCAAAGTCACTAATTTCCCCGAATTCTCTTGAGCTACCCCAAGTTTTGCATGAACCATTGGCCCAAAGCGAGTGTGGGAAATAAACCATTCCCCACTTTGCCCATCGGTAAGATTTATGGCCGCCCGAGGACAAATGAAATAGCAAACACCACAACCTTCACAAGCTAGGGGATCAACCTGCAGATTGGCGATGGCTTCGAAGCGGCACGCCTGGACACACTTTTGGCAACCATCGCATTTCTGGAGATCGATAACTGCTTTTTTACCCGCTATAAATTTTTCCTGCGCTTGAATTTGGGGTTGCAAAAGAAGATGCAAATCTGCGGCATCCACATCGGCATCAACGAGCACTGCCCGCTTAGCTAAAGCAGCCAAAGCAGCCATAATAGTGGTTTTTCCTGTCCCTCCTTTGCCGCTTATAACCGTAAGTTGTTTCATTGCTGGTCGCCCTCACAACTACCGTCACAAGTGTGGGGTTGAAAAATAAAATTTAGCTGAGCTTTCATTTCTTCGTATTCTTCTTCATCTTTCACCAATCCTTGGCGAATAAGATACTTTTTAAAAAGGTAATCAGTTATTGCTTGCTGTAAGGCTTGCAGGCCCAGGAGCGAACAATGCTGTTTGCGACGAGGTAAACCTCCCAAAGCGGTGATAATGTCATCATCAGTAAGCGAAAGAGCTTCCTGAATAGTCTTACCTATGGCCAACTCCGTCATGACGCTGGAAGTTGCTATTGCTCCCGCACATCCATGAATCAGAAATTTTACCTCCACCAGCCTATCTTCTTTTTCATCTACCCGGATAGTCACTTCGATATAATCCCCGCAGCTTGGGTCGCCAAAAGCTCCTTTCCCGCTTGGTTTTTCTATTTGCCCCACATTCCGGGGATGCTGAAAATGATCCAGAGCCTTAGGAGTATATACAATTGGTTCGTAAAAGTTAACTTCTTCGTTGATCGGCAATTTTTCCTCTTCCTTTGTCTTATAAAGCTCTCTCCAATCCATAAAAGCCCCTTTTACCTAAAACCTTTTCTATTTGCCTGAAAAGATTTAAAAACAAATTTCTGTAAGCAGGCAATTCGGCGATAACAATTCCTCCCCGCGAGTAAATTTCCGCAATCCGCTGATCAAAAGGAAGACTTCCCATGATGGGAATTTCCCTTTGCCGACAATAAGCCCGAATTAAGCCCTCTCCTATTCCTTCCCGATTAATAAAAACACCATAAGGCACCTTTAAAACTTTCACCATTTCCACCGCTAATTCTAAATCATTAAGCCCAAAAGGAGTGTCTTCTGTGACTAATAGACAAAAATCACTTCCCCGCACTCCTTCAATCACCGGGCAGGAAGTTCCCGGAGAGCAATCGATAATCACTGTCCTTTCTTTATCAATTAGCTCTTTTTCCTTCCTGATAATCGGGGCGGCCATGGGTTCACCAACATTTAAAACTCCTTGAATAAAAGAAAGACCATTAAATTCTCCTTCTTGAACATAACCAATTTCCCGCGGATTTTCGCTAATAGCCTGCACCGGGCAGAGCAGAGTACATCCGCCACAACCATGGCAGATTTCTGGAAAAATCAGAACTTGATCCTTGATCACGGCGATAGCGTTGTACTGGCAAACTTCCGCACATTTACCACAATAAGTACATTTTTCTCCATCCACTTGGGGTATAGGTATATAAACCGCTACTTTTCTTTTCTCCTGGAAGGGCAGAAATAAATGAAGATTAGGTTCTTCTACATCGGCATCTACCAGTTGCCCATCTTTTAGCGAAAGTGCCAAATTTAAAGCAACTGTGGTTTTGCCTGTTCCGCCTTTTCCACTCGCAATCGAAATGATCATGGGGAAACCTCTATATTATAATGACCGCCTGCCATTTTCAGGTTTTAGATCTCTACGCCGGGGTGTTATTCATGCCTGCAGCTTTCCGGATGATCATGATGACAAGCTCCGGCGCCCCGCAATTCTCCGCGTAAGTAAGCTTGCAAGACATCTTTAATTTTGCCGAAAGCCCCGGTGACCGCTTCAATGCCGTAGCCATCAAAAAATTCGATAGCGCGCGGTCCCATGCCCCCAGCAATCATCACATCTGCTTTCTGCGAATGGATGAATTCCGGAACTTTTCCAGGAACATGGTTTCCAAAATAGGGATTATCAATAACCTGCCAATTTTTGACCACTCCGTTTTCCACTTCCAAAAAAGTGTAGAAGGGGCACCGACCAAAGTGCATGCTTACCTGCCCTTCTAATCCTAATTTGTCCTCACTTGCAAAAGCAATGCGCATAAAGCCTCCTTTAACCTTAATTGCTTAATATTTATATAGATCATGATTCTCCATGGTTTCTGAAAAAATTCTGCTCCCCCAGAGTGCCTAAAAATGGCCTTTTTTGAGGGAATAATCCACCCTCTTTCCATAGATGGAGAATATTAAATTCTTCTGCGCCAATACGCCTGCGCCCATCGATGACGTCTCCGCCCACAACCAGGATAAATTATCATACCTGGCTGTAACTTCCCTTTTAAAAAAGTCTGGAGGGCTTTTTCCGCTTCTCCAGCAACCCAAGGGATAACCTCAATTTGCTGACTTTTCAATATCCTTTCTGAATTTCCATCAATTCCGCCGCAGATCAAAGTTTGCACTTGCAATTCTTTCATCTTCTCCACGCGCTGCCATATACTCCAAGTATTTATGGGCATTTCCGTCCGTTCCACCACCCGTCCATTTTCTAAAGTACAGATTAAAAGCGCCGGAGCAAAATCAAAGCGCGGCGAAACACGGGCACCAAATATGGGAATTGCTATTTTCATCATATTAAATAATTAGCAAAAACTATGCCATGAGGCCGGTTTTAAAAAATATCTAATTATATTAATGGTTTATCATCCAAAAGGGGTTTAAAAAATAGCGCCTTTTTCCATTAGATTTTTCATCTATGAAATTATTAATTGAAATATATTGCGATTATGAAATAATAAAAATTGGACCCTCCTTTTAGATTTGGTTCAATTACCATGGAGGATTTAGCCTCATCTAAGGGATCATAAGAATTTAAGAGAGGTCCCCTAATTACTAGGTCAAGGAAATGAGAAAAAATAATAAAGAAATTTTTCAACTACCCATTATTCTGGAAAGCATTGCTGACGGGGTCTTTACTATAGACCGAGAATGGCGCATAACTTCGTTTAATCGCGCAGCTGAGCGTATTACCGGTATTCCGCGCGAAAAAGCCATTGGTCAAAAATGCTTTGATGTATTCCATGCCAACATTTGCCAAACTTCTTGTGCCCTCAAGCAAACTCTGGAGACAGGAAAAGAAATCATAGACCTACCTGTAGATATTCTTAATAGCCAAGGAGAGACGATCCCGATCAGCATTAGTACAGCCGTCTTGCGTAATCGGAAGGGGAAGGTAATCGGTGGTGTAGAAACTTTTCGCGACCTTTCCGCGCTGGAAACTCTGCGCCGGGAACTTTTAAAGCAATATACGATAGGCGATATTGTGAGCAAGAATCCCCAGATGTTAAAGATTCTTTCTTTATTGCCCAGCATCGCCGAGAGCAATAGTACAGTTCTTATTCAAGGACCGAGTGGCTCTGGAAAAGAACTATTGGCCCGCGCCATTCATTCTTTAAGCCCCCGTAAAAATGGCCCCTACATAGTCGTAAGCTGTGCAGCCCTTCCAGATACTCTTTTAGAGTCAGAACTTTTTGGCTATGTGAAAGGAGCCTTTACCGACGCGCGGCGGGACAAACCTGGGCGAGTGGCTCTAGCGGAGAAAGGTACGTTATTCCTGGATGAGATAGGTGATATTTCCCCTGCCTTACAGGTTAAATTGTTGCGTTTTCTCCAGGAAAAGGAGTACGAGCCATTAGGGGCCGTCAAGTCGCAAAAGGCCGATGTCCGGATTATTGCTGCGACCAATAAGAATCTATCTCAATTGGTTGAGCAGGGTTTATTCCGGGAAGATTTATACTATCGCCTAAATGTGATAAAAATCGAACTTCCTCCTCTAAAAGAGCGGCGGGAAGATATTCCTCTATTAGTAGAACATTTTCTGAAACGCTTTAACTTAAAGATGAATAAGCGCATCATATCTGTTTCGCCAGAGGTCATGGATTTATTCATGCGCTATGACTTTCCGGGCAATATTCGCGAGCTGGAGAATGCTCTCGAGCATGCCTTTGTGATATGTAATACATCTCAAATAAGATTAACAGATTTGCCTATGGAGTTAGTAAATTCTCTGCGTCTGCAACCTGTTTCCTTGGCCACCGGAAAAGATGCGCTACAAGCTGCCGAGTGGGAAGTAATCCAGAACGTTCTTCAGAAACATAAGGGCAGTCGGAAAAAAGCGGCGGCGGAATTAGGAATATCGGTGGTGACTTTGTGGCGAAAATTAAAGGCCTATGGTCATAGGGTCTAAAAGTCCTTCGGGATGTAATTCCGTCATCCTTCTCTGTTGATCTCCAAGTAGTTCTAACAACTTTTGCTCAACGCCCAGCATCAGCCGCGAGCAGCTTCTTGTGCGGCGACTGCATGCTGTGGTTAGGCTTCACGTGCAGCCTGAATGCCTGACCGCCGCCATGCCAGGACAAGGGCACTAGCGGCGACGAAGTTGCCCACGAGCATGAATGGGAATATCTCCGGGGCCAGTCCCAGGAACTCGCCCGTGAAGTTCATCATCCCGTGAAACAGGAGCACTCCCAGAATGCTTCGGTTCGTGCCGTTGTAGATCCAGACAATCAGCAGGGTCTGCAGGACTATGGAGGGCAGCCACCACCACAGCTCCGGGCTGAAGGTCGTGTTCGCGTAGTATCCAGGGAACCAGATGAAAGGCGCGTGCCAGACCGCCCAAGTAGCTCCATTGATCAGGCCGGCAACTGCCGGGGCGAAGCGCTTCTGCAGTTCATCAAGCCAATAGCCGCGAAGGCCAATCTCCTCGACAGCGGGGAAGACCAACGACAGCACCAACATGAAGGCAAGGGTCCGGGGCGCAGTTACTACATCCCAGACGATTCCCAGAGGTCGATCTGTTACGCCGAGGACGAGCGCTCCTCCTGCCATGAGCAAGTCGAATGCCGGCCAAAAGAGAAGGATGACAGCGAACCATCGAAGACTGATACGGCGGACGTCGATGAGCCGCCACCCCAGTTCGCATAGACGCTGTCTGCCGCCCTCAAGTACTGCCAACGTTATGCCTGCAAGGAGAGGACTCGCTCCCCCGACAAGGAAGAACAGTACATTGGGGAACGACCAGACCGATACGCCAGAAGTGAATATGGGACTCCAGAAAAGGTACGCCCACCCGAGATAGATCAGAGGGAATCCCCAGGGGCCCAGCCAACGGCTGAGCGCCTTCGACCGAGCATACGCGTCGCGCAAGTATGCCTCCCTGAAATGGAACCGCAATCGAACGTGAGAAGCTTCGGCGGTGCGCCTAAAATTAACTCTCATCCTTATCCTATTTTTACCCATATTTTGGCCATCTACGGAAATAGTGTCAAATAAAAAAAATTAGAAATGGAAAAGGTGGCAGACTTTGAAATGTGAATTAAGGCGATTCATCAGTTTTGATAATTCCTATCCTTGACCATCTCCGCTCTCACCAGGCAGAAAACTTGCTCACCGTACTATAATGAATCCCCCCAAATAGCTCCCCATCGTTCAGAAAGATGTTCTTTCTTTCGTTTCCTCTGCTGGTAATGTAATATAAAGTCCAAAATATTCTTTCCGTGTTGGTCTTCCCATTGATAGAGATATATTAAGAAGAAAGAATTTGCCAATTTTCAAGGCCTGACGCCAAAGATCATAAGCTTTGGGCAAATGGAATATTTAATGAATTCAGATTTGAGGAATAAGACTTTGGTCTAAATTGAATAAGCGAGGTAAAATTTGGGGGGGAATGGGCAATGATATAAACTCATTGATAAACATGAGTTAAGAGCAGACTTGACCCTTTCCCGTCGAACCTTGAGTTCTTTAGGCA
>Ga0209102_1001698_pt1 | contig 11030 bp, 14 predicted proteins | sample ConPoolayeHmetaG_FD_185483 | JGI IMG/M metagenome (GOLD analysis project Ga0209102, IMG submission 185483) | Hot spring microbial mat communities from California, USA to study Microbial Dark Matter (Phase II) - Cone Pool mat layer H metaG... ... | reverse complement strand
GCTTTAATGCTTGCCTTAGATATGCTGCTTAACTTTTCACGGGAATATTTGCCTGCCCAAATTGGCGGAATTATGGATGCCCCTTTGCTTATGATTCCAGTTGTCAACCCGAAAGAGGTGCAGAGGCAAGCCCACGATTTCGATGTTGCTGGCGCCTATCCTTTGGAGTTTTATGAGAAAACTTGGGAAAAAACAGAAGCCAAACATGTCAGCTCCCTAATAGATTTAATTGAGTATAGACTTGGAACTGAAGCACAATTTGAAGGATTCCGCTTCACAGTGCCAGTTTCAGATGTCAACATGGGGAACGACGAAAGCGCCTATAAACGGTTCAAAACCATGGTTGACAAACTACATGGGCAACTTGCACTTGCGGAGAAAATTGAGGCTGTGGATGCGAGAAAAGTAGCCTTAAAGGTTCTGACAAAACATTTTATTAGGGACATCGCCGGAAACCTGCGGGCTTTTTCGACGCAAGGGTTTAGGTGCAAGGCTTGTAACAAAAGATTCCGCCGTTTGCCTCTGCGCGGTAAATGCCCCCTCTGCGGTGGAGAATTAACCTTAACGGTTTACCGTGGAGGCATAGAGAAATATCTTGACGCGGCTGAACAAATAATCAAAAAGTACGGCTTGCCAAAATATTACACTCAAAGAATTTTGCTCATGAAAGAGGAAATTAACTCCCTTTTCGAGGGTAAAAAGCCTAAACAAATCAGCCTTACAGACTTTGCATAAGGTGAAACCTTTTCTATTTAAAGCATAGAATTGTTTTTGGTGAATATGCCTAAAGAAGGGTATCATCCCAACGCCTATTTGGCTGAATTTAGAAATGTTAAGCTTGGCTTAAAAGCTAGAACTGCGATATTGAATCTCCTAGAGCGAGGCAGTGCAGATGTAAAAGTAATCGCAAGAGACACTGGCCTGCCCTACTGGGTTGTTATGCACCATCTTAAACTTTTAGAGGCTAAGGGGATTGTGCAAAGGAAGGGCGGGCGCCCCTATATTTGGAATATCACAGGATTGGGTCAAAAACGGCTGTAGTAAGCTGAAAGTTGCTTGCCGACTAGAAAGGGCATTGGCATGGGGCGTTTTTGCACTTCGGACATTTGTTTTCATACTTGCCCAGGGCAGCCTCTTCAAGGTCTACATTAGTTATGTTTGCCAAAGAAGCCAGCCAAGCGATGACGTCTGCAAACTCGTTTTCTAACGCCTTTCTGTTGCTTGTTTTTAACGCTTCACCTAGCTCTGCCACCTCTTCTACAAGCCACTCAAAAGTTTTTTCAACACCCCTTTCAGAATCCCTGTGAAAGTATAGACGCCGCATCATTTCCTGAAACTCGTTTATGTGCATATCTATCCTCCGTACACTTTGAAATGTTTTTCGCCACTGTTAAAGCTTTAAGGCTCTGTGAGGCTTTTTTGTCCCTTCGCAACTATATGGATTACGTTGACGCCTTTTCCTTCAAGATGCGCTGATATAAACCTTCTATGGCAGTATTTTGGGTTGGGCTCCATGCACATTATGCATGTCCTTTTCTGGGAGGCTGTTTCAAGCAATTTTCTGATTCCTTCTTTAAACAGTTTAGTTCTCATATGCGCCTTGTAACCGCCTCTTCGGTAGCCGCCTAACTCTCTGCCAAGCCATAAATACTCTATTCCGTGTTCTGGAAGCCACTTTTCCATAACCTCTTTCTTGAAATGTTCAATTTTAGATGTTGGAAAACTGCGGATGTCTGCCAAAACTTGGATGGCGTGCTCCTTCAACAGTTCTAGAAAAGCTTCGATGGAACGGTTGCTGTGCCCAATAGTCCACAATGTTGTTGGCAATTCTACCGCTTACTTTCCATATCAATTCTTCAAAAATAAAACTATTTTGCGAGGTTGACTAACGTAATGTTAATAATTGAGATAGAATACGAATTAGACAAGAGAAAACAGGAGAGTTTAAGATGAGTAAGAAAAAGAAAAACGATTCATCGCCTATGCCTGCTGCAAGTGCAGGATTATTGAGGTTTTTCGAGGAAGAAACCGAAGGAGTTAAAGTTAGACCTGAAATTCTGGTGGTTGCAGCAATCTCCCTAATAGTTATATGCATTTTAGCGCATGTGTTTTTCTGAAAGCCAACGTTTTAACGGCGAGAAGTTGAATGCAGAACCTCTATTCTCTGAACAGAATTAAGGTGGATAAATATTTCGCTGCGTTCCTCTCTGCTTGCAACCTGTGGGATTGGCTGGGCAATTGTCGCACGTAGAACCACCGCTTCTGCGTCTGAAAGCCATATCCCCGATGGCTCCCTAGTAACAGCTACCAATGTTCCTTCGAAACCATAGGAAGGATCTAAGATAACTCTGACATTTTTGCCTAGATTCTTCTCGAGCATGTGGAATACTGTTGGGGGTAAGGTTTGTTCAGGCATAGACTCCGCAAACTTTTAATTAGCGCTTTAAGGATAAAACAGTTACTCTCTTGGGCAACGTTTGGAACAATGTTAAAGGCAAATCAATTGTTGCTTTTTGGTTTCCACTTTTAAATCTTTATGTTAGATTTATGCGACACTTTAATATGTTTGATGCGCTTTCATAGAAAAACCGCTTGAGTGGATATGCGTGGCTGCAGAAGAAACATTTAACCAACATCTAGACAGGGCAGTTAAGCACTACTCGTCCCTTTTCATGCTTCCATCATACAGAAACATAATTTTGTTTTCAGCGCTAGTTTGCGTATTTGGAGGCTTGTTATCAACAGCCAGCGTATCCTTCTCTTATGGAGGTCTGGTTGAGGGGCTACTTTTAGGCTTTGCTCTTTTCCTTGCAACATTATTTTCTAATTATGTTTTGTCTGCCTTCGTCTTAAAGCAAGATGCAATCTACAACTTGAGGAGAACATCGGCGCTTTCCCTTTATAGTTGGGCTTTATGGCTTCTTTTTATCTTCATGGGCGGGGTTACAGCCGCCTTTTTCGGTTCAGTATGGGCGGTTAGGCTTTGCCTTCTTGGATTTTCAGCGGTTTTAATTCTCCGTTTTATTGTTCTTTATGCAACGTCTTCTGTTGGGTATAAACGCTTTTTTGTGGCCTCTGTTTTTCAGCCTTTTTCTTGCTTAATCCCCTTCATGTTTTTATGGTTAAACACGGCGGATATTAAAATCGTTTTCCTCTTCTCACTTTATGCACTGGTTATCAGCATCCTTTCAAGCTTTTCTTTCACTTACTTGCTAAACCGTGTAGGCGAACAGATTATTGGGATGCCTTCTCTTGCAATTCTTAAGGCTTTTTTGCTAAACTGGATTGCAGATTTGAACGCTCCTTTTGAGTCTCTTTTAGAGAAGCTAAGCGAAGAAAAAGATGTGGAAGTTTCGGTGGCGAAGTTTGACGGCCACAAATCTAAAACAGTTGTGGCGGTTCCTTCTGTTCATCCGGGACCATTTAAAAATATTGGAAGCAGTCTTTTGCCTTCTCTGCTTAAAACCGCTTTGGAAAAGAAGTTTAACTGTGTCGCATGTGTGCCCCTTGGCCTACTTGGACATGAGCTTGATTTGACTTCTCAAGCTCAAAATCAAAAAGTAATAGAGTATGTTGTCAACTCAGTGAACTTCAAGGCTTCCGAAGCCGAGGCAACACCGTTCATAAAAGCTAGCAATGGTATAGCTACAGCCTCTTGCCAAATTTTCGGTAATTCAGCCATAATTGCTTTTTCCCTCGCTCCAAAAACCACCGAAGACTTCCCCCAAGAATTGGCCCTCTTTGTACGAGAAGAAGCCGAAAAACATGGACTTCAATCCTGCATGGTTATAAATGCTCACAACAGCATAAACGGCGCCGTAAACTCAAAAGAGGCTTTGAATGCGTTAAAAACTGTTGCCATCGCATGCATGGAAAAAGCTGCTTCTCTGACTAAAAAGCCCTTCAAGCTTGGCGCATCAACCCTCATGCCAAACGAGTTTAGCCTCAAAGACGGCATGGGTCCAAGCGGTATAACTACAATAGTTGTTGAAGTTGGCAATCAAAAGGCCGCCTACGTAGTCATCGACGGAAACAATATGATTTCTGGTCTGCGCGAAAAAATTCTGGCAGCCCTCAAATCTTTAGGCATAGCTGAAGGCGAGGTTTTCACAACGGATACCCATTCTGTAAATGCTTTAACGCTTAATGAGAGGGGGTATCACCCTCTAGGCGAAGTTATAGATCATGAAAAACTTATTGGCTATATTAAAGAGGCATTAAACGCTGCATTAACTAGTTTGGAACCGGTGAAATTTGGCTGCCGAAGTGTAACAATTCCCAAAGTTAGAGTTATCGGACAGAAACCTCTGGAAAAATTATGCATGCTCCCAGATAAGTCGGTTCAAAGAGCTAAAAGAATTATTGTTCCCTTGTTTGCAGCTACCTTCCTGTTTCTCATGTCCTTTTTGCTTTTTGTCTAAGCCTTGCCCTAATACAAACCAACCGAAGCTGGGCAAATAACGAATACCTAAAGAAGTGTTTCTAACACGATACGTATGGAAAAATATAAGAATCTCAAAAGGGTAATGATATGTCTGCTGTATCTGCCATCAGCTTTCAAAAGTAGTTAAAGGAGGTAGAACATGTCTGAAGAGAAGCAGAAGAAGCTCGTAAAGGAAGAAAAAGCGACAAAAAATGTGCAAGTAAACGAGAATACAGTGCTTATCGGTAAGAAGCCAATAATGAACTATGTGGTTGCCTGCCTAACATTCTTTAACTCTGGCGCCCAAAAGGTTGTTGTAAAGGCTAGGGGGCGGGCAATCAGCAGAGCAGTGGATACGGTTGAGTTGTTGAGACGTGCTTTCCTCAAGGACTTGCAGCTGAAGGATATCTCCATAGGCACTGAGGAAGTTACAAGAGGCGAAGGGCAAAAGACTAACGTTTCAACGATTGAAATTACAGTGGCAAAACCGTAAAAACGGCCGTTCCATAAAACAGTTAAACTACCGCCTTTATTTTGTGAGCTTTAAATCTGCTTCATAGTGTTTTCTAAGACTTGCATAGATAGTTATATAAAATTGTCTTTCCAATGGTTAGTCTCCGTTGGGAGGCATATGACCGATTATCCAAGAATAGTTGTAACTCCACCAGGGCCAAAGGCAAGGGAACTTATTAAAAGAGATGAGAAGGTGATTTCCCCCTCTTATGTGCGTTTTTATCCCCTTGTTATTGAATCTGGTAAGGGCTGTATAGTTAAAGATGTTGACGGCAACGAGTACATAGATTTCAACTCTGGGTTGGCATGCCTAAACGTTGGACAATGCCATCCTAAAGTGGTTGAAGCTATTAAAAATCAGTGTGACCGTTTTCTACATTATTCTAACACAGACTTCTACTACAATGAGGTTATTGCTCTAGCTGAAAAGCTTGCAGAAATTACTCCTGGAAATTTTGAAAAGAAAACGTTTTTCAGCAACAGCGGGGCAGAGGCAGTGGAAGCAGCAGTTAAGCTGGCGAAATGGCATACCCGCAAGCAACTGTTTATCGGCTTTGTGAATGCTTTCCACGGGCGAACAATAGGCGCTTTGTCTTTCACCGCCAGCAAACCAACCCAAAGACGCTTCTACTTTCCCCTAATGCCAGGAGTCACCCATGTCCCATATCCCTATTGCTACCGTTGCCCCTTCAAACAAACCTATCCAGACTGCCACTACTGGTGTATTGATTTTATAGACGAGTTTGTCTTGCAGAAGTATGTTCCCTCAGAAGATGTTGCCGCAATCCTCTTTGAACCTATCCAAGGCGAAGGCGGATACATTGTTCCACCGCCTGAATACTTTCAACGCTTAAAAAAGCTTGCTGACAAGTATGGGCTATTGCTTATAGACGATGAAGTGCAATCAGGAACAGGCAGAACAGGTAAATGGTTTGCCATTGAACACTGGAGCGTTGAGCCAGACATCTTATGCGCCGCCAAAGCCTTAGCCTCAGGTTTACCCCTAGGCGCAACAATTGCAAAAGCAAAAATCATGGACTGGACTGGAGGTTCCCACGCAAGCACATTTGGCGGAAACCCCCTTTCATGCGCCGCAGCCATGTCTGTTATTGAGATAATCAAAGAAGAAAAACTATTAGAGAATGCAACAAAACAAGGGACCTACATATTAAAAAGGCTAGAAGAGCTGAAGGAGGAAAGCAGCCTAATCGGAGACGTTAGAGGAAAAGGCTTGATGATAGGTATGGAAATCGTGGCAAACAAAGAGGACAAGAAACCAGCACCTGACAAGGCGAGTGAAATTATTATGCGCTCATGGAGACGTGGAGTCGCCGTTATAACTTGTGGAGTTTCAACAATAAGGATTGCACCACCCCTAAATATAGATAGAGAACTTGTGGATTCAGCTCTAGACATCATCGGGGATGTTGTAAAGGAAGTTGAAAGAGAAAAACAGTGAATAGACGTTTTCTTGATGAGGGGTTTTGGGCTATTTAGAAAGTGAATGGCTTCGCTATTACTTCCCTTATTTTTAAATCGAAAAATCTCGAAGTGTTTGCAGGTTTTATCCTAAGAGCTGTGTCTGCTCCTCTAGTTGCTCCTGCAATTGCAACGACATCTCTGTCGACGGGAATTAAGCCTGCGTCTGCTGCCATCAATGTTATTTCCACACATACTTTTGTTCCTTCTCCCATAAGTCTAAGAGTGTTGGCAATCAATTCTAAAGGCTGAATTGTGCCGAAATTCTTGCGTATTGCGCGTTCAACACTGCTTAGGGCATGAGTTCCGGTGAATAGTTTTGCACCGTTTTCCAAAATTTCTCGTTTATAATTCTCTTTTAACTCATTTTCTCCTGGTTGCTGAAAGCCAAAGCAGTGTGTAACTACAACAACGTTACACTCCTTGAAGATTTTAGATGCTTTAGCTCCCGTTTCGCCCGTCGTTGAAGCAACAACAATATCCTTTAAGCCTTCCTTTTCTACATATTCCTTTACAAGACGTAATAGAGCATCTGTGTTCTCTTTGCCGGCATTCTGGAAATAGGCAACTTTTCTCTCGATAAAACTCATTTAACGCCACCATCGCTTACCTTTTTATTATAGTTTTTCCTTGAAGGTTTTCTTTTTAGCTCTGTGCCGCATACTCTGCATATCCGAAATTTATAATCTGCAGGGTACTTTCTGCGGCAAGCAGGGCAGTATCTCACCCATTTTAGTGGAAGTCGTATTCCAAAAGTTGCCAGTGGGGCGTATTCTATCCCTAAATGTTTTGCGACATTTTGTATTGAATAATCGTCAGTGGCCACAAGCGGCGAGCAGCCTTGCATCTTAAACTGAAGGGCTAACGCTAAAACTTGGAAGTCTGTTTCTGAAAGGAAAAATGAGTCTCCAACAGCACTTGCTGATGCTTTGGCTTTTTCTAAGAAGGCGCTTTCAGGCATTTTGACCTTCAATTTTCCGCTTTCCACTGCTGTCTTAAATCTAATCCAAGCCATGGAACTTCCCGCAACTTCCTCTCTAACCGCTGGAACAGAGTACTGTTCCTCACTTATTGAAAAGGGGTCAAAACCCGCTACGAAGGCTGAAGTGTCTAAAATTACAATGCGTCTACCTAAATTAGCCGTTGGGCTTTCCTCCAATTCCGCGGAAGAGCAGCCTACTTCTTAAGCGATGATAGAAGTTTTCCCGAAATCTTATGAATGAGGCTTCGTGTTTTGAACGTGTAACCGTTACCCTTGGACGCTTAGACTCTATAATTTGCTTGTACGCTCCATCTATAACCACAAGTATCCTACTAGGTCTAAGAACTTCCACTGTAATTTTGGAATCTGCTGGAAAGACTATGGAGCGTAAAACGCTTAAGGAGCATATGGGTGTCAAAACAAATGCCTCAACATGCGGATCTAGGACAGGGCCTCCTGCTGAAAGCGAATAACCAGTGGAACCTGTCTGCGTGGCTATCATCAGTCCATCTGCTTGGCACTCTAAAATCTGTTCATTGTTTTTCAAAACCCTTGCGTAAAGCAGCTTAACCGGTTCGTCAACCGATATCATCACCTCGTTTAGAGCATCTGGGAATTTTGCGCCTTCAGCGGTTACAGCTAGCTTTGCACATTTTTCAATTTTGAATTCGCCTTTCAAGCATTGGTCAATTGCCGTAAAAGCTTCATGTGGCGAGACTTCTGTTAGAAAACCTCGAACTCCCATGTTTACCGCTAGTATAGGTGTTTCAGGGTTTGGAATAGCTATGCACGCCCTTAAAATTGTTCCATCTCCGCCAACAGTGACTATAAAATCAGTCTTCATATTCTCTAGAGGTAGGAAATTTTCATTCGCCCTTATTTTGCTCTTTAATGTTTCCTCAATGTAAACCTCTAACCCTTTTTTCCTTAGATACTCGGCTAAGTCCTCTGCGAGTTTTACTGCTTTTCTTTTGTCGAAGCGTGCTACTAGGCCGACGCTTTTAAACACTTTTCTCCCTTCAATACAAACACGACTCTTAATCACCTTAACTTATATATGGGTGTTGTTTAAAATTGCTGTGGTGAAACCGTAAGCTGGTGATGGTGTGAGCAAACCCGTTGATGTTGGAACCCTAAGGGAAGGCGGATACATTATTGTTGACGGTGAACCATGCCGAATAGTTGAGATAACCAAGTCTAAACCTGGAAAACACGGTTCAGCCAAAGCGAGAATAGTTGCCATAGGCATATTCGACGGTGCTAAAAGGAGTCTTGTTAAACCAGTGGATGCGACAGCGGAAGTGCCGATAATTGAGAAGAGAAGCGGGCAAATCTTTGCTGTGACTCCCTCAAGCGTTCAAGTCATGGATTTGGAAACCTACGAGTATTTGGATGCACCTTATCCTGAGGAGGAAGATTTGAAGGCGAAACTTGCTCCAGGCGTTGAAATCGAGTATTGGAAAATACTTGGCAAGGTAAAGATTGTAAGAACCAAATAATTGAGGTTTAGCAAACGCTTTGAGTTGTTAGCTCCACCAGTTCCACTCAAGTTTTTTGAAGCTTACGTAAAGAACTAGAAGAATAACTCCCCAACTTAATGCTATTGTAGCAACTTCTAGAATTGGATGCGCCTCGCTGAGATAAGCGTAGCTTGCCCAAGCGCTTACTCCGCATAAGCCTACTAATATCAAAATGAACATGGCACATTGTATTGCCCGTTCAGCCGTCAACGTTTGCCACCAACTGAACTTAGAATTACTTTGGCTGTTGTTTTAAGATTTTTCATTAAGCTTATCTTCTCGTTTTGTGTAAACCTTTTTTGAAGCCGATGATGCAAGAAGAGCCGTCGGATTTGTGAAGACTTCTGAGGATAACTGAGGCTTCACTCTATTGGAATCTCGTATTCATGTTTTCGAGGCAAGCGAATCTCCAGTATTCCCTTCTTGAAGCGAACTTCCATTTTATCCATGTAGACTGGTACTGGAATACGCGTCTGACAGTGGAATCTTTGAAATTCACCTTTATAATGGGTTATTCCAAAATCGCCAAAGCTCACTTTTCTCCTCATCTGCGCTGAAACTTCAACAGTATCCTTGCCTATCGGCCTAACTTGTATGGTGCTTTGCTCGGCGTAGGGCAAATCCACAGTAACTATTACCTCGTCGCCTGTTACCACAATGTTGCGGAGGGGCTCCATAGTGCAGGCTCTACAGTTCCAGCTTGGCCTTTCCATTATGCTTTCCATAACGCTTTCAGCCCACTCCTCCATGCTTTCAAAGTATTCGTCCATTATGTCGAAAATTGAGCGCTTTCTTCTGCTTGTTGCCATTCCACCACCCTCTTATGAAACATATAAGGGGATGTCATACTCTTGGGTTTTCTTCATCTTTGTGAGTTCCTGCTGGGTTCTCTTCATCATGTCCCTCGCCTTTAAGCGGATCTCTTCGCCCTTCTCAAGAAGTTTTGAAATGTCTGCCTTCAGCCCCGTGATATTCATTAATTGTTCTAATGCTTTTGCCGCTGCCTCCGGGTCTGGGTAGTTGAAGAAGCATTGGGCGAGCAGAGTTAAGGCTGGCAACCCCAAAGTAGCACAGTACTGGAGCATAATTGCTTGGGGGCCAACCATATAGCCCTCCCTCAATACTTCCAAGTTTTTGTCTTGAACCATTTTCAACGTTTCAGGGTTTGAAGCAGCAGCGAAAACCTTTAGCTCTTCAAGGTCTTGCCTTTCTTGGATGGGTATGCCGCTTAATGAAATCATCATTTTAACTTCTCTCTCTTTCCCCCAATCAATCAGCGCATGCATTACAGGGTATACTAGATCTTCGCGTAGAGGAATTTCAGATACTGCCAAAAGAATCTGGTGATTTCCGAAAATTCTTATGGCTGAATGGGGGAGGCCTTCGTGTAACACTATTATCGGCGGCAATAGTCTAGAATCTATGTATGCGACTTCTGTTAGGTTAAGCTCTGAAATCAGGTGGGATGCTGCTATTACGCCGACCAATCCCACATCTGGGAAGCCAAAAATCATGACTGCTCCCTTTGGAATCTCCTTCTTCTCAATAACCCTTACATCTGGATTCAACCAAGATCCCTCTCCATAATTATTCTGCATTTCTAAATGTAAAAGGCTTATGGAATGAAAGCGTCACTGCTTTGCATTGCTTTTTAGGGCTATAAAATCCTCTATTCTTTCAAGGATTTTCTCAATTCTATAATGGGCTTTCAACTCGTTTCTCCATTCTTTAGGAAGCATATGCCCAAACCTTCCAGCTGCACGCCTATCCATAAGTATGATTATTCCTTTGTCCTCTGGGCTACGCAAAAGTCTTCCGGCGGATTGGGCTAAAGCGTTTAAGCATGGAATGGTGTTTGCGTATTCCATGGCTTTTTCCCTAAATTTCTCTCTAAAGTATTCGTATAGGGCTGTTTGTAGCTCTGTTTTCTTTGGAAAAGGAAGCCCAACAAGAATTACGGCTGAAAGCATACTTCGCCCTTCCAGCGTCATGTCAACTCCTTCGCTTATTTTTCCTCTTGCAACGCCTAGAACCACACACTGGTCATTCTCTTTCAAAAACCTAAGCACATCCAAAATCCTTGTTCTTTTCTCCTCAACCAGCATAGGCACAT
>Ga0209102_1001697_pt1 | contig 11033 bp, 8 predicted proteins | sample ConPoolayeHmetaG_FD_185483 | JGI IMG/M metagenome (GOLD analysis project Ga0209102, IMG submission 185483) | Hot spring microbial mat communities from California, USA to study Microbial Dark Matter (Phase II) - Cone Pool mat layer H metaG... ... | reverse complement strand
ATGAGATGACGGATCTCCTTTAATGATAAGGATATTCGTAATTCAGAGTTGGCACGCTAATTGCATATATAAATAATGCCTATTTAATGGCAAAAATCCTCGGTCCTTGGGCCGAAAAAAAGGAGGTTTTTAAATGAAGCGTAAAGGTTTTACTTTGATTGAGATGCTGATAGTCGTGGCGATTATCGGCATCCTGGCTGCCCTTCTCATCCCCAACGCCATGGCTGCTATTCAGAAGGCCAAACAGAAAGGCACGATGAAAGACATGAACTCCGTGTCTACAGCTGTTATGGACTATATTACTGATAAAGGATATGCCCCGACAGCCCAAAATAGTTGGGGTACTTTCACAACTTCATTTATCTCTGCGCTGCAGGGGTTTTATCTCAAAGTTGTCCCTACGAGAGACCAGTGGGGAAATGAGTTTTATGCACTTTGCGGCAGCGGCTCCAGTTTGACCAACGTCAGTTGTTCAGCAGATGATGATTATGTTATCGGTTCTCCGGGCAGGAACGGGGACTTTACTGAATTTACCTACGACCCAACTTCACCAGGCTCAGGCTATTTTGAAATCACAGGAATGGCCTCGTTTAATAACGACCTGGTAATTTGGAATGGCTCCTGGATTCACGCACCTAAGACGGGGCAGCAATAAGCTAATTAAAATTATCTAATCCCAAGTTTCCAAAAAAGCATGTGATGAGGCGGCAAGAAACTCTTGCCGCCTTTTTTATTATGATGGACTTTTATAAAAGTTCATTAAAGTAAACGAAGGGAAAATTATTTTTAATTCTTTTCATTCGCTGAGATAAGAGGCAATTTTATTTTTTGGGTCGTCCTTTCAGAAGTTTATAAAATAAAATTATAAAAAACAAGATTTTTTAATTTTTTGTAATCAATATAAATAGATTTAAAATTCTTCAATTCATTATATAATTTTGATTTCCAAAAATATTTAAGAATAAAAAAAGAAAGTTGAAAGCGAACAGAAGTCCAATCTTGTTTGAAATCATTTTTATTTTAGCCATTTTAGCTATTAACCTTGCCTTATTTATGCCAACGCTTTACGGAGATTTTATTTGGGACGATAAATACTTCATATCTGATAATCAGCTCATCCTTGGTCCGAATTTTTTAAGGCATTTTCTTTTAAGTCCTTATGGCGGCCCCTCCGGCTTTGATGAAAACAGCCTTTTATTAGGACGAGCCATAAATTTTTATCGACCCCTGACTGCTTTATCCTATTGGCTTGATTATAAATTATGGGACCTGAATCCTGCTGGCTTTCATTTAACCAATATAATAATTCATTCAGCATCAGCTGTCATTTTATATTGTATTTTCAGGCTGTTGGGGTGGAGTTCTCTTCTGGCCTTTTTGCCTTCATTGCTTTTTTCTTTATTTCCGCCGCACTTTGAAAATGTTTCCTGGATATCAGGCCGGACCGATTTAATTTCGTTTTTTTTTGGTTCATTAAGTGCCCTTTTTGTCCTTTTCTATCTTAAAAAGCAGAAATTTCCTGCAATCCTTATCTCTTCTTTTTTTTATCTTTTGAGTTTACTGGGAAAAGAAGTTGCGGTAATGCTTCCCTTTATTTTTGTCGCCTTTATTTGGCTCCATGAGAAAAATATATGGAGAGCAGGCTATAAAGGATTGGTTTATCTACCAGCATTTTTCATCTGGTTTATCTTGCGTCGCCATGCTCTTGGGCCAGTTAATTTAGAGACGACAGGAAAAACTATTGAAGATTCTATTTCAATTTTGGGCTTCTATGTATCTCGCACAATTTTTCCTTTTAATATGAGCATCACCGTCGATTCCCAATATGTTTTTGATAATAAATTCTATTTTGTTGCTGGGGTTTTTTTTCTCTTAGCTCTGCTTCTTCCTCTCATTCAGGTTTATTTCAATAAAATAAATTGGTTTCCCCTTCTTCTCTGGCTCAGTTCATATTTTCTTCTTATTTTACCTTCTATCATAATTATATTCTTTCCATCAACGGTCTCTTTTGTCGCCTGGAGATTTCTCTATTGTCCTTCAGCCGTGGCGATTGGCGGCGGGCTTTATTTTCTCAGAAAACTGTTAAAAAAGGATCTTATAATTTCAGTATTGGTTGTTATTCTGGCCTGTCTTTATGCTGTAGAGCTCTATCCGCGAGCTACTCTCTTCGGAAATGATGAGAAAGGATTTTGGTTAGGAATTAAAAATAGCGAGCGAGAAGACATTCTGGCCAGATATAATATAGGCTTTCAATATTTAAACTTCGATGAAAAGAAGGCCCTCGAGATCTTCCAAAGGATTCTCAATGAGCGCCATCATCATATGCATGAGGCGTGCGAGATTAGAATATATGAAGAATTAGCTAAGTATTATACTTTTAAGAATGAATTTGATAAGGCGAAAGGCTATTTTAATCTGCTTTTTCAAAAGCGGCCTGTTCAATCCCAGCATACTTATTTTAATTACGCTTATTTTTCGGCCTTACAGGGAGAAAGAGAAAAAGGCGAAAAATATATTAAAGAAATGCTTCGCCTTTTTCCCCAGAATCATCTTGTCCTCATCCACACGGTTAATTTTTACCTTTTATTGAAGGATTATAAGAGCGCCCTCGAATACATTAAAAAAGACTATGAGTTATTTCCTAACCGGAAAACAAAACGTTTTCTTTCTAAAATAGAAAAATTGGTAGAAAATAAAAATTAGTCAGATTTTTCTATTTTTTCTTCCGGCCAGACAGGCTTCAGGCGCTTAAGATAATTTTCGGTCAGGCGCATTATGATATACTTAATTTCGATCTGAGTCTCATCCAGTTCTAAGGATCTTTGAAGATACCAAAGGGCTTCTCTTACCCGATGAAATTCATTAATATAAAAGAAAGCTATTTTATTAATAAGTTCGACGGAAGAAGGATTATTTTCGATATATTTTTGGATTATTTCCTGGGCCTTCTCTGCCCGGCCATTTTTCAGATATAGTTTAGCAAGATGGAACGTTGCCTTTTCGTCGAGTGGAGTTTGTTTTTCCCTGTTCGCAAGAAGTTCGATAGCCCGGGGATAATTTCGATGTAATTCATAAAAAGTTATTTTCTCGTCCAAACTGAAGTTAAAGAGCTGTTCTTTAATCATAAGAGTATTTAATTCGGCGAATTCCTTGGAAAATTTTTCTTTCATTATTTTTTCCAACGAAATGGCATCAGGCCATTTCCCCTGGGCTAAATATAATGAATAAAGCTCTCTATAATTTTCTCTCATATCTGGAAAGGTTCTGATATTTTCTAAAAAGAGTTTTTCAGGTTCCTCCCAAAAACCCAGAGCAATCTGAGCCGTTGCTCTTTTGGCTCTTATAAAGACTTGCATATAAGAGGCGGGCTGCCCGCCCGTTTGCTTAGTAAGGGCTTCTATACTATCTAACCAGCGAAAGACATCTTGATAATTAGCTCTGACCAGCTCCAAATCGGAGTATAATAAACTAACTAAAAGAGCTACTTCCCGAGGCATTTTCATAAATAGTGTTTGGTTGAGAACTAATTCAGCGTCAATATAATTCTTTTGCCTGAATAGAGCACTGGCCAGCTGGAAACTGGCATGGGCATCATGGGGAGATATATCGACCGCTTTTTGCCAGAAAATTATTTCATGACGATAATCTCTGCTTAAAAGAACGACCCGTGGGATAAAAAGGAGCAATAGAATAAAGACCAAAGCCGAGCGAAGTTTTTCTTTAAGCTGGCATATTTCCTTGCATAGAAGCCAGAGAAAGCCCAAAGCAGGAATCATCATATAACGGGCATAGGCCCGATAAGGAAAAAGTTGACTAAAGACAAGTGCCGAATGTCCTATAAGAAAGAAAAAAATTAGGGCACCGGGAATAAAAGCGTTTTTTCTTTTTCGGGATAAAAAAAGAACTGTCAAAAGGGCCAAGAGGCCTAAGGAAGCCCATAGAAAATATACGGGCTTATTAAGGTCAAAAGAGGAAAGAAAACGAGGGCCACCTAAAGGGAAAATTATAACTTTTGTATAATAGCCGATAGGCCCAATAGCCGTGACAATGAAAGAAAAAATGTCTTTTGGCCAAAGAATCGGAATATCTCTGATGTGCAGAAGAGGACCTTTAATTAAAAAATAAGAAGCAACGATGAGGGTATTGGCAGCGTGAAATACAAAATTGATTTTTTTGTGAAGTTGATATTCAGCAATAATAAGAATGGGTAAAAAGAACATAAATGATTCTTTGGAAAAGATTCCCAGAGCAAAGAAAAAGGAACAAAAAACAAGAAAATATTTGTCATTTGTTCTAATGTAGCGGTCAAGAAAAATAAAACATAGACCGGAAAAGAGGAGGAGCAAAAGGTCACTCCTTCCCACAATCCAGACTATATTGTCAACATGAATTGGAAAAATAGCAAAAAGAATGGTGGTGATTTCAGGAAAAGAAGAAAAATCATATCTTTTTTTTAAGAATAAGTACCAAGCAGAAAGAGCAGCCGAAAAGATAATTAAGTTAACCAGGCGAAGGTTGATTGGATGAATACCCCAAATCTTATTTTCTATCCAGAATGAGGCCATCAGAAATGGGCGATAATAGAAATCTACACTGCCAAGTCCTACTTGCTGGCGGAAATAACTGGAAGTTAAAGCTGAAGAAAATGGCTGCTTTTCGACAAAGAAAGGATTATTATCGAAAAGAACTTTATCGTCCCAGATAAACGGATATTTCAGGGAGGGCCAGTATAGACCAAAAACTGTAACCCATAGGATAATTAAAAAAATTGACTTTCTTATTTTCATAGTTAAATTTTAATTCTGTTTATCAAAAAATCAACAATTATTTTATCATTTTTAAGATTAGTTTAAGTTATTACTTAACTAACTCTGTAGGTTTAAGCTCAAAATCAAAGGTTCTGACCTTAATTCTGATTTTTCCCTTATGTTTTTTTTCTGGGGAGAAAAACAAAAAATGATATTGCATGGGAGGGAATGATGTTACAGTATAGCTAGTCGAAGGCTTAAAGAGTTTATACTTTAGATTCTTGACAGAATTTTCGTCAATCTCATTCCAGCCAGGGACTACCTCAATGAAAGATGGTGGATGAGAGTTAAGAAAATAATTCGCTTCTTTTGTTAGGAGCTGAAAATTATTGAGGCCCATCAGATCAACGACAAAGGCTCGACCAAAATAACGAGAAGCCCCTGCGTCTATTACCCAAACAGTATCGGTAGAAGAGGCGCGAGAGAGAAAGAGCCCGATGGCAACCTGAACATCGTCTATATTTCTTGTATCATTAGCTAAGTGATGAAATCTTCTTGGAGCATGAATGATAATAGTCAAAAGAGATAAAAAAATAAAAATAAAAAACAGTATCTTTTTGATTGTTAGGCTGAATTTTGGTCGAAAATAGGAGGCAATAACCACAGGTAAAGCAGCAATTAAAAGAGGTAAACTGGGTAATATATATCTCTGGTGGTAAAAAGCTTTTGGGTCGACGGGGGGAATTAGATAAAAGGAAACGAAGCAATAGGCAAGACCACAAATAAAAGAGGAAGCAGCCATTCGTTGTGGGAACAATGAATGACGTGAATAAAGAAAAAATAAAGATATTATTAGAGCGCCAGCCATTATTAGAAAAGAGGTGATGATAGCGATCTCAGGAAAGAGCTGGCTTAATCCAACATAAAATGATTTAAATGATGACCAGATAGAGGAATTAGCTTTAGCATAATAGGTGGCTGGGAAGGGAAGACCTGATATTCGCCAGTTCCGGATCATTATCACGCGGGAAACCTTGGAATCTAAGATAAGAGGGCTCAACAATCGAAAGGAGGAGAAGTCGTAAGAGAGCAAAGAATATAATAATCAAGCACGAGAATCTATCTTTATTGAAAGAATTTATCTCAGTAAAACAAAACGAATCTATTTTTTTACCTGATAGAGACGCCATCTGCCGTCCTGATTTAAAGATTTTAATTTTGCATTTTGGGCAAAAATTGCGCGTACTTTTTCATCACCGCTTACGAGGATAAAGTCAAAAAAGGTAAAGTCGCTCTCGCGAACAAGCTCTGGAAACCATTCTAAAGCCGGCGTCCAGGCCGGACGCCTTTTTTCTTTATAGACAACCAAGCTGGGCCCAAAATCGGCGAAGGAAAAATTTAATTCTCCGCCTTTAATAACCTGGCCATAAGCAAAAATCTGAACAAAAGGACGGCCGCGAACTAGGTCGCTTTGCTTGAGAAAGCTAAGACCAAGCAGGCGTGATTTCTCTGGTAGAAGATCTAATGCATCTGATAGACCAGAAAGCTCATATTTTTCGAAAGCCTTCCAGGTAGTGGCCGTGATGAAAATCATAAAGGTCAAAAGGACAATTGAAAGAATAGAGCGCAGGCTTAAAGATAATTTAATGGGTGGCGTAGCAAGAAGCATGAAGACTACAGCGGGAGGGACCCATCTTTGGGCAAAACGGATAGTGTTTGTGTGTTTGTCAGGAAGAATCAAGGCCAGGAAAAATAAAAATGCGGCGAGATACAAGAAACACATATAGCAATTTGAAGATAAATTTTTTTTATTTTGCCAAATGGAAAGTCCTATCCATCCTATGATTAGACATAAGATGATAGCTTCTTGAGGCCCTCTTATAGCGCCCAGGGCCGCATCTACAAACCAAGCAGGTGAAAGCCGCTGGAAAGGAGTTGTTGCCCAAATTGTCTCAGACCTAAACCCATAAGAAGCAAGTGTAGGATACCATATTAGCCCCAATCCAAGAAAGGGAATTAGTCCTGTCAGCTTCAGCTTATTTTTCTTAAGAGTCCGGTTAATTAAACAAAATAAAAAGAACCATGCTGCGCTCAATATGAGCCAGAGTATATGGGCAAAATAAAGAAAAAAGCCTAAACCTAAAGAAAATGCTATCGTCGCCTTCTTCGATTTCATTGTTTTCTCTAAAAAATCAACCCAGAGCATAAAAATTATCCACCCGGTTAAAAACTGAAAAAAGCCCCAATAAAGAATGTGGGAAAAAATAAAAATCGAGCTCAATACGGCCATTTCTGGAGGGCGATTACGGCTATGTGCAAGATAAAAAATAATTGAAACAAGGATGGCAGCAATAACACCCAGGGCTATTCGACCAGCATTTGAGGGCCCAAAAAAGAGCCAGCAAAGTCCAATTAACGGATAGGGAAGGCTATAAGGTGTTAGCCAATTGATTTTATAGGGAGAATTCGCGGAATTAATAGTTTCCAGGAAAAGGCGAACTTGAGACGCGTGTTGCGGCAGGTCAGTGATAGGAGGGAATCGAGTGACAAGAAAGGGCAAGATGACAAGAAAAATAGAGACTGTCGAAATAAGCAACTTCGTTTTAAAATCCATGTTTCAATTAGTAGTTTTCTTAATTAATAATTTTTTCTAAGCTAGTATACAAAATTGGTTGCAATTTGATCTATAGGGATGAGCCATAGTAAACTAACCTTTTAAGATTAAAACCTTTAAGAAAGAAGGTGTCATTTACGATGGCTCAAAGAGATTATAAGGCATTTTTGGAAAAATGGCTAACAAGATTTTTACTGGAGGATGACCCGATAAAGGCGATGTTAGATGAGCTCTTGGCGGAGCTGATGAGGGTGGAGGCGGAGGCTAAGGTAGGAGCCCCTAAGGGCAAGCACAGCCGGGAGAGGAAGACCTATTTTTCAGGCTACAGGGGAAGAAACTTCATAGTCGATTAGGGACTTTATATTTGGTCATACCCAAGGTGCGCAATGGAGGTTATGTGCCGTTTTTTCTTGTGACGAGGAAACGTTCTGAGGCCGCCTTGATAAGTCTGGTTCAGGAAGCCTTCATCAATGGTGTCTCAACGCGGAAGCGAGAGAGATTAGCCCCGAGCTTAGGGATAGAGAGTCTTTCAGCTTCTCTAGCTTCAGAGATAACGAGGGAGCTGGATGAGCGGGTGAAGGAGTCGAGGACGAGGCCTTTGAAGGCCGAGTATGTTTTTGTGTGGATAGATGCTTTATATGAGAAGGTTAGGTTTGAGGGGAAGGTAGTGTCGGTAGCGATAATGATAGCTTATGGGCTGGATGAAGAGGGCAGGCGTGAGATAAGACGGAGGAGCCGGGTGGTAGGAGTTTTTCCTTCGGTTGAATCTTACCTTCGGCTGGCTATTTCCTACCTCATCGAACATATGGAAGACTGGGTCGATGATTATGCCTATATCAAAGCTAATAAGCTGGGTCCTATATTAGAGCAAGAAGAAAGGCTCGCTGCTAACTAAAGGTGAAATGATGGGGAGTTTACGATGGCAAAATTGCGAACAAAATTTGACACCGCCTTCGCCTGAAATAAAGAGAGAATAATGTTATTCGGGAAAATTAAAAAAGCTAAAAAGCAACTTCAACAAAATAGAAGCGAGTATCATTATTTCTTTATTTTAGAGAAAATTCCCCTCAGAGTCTCTTTCTCAGTTATTATTATCTCTTTATTTCTGCTTATTGAAACCTTGATAGCCAAAACATTTATGTTAAAGCAGGCGGGCTCATATGTCCATTTTCTGGACCCATTGAGAGTTTCGAGGAAAGAAACGGTATTTATTTTGGTCATAAGTTTTCTATTAATATTGTTTTTCATCCTTTTCCGAAAAGCTTCAGGGCCTTCAATCTGCTCCATTTATGCCTTAATAGCTTATGTGTTTTCTTTTTCTCTAATAGCTCACGTCATTCTTTTCAAAACCACCGGCTTAGGGTTAAACCGTGAATATCTACATAATTTTTTGGATAATCCAGGTGAAGACCTCAAGATGATTCTATCTCAAGTTAAATGGTTTTACGGAGCTGGCCTGATATTATTACTGCTATTTTTTATCTGGCTGGCCATGTTTTTTAAGGCTCGCTGGTTCCAAAAACTGATTTCAAGGGTTAAAGAGAAAGCCGGGAACCAGGCTAAAAAAATTGGTTTTGCCGTTGTCTTAATTTTCCTAATATTTTTAGAAGCTATGGTTCTTATGCCGCCACTCGAAAGTGTCCATCCGGCCATTAAACAGGTTCCCTTCTTTGAGCTCGCGAAAAGTTTTCTTCCTGAAAAAGACAGCCAGGAGGATAATGCCATCGAAATTCTGCCAGAAGAAAGGCTTGATAGGCCCATAATCCTGGAACCTGGCAATTCTTTTCGCCCCCTTAACGTAGTCTTAATTATCTTTGAATCACTGAGTTGGAAGTATTGCGACGTTTATAAGCCAGGTCTTGGAGTTACCCCATTTTTGGGTGAACTAAGCAAAAAGGCCCTGGTCATAGATAAGCTTTATACTGTTGACCCGCACACAACTAAGGCTTTGATTCCTATTATTGCTGGAATTTATCCTTATCCTGAAATTGGCGTATTGGAAGCCAAGCCAGGTATTTTGCCAGAGAAAGCCCTGCCTCATCTTTTAAGGAAATTTGGTTATCGAACGGCCTTTTTTCAAACTGCTAATAATTATGAAGAAAGGCCGACTGTTGTTTCCAACCTTGGCTATGAGACCTTCCGTGGGCTCTACGACCTCCCTCAACAGGGCTTTGCTTATGTTAATTATTTTGGTCGGGAAGAGATGATGATGCTTAAACCCAGCCTTCAATGGGTTGACGAAATAAGGGGCCAACCCTTTTTTCTTACTTATTTAACCTTGAGCACGCACCACGAATATGGTTTTCCTCCGGATTTTCCGGCCAAGGATTTTGGGGTAAAAAACGAAAATCAGAACCGGTACCTCAATGCTGCCAGATATATCGATTATTTTATCAAGCATGTTTTTGAAGAATTTGAAAAAAGAGGTTTAATTAAAAAAACAATATTTGTAATAGTTGGAGACCATGGAGAAGCCTTTGGCGAGCACGGTTTGACCGGCCACAATTATACCTTATGGGAAGAGGGGATAAGGGTCCCGGGCATAATTTATGCACCCTGCTTGTTTCCCAGGGCAGGTAGAATCCATGGTTTTAGGTCTGTCCTGGACATTGCGCCCACCATCTGTGAATTGCTTGATTTAAAGGTGATGGAAGGGGAATTCTTAGGCAAAAGCTTATTCTCTCCCTCAGACGATAACAGAGAGCTTTTTTACACTGGTTGGTCAAAATCGCGAGTTATGGCTTATAGGCAGGGTAAGTATAAATATATATTTCCTTATTGGAGCCCCCTTCCTGAGGTCTATGATAACCTTTCTGATGTGGATGATATGAAAAATCTTTTTAAAAATGAACCTCAAATCGTGGCTGAGGCGGAAAAGAATAGACTTAAGCTAAAACGATGGGCGGAAACCGTAATAGCTCAATATCGTCAATGGGAAAAAGAAAAGGAAGAAACTTTTCGGACTACCCAACCAGAGAGTTTTATCAAGAAGATATTGGCTAACTATGATAATTTGCTCAGTGTCTATGGCTTTGGGTTCTTCCCAGAAAGGACAGAGCCTGGAAGGACTTTTTGGGTCAGAGTGGGGATTAAATGTGAGAACAGAATCAAGAGACCCCTTAGGATCGTGATAGTAATTAGAAACGAGCCCGGCGACATTCTTTATAATCTCACTTTGCCCCCAAGATTGCCTTTAGAAAAATTAGAACCAGGTAGTTATACGACTGCCGAATCGATAGCAGTAATTCCGGCTGATTGTCCGGCAGGAGTGTTTAAGCTATGGGTGGGTCTCCTAGACGAAAGGAGAGAAGCCTACTTGAAGCCTAAGGGCACTGGATTTGAGCCCGAGGCGAGCGGCCTAATCTATCTTGGTGAGTTAACCATCTTGCCAGCATTAAATGAGAAGACAGAGCAGGAAGAAGGTGATTGGCCCCGCTGAGGCCAATTAGATTATAGTTTGATAATCTTTTCTTAGATTATGTTCTTTATTCATAGCAAACCATTTAACTAAATTTAACACAGAGGGCGGTGTCAAATGTTGTTTGGCTCTTCCGTAAAAAGTGTGGTGATTTTTAGATAGAAATGTGGTAGGAACTCCTTGAAAATAAAGGAGAAAAGAAAGGAGTTAACCTACCACAAATGACCCTTCAAAATTTTATGCTAATTTTTTT
>Ga0209102_1001696_pt1 | contig 11033 bp, 18 predicted proteins | sample ConPoolayeHmetaG_FD_185483 | JGI IMG/M metagenome (GOLD analysis project Ga0209102, IMG submission 185483) | Hot spring microbial mat communities from California, USA to study Microbial Dark Matter (Phase II) - Cone Pool mat layer H metaG... ... | reverse complement strand
GCACAATATCACTCCTTTGCCACATTTTGTCCTCGAGTTGACTTCAGCGCAGGGGTATTACGCTGTCTCGACCGGTGTATCCCGATGCCCCTTATCAGACCCCTAGACAAAGGACACGCCCCTTGAACAGAGCCTGGCGCTAGACGCAGTTGGTGGCGCATACCGGATTTGAACCGGTGATCTCCTCCTTGAGAGGGAGGCGTCCTAGGCCCCTAGACGAATGCGCCCGGTGGCTGGGGATCCAGGATTCGAACCTGGCCTCACGGGTCCAGAGCCCGCTGTCCTACCGCTAGACTAATCCCCAGCAAGTAAGTATTATAGCTGCTCCGTCTGCCTGGAGCAAGAACACGAACAGCTAAGTATGGCGGGTTGCCAGACTAATAGAGTCCGAATCGCACAAAATACTGACAAACGGGGCGCCGCTGGTCAATAGGCTGGAACGATTACCGCTTGGTGTATTGGGGCGCCTTGCGGGCTCTCTTGAGCCCATATTTCTTGCGCTCTTTGATTCTGGCATCTCGAGTAAGCAAGCCCTCTTTGCGCAACAGCGGCTTGAATACTTCGTTTGCCTTGACAAGAGCCCGAGCGATGCCGTGGCGGATTGCGGCCGCCTGGCCACTCACACCCCCGCCATCCACTTTCACTGTAACACGGAACTTGCCCATGGTGTCTGTCACTAGGAGAGGATGCTCAATCATTCGGCGATGCTCCGTGCGGGGGAATGCCTCTTGATAAGGCTTACCATTCACAAGTATATCGCCCTTGCCAGGCAAAAGCCTGACCTGGGCTATAGCGCACTTGCGTTTGCCAGTTCCCCAAACGTAACTTTCCTTGCTCATAAATCGCTCGCCTTCCTATCGGTGTATTTTGCCTGTGCCAACCCCCACTTACTCCGAACGGCTGGTCGATTCAGGCCAGCTAGAAAAAATCTGGCTGCTATGAGGGTGGTCACCGCCAGGATAAACCTTGAGTTTCTTGAACATAGCCCTGCCCAAACGGTTATGGGGCAGCATCCTCTTGACCGCCAGTTCAATCACGCGGCCGGGGTTCTTCTTTAGTAACTCCTCAAACGTCTGGCTTCTGAGCCCGCCAGGGTAACCCGAGTATCTGTAGTACAGCTTTTGTTCAGCCTTGTTACCGGTAACTCTGACCCGAGCGGCATTGATTACCACGACGTAATCCCCTGTATCGATATGAGGAGTATAGATCGGCTTATGTTTGCCCATAAGCAACTTAGCTACCTGCGTAGCTAATCTACCCAGAGTCTTATCAGTGGCATCAATCAACCACCACTTTCGCTCGATATTCTCGGCTTTGGGAGTGTAAGTTTTCACGTTCAGCTTCCTAGCGGTTCAGGGTAACTGACCCTTTTAAGACATAACCCGCACGGCGGGGACACGGGGCCAGCCAGACCCAAACTCCTGGCCTCCATTATATCACGAAAATCCTGGACAGTTATTTTGCCCAGGCCCAATCTGAGCAGCAGGCCCACAGTACTTCGCACCTGATGCGGCAAAAAAGAATTGGCCACCATACGAAAGACAACAAAATCCCCTCTTTTCACAAATTGTGCCTGATAGACCTTGCGGACTGTGCTCCTACCTTCGTCAACAGAGCTGGCAAAAGAGGCAAAATCATGCTCACCCTGGATAAGCTGGCAGGCTTCATTCATTGCAGCGACGTCTAGCTTCTTGGGCATAAAGAAAGCAAACCTACGACTAAACGGCGAGCGTGTCTCGCTATTCAGAATATAGTAGCAATACTCTCGGCTTAAGGCATCGCGCTGGACATTGAAATGCTCGCTAGCCCTATAAGCCGCTTTGACTGCGATGTCGCTCGGCAAATGGTAGTTCAACGCTTTCATCAACGTCCTGGTATCAAGCATACATGTAGCCCAGAAGCTGACGACCTGCCCCTTAGCGTGGACGCCGGCGTCGGTCCTGCTAGCCGCCACGACACGGCTGCTGTACTTACAGAGCCGCGCCAACGCCCGCTCCAATTCATCCTGGATAGTGGGCACGCCCGCCTGCCACTGGAAGCCATAATATCGAGTACCATCGTATTCCACCAGTAAGACAAACTTCTGTTGTGAGCCAGCGACTGCCGTCATACCTCTAGAGTTGCTTCGCTAACAAGATTCCTCACGAGAGATTAACGGTGGGAGTATTACTTTACCAGTTCGATTTGAACCATAGGGGCGCTATCGCCAGGCCGGGGCCCAAGCTTTATCAGCCTTGTATAACCGCCATTACGATCGGCGTAACTCGGAGCGATTTCAGTAAAGAGCTTGTCAACCAGCTTCTTATCAGTTATGAAAGCGAGCGCCCGCCGCCTTGCAGCCAGGCTGCCATCCTTGCTCAAGGTGATCATCCTCTCGGTCAGACTGCGTACCTCCTTAGCCTTAGCTTCCGTGGTGACAATTTTCTCGTGAGCCAGGAGAGCTGCCACCAGGTTCCGGTACAGGGCTTGCCTGGCTTTCGTCGGTCTGCCCAGCTTCCGCCCTGCTAATTTATGCCTCATTTCTTTTCCCTCTCAGGAGTTGATGAGCTGTACCTCGCTATCAGTTCTTCTACCTCAGCCCGTGATTTTGCTCCCAAACCGGGCAGGGGCGGTAGGCCCTCCCGACCCTTCTCCAAGAGCTGTCCCAGAGTCAGAATGCCGGCTCTCTTCAGGCTGTTATAGGAACGGGTGGATAGATTTAGCTCTTCTAGAGGGGTATCGGACTCACGGGCCGAAACAGGTGCGGCCTCAGCCGTAGGAACTTCAATGTTCTTGAACGGAGAGAATTGATTCACCAAAATCAGGGCGCTCTGTCTCAGCGCATCTTGAGGCGAAATAGTAGCGTCAGTCCAAATTTCCAGAAGGAGCTTCTCGGGGCTCCCCTCCTGTCCCGGTCTAATGGGTTCCACGGAAAAGTTCACCTTCCGCACCGGAGAGAAGATGGCATCAACTGGCAAGGCACCTATGGGCAAGCCATCAGCCGACCTGGCTGGCATATAACCTCTGCCCAGCTCCACGTTAAGCTCCACATAGAGTTTAGCTTCAGGAGAATCAAGATAGGCCAAGTAGAGTTCGGGGTTGGCAATTCGAAAGCTCGCCGACGGTTTTATGTCGGCGGCACAGACCTTGCCCTCCCCTTCCACTTCCAGCAGCAACTGTCCAGGCTGATCAGAAAGAGGGCAGAGTCTCAATCGCTTGATATTCAGCAGGAATTCCGTAACATCCTCCTTCACGTGTGGAATAGGAGAGAATTCGTGCTGAATCCCCTCGATTCTTACCCACGTCACCGCGGCGCCTGGCAAAGAACTGAGCAGGACGCGTCGGAGGGCGTTGCCCAGGGTAATGCCAAAACCTGGCTCGAGAGGTTCAGCAACAAACCGACCGTAGCTACCAACGGTTTCAACGCAATTTACAGTGGGGATGGAAAGTTCGAGCATGCCTCACCTCGAGTAATATTCAACAATCGCTTTTTCGCTGAACCTGGCTTCGATATTCTCTCTGGCGGGCAATTCCAGTACCTTGCCAGTCATAGTTTCTTTGTCCAAGCTCAACCAACTGGGGACAGTCTTGGCCTCAATTTTCTCAACCATTGTCTTGTAGTAGTCGGTTTTCTTACTGGCCTCGCGCCACTTTATGACATCGCCCGCCTTCACCAGAAAAGAAGGAATGTCAGTTCTTCGGCCGTTGACCAATATATGGCCATGGCGCACCAATTGTCTGGCCTGGGCGCGGGAATCAGCAAAGCCAAGGCGATAAACTACATTGTCCAATCTTCTTTCCAGCAGCATAAGAAGCGTCTCACCGGTAGCGCCCGGCCTTTTCTTAGCCTCGGCAAAGAAGCGACGAAATTGTCTTTCCAGAACTCCATAAATGAACCGGGCCTTTTGCTTTTCCGCTAGCTGCACTCCACGCTCAGACATCCGACCACGGGCTCGAGCGGCAGAATGCTCACCCGGAGGTGCGTTTCTTTTCTCTACAGGACATTTGGGTGTAGAACACTTGTCGCCTTTGAGCATCAGTTTCTCACCGAAACGGCGACACAAGCGACAACCTGGACCAGTATAACGAGCCATCCCTATACCCTCCTCCTGCCTGGCGGGCGACAGCCATCGTGGGGAATTGGAGTCACATCTCTGATGGCTGTTACCGTAATTCCGGCCGCTTGCAAGGCGCGAATGGCTGCTTCGCGTCCACTGCCTGGCCCTTTGATATAGACCTCAGCCCGCCGCAAACCGTCGTTCATCGCTCGGTGTGCTGTCTCCCTGGCAGCCAACTGAGCAGCGTAGGGCGTCCCTTTCCTGGAACCTTTGAACCCTACAGTGCCAGAGCTTCCCCAGGCGATAACGTTACCTTGCATATCGGTAATGGTAACAATAGTGTTGTTGAAGGTAGATTGTATATAGACTCTGCCCTCGGTAACCTTTTTATGAGCTTTTTTCCTCTTTGCCATTGGATAAGCAAACTCCTTATTTCTTGGCTAGACCGCGCTTCTGGCCTCGGCCAGCCACTGTCTTTCTGGGCCCTCTCTTGGTTCTGGCGTTTGTGCGAGTCCTCTGTCCGTGCACCGGTAACCTCATGCGATGCCTGATACCACGATAGCAACCAATTTCGATGAGGCGCCTTATGTTGGACTGAATCTCTCTCCTCAGGTCTCCTTCCACCTTGTATTGCTTGTCAATGACATCACGAATACGCCCAACCTGTTCTTCGGTCAGGTCTTTGACTCTAATACCAGGGTCAACATTGGTAACCGCCAGAATGCGCCGGCTCAGTGAAGGGCCGATGCCATAGATGCGTTGCAAAGCCACCCAGATGGGCTTGTCTTTAGGCAGATCAATACCAGCAATACGCGCCATTCTCTATCACCCTTGCCTTTGCTTGTGCTTGGGATTCTCGCAAATGACTCTGACCACGCCCTCGCGGCGAATCACTTTGCACTTTCTGCATCTCGGCTTAACCGAGGCTCTTACTTTCATTTTCAATCACCACGCAAACAAACGTTGCTATGATAAACTTTCTAAGTCAACCTGTCAAACTACTTCAGCCGGTAGGTAACCCGGCCGCGGCTTAGGTCGTAAGGGGAAAGTTCTACCAAAACTCTATCACCTGGTAGGATCTTGATATAGTGTTTTCTCATCTTGCCTGAAATATGAGCCAATACTTGATGTCCGTTAGCCAATTCGACACGAAACATGGTGTTAGGCAAAACTGCAATCACCTTGCCCTCGACTTCTATCCTCTCTTTCTTAGCCATGCTTATATAATTCTAGACAAGTATCTCCGCTTCGTCATCAGTCACGACAACAGTGTGCTCAAAGTGCGCTGAGATACTCCCATCGGCGGTGAGCACCGTCCAGCCGTTGGCCGCCAACTTGGTGCGCCAGTCTCCGGCGTTAACCATCGGTTCAATCGCCAGGGTCATGCCTCTACGAAGCACAGGGCCTCTTCCAAGTACAACGTTAGGTATTTGCGGGTCCTCATGTAATTCCCGCCCTACACCGTGTCCGGTATATTCCCTAACCACGGAAAATCCTCTCGACTCAACATAGTCTTGGATGGCAAACGAAATGTCATCCACCCGCGCTCCGTGTTTTGCCTTGGCAATGCCTGCCCTTAAGCTCCCCTCGGTCACGGCAATAAGCTCCGCTGCTTTCTTACTTATTCGCCCCACGCCAACGGTTATAGCAGCATCGGTATGAAGGCCGTTGAGTTTCGCCCCAACATCCAACGAAACGATATCGCCTTCGTCGAGTATCCGCTCGCCAGGTATGCCATGAACTATTTCATCGTTCACCGAGACGCACAGATTCGCCGGAAAGCCCCGATAATTCTTGAAAGACGGTGTTACTCCCCTCTTGTTCGACTCTTCCGCCATCACAGTGTCCAGATAAGCGGTCTTGATCCCCGGCCTTATTTCCGTTCTCAGCCTGTCCAGAATGGCGGACAAAGCCTTGCCACACTTTCTCATAATCGCTATTTCATCGTCAGATTTTATGATCACCATTTGTTTTGTCTCTGCCCAAGGACGGCCCGTGCCGACACCCAGAGCGCTGCTCCCCTGTCTCGACTCAGGGTGGCTTGGGCGCCTCTATTGCAGAGATTATTCTCCTAGCGACATCCGCTACTTCCGAGTTGCCATTGACCTTGACTAGTTTACCTTGTTTTCTGTAATAATCAAGTATAGGAACAGTTTGGGCAAAAAACACACTCAGCCGCTCTCTTACCGTATCTTCCCTGTCATCTGAACGCTGATACAGTTCACCCCCACACTTGTCACATTTGCCCGGCACTCTAGGCGGTGAACTTGTCATATGATACGGCGCCTGGCAGGCACGGCAAAGCCATCTTCCGCTCAGTCGCTTGATAAGCTCTTCATCTGGCACCTCGACGTACACTGCCTTATCTATGTTTTTCCCCCGCTTCTTCAGTGCTTCGTCCAAAACTTGAGCCTGGCGGAGAGTCCTCGGAAAGCCATCAAGAACACAGCCGGCGGCACAATCTGGCTCGGCAATCCTATCCAGGATCATCTTGGTCACTATCTCGTCGGGCACCAGTTCCCCCTTGTCCATGTAGCTCTTCGCCAAGAGACCAACCTCGGTCCTCTTCTCTACGGCCTGACGAAACAAGTCTCCCGAAGCTATATGAGGCAAACCCATTTCTTGGGAGAGAATATCTGCTTGGGTACCCTTCCCCGCCCCCGGCGCACCCAGTAGAACGACGTACATTACTTTATGAAACCTTCGTAGCGGCGCATGGTTAATTGAGCTTCTAACTGCTTCATGGTGTCCAGGGCAACGCCAACAGCTATGAGCATGGCTGTGCTCCGGATTACTAGGTCAACGCCCGTGATCTTTTGGGCGATGAAGGGCAAAATTGCTACTATGGCTAGAAAGATGGCGCCGCCAAAGGTAATGCGCCAGATAATTGCATTCAAGTAGTCGGCAGTTGCCTTGCCCGGCCGCACCCCGGGGATGAACCCCCCCTGTTGTTGCAACGTTCGGGGTAGATTCATTTGTTCGAATATGACCATGGTATAGAAGAGTGTGAACCCGATTACCAGCAGAAAGTAAAGGACGTTATAGAATGCCGTGTCCGCCTGGAACAGCTTATTGATTGTGTTCCAGAAATTAGGATTCTCATTGTTCATAAAATACGTAGATATCGTCCAGGGAAGTTGCATCAGGGCAATGGCGAAAATAAGCGGTATCATCCCGGCGGTATTGACTCGCAAAGGAATGTAAGTTGCACCTGACTGACGATACAGGCGACCGCTGCGGAAGGTGCTGCGGGCATACTGCACAGGAATACGACGATGCGCCTCAACAAATATAACTATAAGCGCGACCATAGCTAATGTGAGGATGACGTAGGCGATCAGCCCGGCGGGATTTCCACCCACCGCGGCGACAATGCCACGCCCTACTATGGAAGGCAGGTCAGTCACAATGCCGCCAAAGATTATTATGGATATGCCATTTCCCACGCCACGCTCGGTAATCAATTCACCCAGCCAGACAAAGAACATGGTGCCAGCGACCATGGTTACTATTATGCTCGCTATGGTCAACGGCCCAAGCCCTGCCACCATGACTCCCTGGGAACGCAGCAAAGCAACAAACGCATAGCCTTGCAGGGCAGCTAGAGGAATAGTGATCAGATGCGTGATGCGGTTGATTTTCTGCTGTCCAAGTTCCCCTTCCTGCGCCAGAGCTTGAAGGCGCGGAATAACCGGGACCAGCAACTGCATGATAATGGACGCAGTGATGTAGGGATAGACGCCCATGGCAGCCACGCTGAACCTCTCCATAGCACCACCCGTGAAGAGGTCGAGCATGCCGAAAAGGGGGACACCTGCGAAGTATTGCTGCAACTTCCCCGGGTCCACGCCAGGCAAAGGGACGTGGCTCACGAAGCGAAAGACGACGAGCATCCCAATGGTGAAGAGAATTCGGCGCCGCAAATCAGGCAATGCCCATATGTCCATCATTGCCTGAACTAGGCGCGGTCGGCTTGTCTTGCGCTCCATTCTAAGCCTGTTCTACCTTCCCTCCAGCCGTTACGATTTTTTTCTCCGCCGAGGAAGAGAACTTGTGAGCCTTAACTACCAATGGACGGTCTATATCGCCGTTGCCCAGAATCTTGGTGGGGCGGTCGAGCGTCTTGATCAGCCCAGCCTCAATTAATTTCTCCGGGGTCACCTCTGTTCCAGGTGGGAAGACGGCTAGCCTGCTTACGTTCACAATGTTGTATTCAGTCTTGAATATGTTGGTGAATCCTCGTTTCTCGGGAAGCCTCTTTATCAGGGGGAGCTGGCCGCCCTCAAATCCTAACCGAACCCCACCGCTCGAACGACTCTTCTGACCTTTACAGCCGCGGCCTGAATAGGTGCCGTGGCCGCTTCCGTCGCCGCGACCTACTCGCTTGGTTCGATGTTTCGCCCCTGCAGGAGGCTTCAGCTCATTCTGCTTCATCTGTCTTTTCTTTCCTAGCTCCGATCTCGGCCGCCGCAGTCTGTTCTTCACTCTTCTTCAGGTTGGCCAGAGCAACCATAGTCGCCTTGGCTAAGTTGACTCTGCTTGGCCCCCCAAGCGATTTTCCCAGAGCGTCTTTTATGCCAGCCAGTTCGAGCACTGCGCGAGCCGTACTGCCAACAATCAGCCCGGTTCCCGGAGATGCCGGCTTCAGCAAGATCTTGGAGGCACCGAATTTCGCTACAATTTCGTGCGGGATGGTTGTGCCCTTGATGGGCACCTCAATTAGTCCTTTTTTGGCCGTAGCGCTGGCTTTCCGAACTGCCTCAGGAACACCTGCTGCTTTGGCCAGACCTAATCCTACATGCCCTTTGCCATCACCAACCACCACCAGAGCTCTGAAGCGAAGGTGTTTACCCCCCTTTACTACCTTAGACACACGGTCAATGCCCAGCAGCTTCTCTTCAAGAGTCAGCTCCGATGGATCAATCTTAACTATCTTTTCTCTCTTTTTGGTAACAGGCTTCATTTGCTAATCCTCAAAATTCTAATCCCGCTTTTCTGGCAGCCTCGGCCAGAGCCTTCACTCTACCATGATATTTGTAGCCACCGCGATCGAAAACCACGCGTTTAATTCCTTGATCCAGTGCTTTCCTGGCGACCAAGTCTCCTACTGCTTCAGCCTGCTTGGTTTTCCCCATCCCGTCGGTGCGGTTTCTTATCTCAGCATCGAGCGTGCTGGCTGATACCAAAGTGCGGCCCGCTGAGTCGTCGATAAGCTGGGCATATATATGATTGAGGCTGCGGAACACACATAATCGAGGTCGCCCCGGTGTTCCAGTTACCTTTTTCCTCACCCGTATGTGGCGTATGGTCCTCATCGTCTGAGGGTTTTTTTCTCTCATTGCTGTAGTTATTTCTTGCCTACCTTTCCTGACTTGCCGGGCTTTAGACGCAGCTTCTCTTCCAGGTACTTGATACCCTTGCCTTTATAGGAGTCGGCAGGGCGTATTGCCCGAATCTTGGCAGCGGTCTCACCAACCAGCTCTTTGTCAATGCCAGCCACGCGGATTCGGTTTGTCCCCTCAACCGTGATGGTGATGCCAGGAGGCGGGGAGAACTCCACCGTATTGGCATAGCCTACTTGAAGCAGCAGTTTGTCTCCGCTCTTTTGCGCCCTGTAGCCAATGCCATTTACTTCCAGGATTTTTTCGAAGCCCTCAGTCACCCCTTTAACCATGTTTGCCAGCAAGGTACGAGTGAGCCCGTGTAAAGAACGATGGGTCTTGCTATCACTGGGGCGAGTCACAATCAGATGCCCGTCCTTCAGGACTATGGAAATGTCGGGGTGAAACCGTCGCCGGAGTTCACCCTTGCTTCCTTTTACCATTACCTCGCTTCCATCTATTTTTACCTCGGTACCCCGAGGGACAGCGATGGGAAGCGAGCCAATTCGAGACATAGTCTATAACTCCTTGCAATCTACCATACGTAGCACAGGATCTCACCGCCAAGCCGTTTCCGCCACGCCTCTTGACCGGTCATGATACCCTTCGACGTCGAGAGGATGGCGATGCCCAGCCCCCCATAGACTCGCGGTATTTCGTGCCTTTCCGCATAGACCCTCAGGCCTGGCTTGCTCACTCGCTCCAGGCCCAGAATTGCAGGCCCCTCCTCCGTATACTTGAGGTGAATCTTTATCATCGACCGCGGCTTCCCTTTCAACAATTCATAACGGTCAATGAAGCCTTCTTCCTTGAGCACCTTCACAATAGCGAGCTTCATCTTGGAGGAAGGCACAAGCACGGTCTGATGACCTGCCATGATGGCATTGCGTATTCTTGTCAGCATATCAGCAATAGGGTCAGTAACTGTCATTTCTCTACTCACCAGCTCGATTTTCTCACACCCGGAATCACACCGATGACGGCACGTTCGCGAAAACAAATACGGCACATGCCAAATTTGCGCATATAAGCCCGGGGCCTTCCACACAGTTGGCAACGATTGCGCTGCTGAACTCTGTATTTGGGTGGCCGTTTTGACTTAACAATCTTAGATACTTTTGCCATATTACGCTCTCCTGAAAGGCATACCCATTAGCTCCAAAAGTGTCCTGGCTTCGTCATCGCTCTTAGCCGTAGTAACAATAGTTACCTCCAGGCCGCGAATCTTGTCCACCTTGTCATACTCAATCTCAGGGAAAACTATTTGCTCTTTCATGCCCAAGCTATAGTTGCCCCGACCGTCGAACGAATCCCGCGATACCCCCCGGAAATCTCTGAACCTGGGGAGGACAACGTTGACCAGTTTATCAAAGAAATCGTACATGCGCTTGCCGCGCAAAGTCACCATCATCCCGATGGGCATGCCAGCCCTTAACTTGAATGCCGAAATAGACCTTTTTGCCCGCGTGGTGATCGGACGCTGCCCGGTAATGGCAGCCAGGTCTTTTCCGGCTGCCTCCAGAGCTTTTGCATCCTGAATTGCTTCTCCCAGGCCAATGCTCACCACAATCTTCTGCAGCCTGGGCAATTGCATTACGTTTTTGTAGCCAAGCTT
>Ga0209102_1001695_pt1 | contig 11049 bp, 6 predicted proteins | sample ConPoolayeHmetaG_FD_185483 | JGI IMG/M metagenome (GOLD analysis project Ga0209102, IMG submission 185483) | Hot spring microbial mat communities from California, USA to study Microbial Dark Matter (Phase II) - Cone Pool mat layer H metaG... ... | reverse complement strand
GGGCGCGGGCGAAGCCGCTCTTGGGGTCGCGGACGTTATGGGCAAGCTGGACATAGGTGGTTGTCGATCCGTCCTTGTTGTGACGAGAGATGGTTCGCACATACATGTCTATTCAATTATCATATACCACCATATTTGTCAAGCACTTAATTATAATTCGCATGCCTACATTATCTTGGCTTTTCAGGGAAAGATCATGTTGAAAATAAATAACTTAGCCCCGAAATTATGCTGAAATATGCCTCTGACTGTCGAACTCGGGGAGAAAGAGCGCGCGAAAATCTTTCTTAGCGTAACAGAGCTTAAAGATGCTTTCAAGGAGATTCAGCGCAGTCTGAACTGATCTTCGAGATGATGCGGACGGAGATGAATGAGATTGGTGGCGAGTATCTCACCGGGCTGATGAGGGTACGAGCTGAGTCATTTTTGGGGTCGGGAGCCCTATGAGCGGAAAGAGGGCGAGACGAATCATCGCCATGGTTCCTATGAGCGGCGGTTGACGATAAACGGTTTGGCGAAGTGGACATCGAGGTCCCTCGGGATCGGAAGGGGGAATTTCGCAGCGAAGTCCTTCCCCAGAGCAAAAGGTGAAATGCCCGGAGAACTAGCTGGAGTCGTGCCTGACCTTCTTCAAGTTTCCGCCAGAGGAATGGCCGGCGCTGCCGACGACGAATATCATTGAACGGCTCAACAAGGAGTTCAAGCGACGGACCAAGAGCATGGAGGGTTGTGGCCAGCGAGAGTGCCTGTTATCGCCTTTTTTGCGTTAATCAGTATAAAGATGGATGTGCATTGGAAAAGAAATCCTATTTCAGAAGATTAGTTTTAAAGCGAAATTCAGGCAAGAAGCAATGGAAAATAAATCTTCTGTTAAAAATCTAATCTCTTCTCGACGAATCTCTTGTTTGCTCTTTCCGTCTCATTCTGGCTATTCTTTGGCTTGATCAGCCAATTTTTGACCGAAGCGTTCTTAATATCGTCATAAGAGGCAGTGACTGAAAGCGGTGCCTCTTCAACCAAATCATGTTCCACTCTAAAGATAAGTGTAACGAGCACTCCGGATGTAGCGCCGAATGTCAGATCGGTCTTGAATCCCCCAATCCGGAGGGTTGAATAATTTTCCTTTTTATCAGCTTTTTCTTCCGAATATTCTGGGCTAATAACGTTAGCATCCACACGGTCATAGCTTTCTGTAAGAACAGTCCTTTCAAGCCCCACGAATGTCAGTTTGTCCGAAGGAAATTCTAAATCAAGGCCAAAAGCGCCTATCTCAGCCGTCGATTCTATATAAATAGGTATATAGATGTCATCCCCTGATTTTGCAGCGACTGTGCCAATAGTCAGGCTCACAGATTGAATTTCCCTTGTGAGAGGCAAAACTATCCCCTCCATCGCAGACCTTACATTTCCTGAGCAATCGCTCGGGAGTTCACCCTTTTTGAGAAACTTTTTAAAGATAGCCTGGGCATCAGCAGGTGTAACTTTGGGTTCAAGCTTCGTTCCGCTTGAATTGACGTCTGCATTTTCTTTCTCGCACCATGTAGGATTGGGAAGCCTTCCAAGAAATATGTTAAACGCAGCTTGAGCGTCTGCCGGAGTAATCTTAAGATCGCCGTTGACATCCCCGCACATTGAGCAGAATGTCGCGGTCACCGACCTGTTCCTATCCATAATAATCGTGGCTTGCTGGCTGAAAAGAAAAGTCTCCAGGATATCCCCAGCCCATTTGGAAAACCTGTAGTTCGGATTTGCAATCGAGCGAACCTCGGCGGTGCTTCCTACCGGAAAAGCATGATTCCCGGGAGAAGGATGGGTTGTGCCTCCCTGGCCAGGAGCAGGCGCACCGGTTTCTGAGGCAATAGACAAATTATAGATAGAAACTTTTGAGACTGTAATCACCACTGTTGCATTTGCGCTTGCCGAGTTTTTATCTATAACAGTCAGGGTCGCTGTGTAGCTTCCTGTTGCAGAGTAGGTGTGCGAGGGATTCTGGGCTGTTGAAGATGCTCCATCGCCGAAATTCCATGAATAAGAATAAGGCGCCACACCGCCCGAGGCGCCTCCTGTGAAGTTCACTGTGAGGGGAGGCTGGCCGGATGTGGGCGAAGCAGAAGCCAAAGCGGTGAGTGTGTTAGGAACTGAACTCACAGTGATTGAAACTGATGCACTTTTCTGGGCACTCTGGCTATCTGTCACCGTAAAGATGGCGAGATAATTCCCGGCAGTAGAATAGGTATGAGTGGGATTTTGCGCTGTGGAAGTGCCTCCGTCTCCGAAGTTCCAGCTATACGAATATGGAGGGGTACCCCCGCTTGCACTCCCTGAGAAGTTAACGGTAAGGGGTGCCATCCCAGAAGCGGGAGATGCTGAAGCTGAGGCGACGAGCTGAGGAGGGGGCGGAGGCGGAGGTGGAGGAGATGTTACGGTTATTGAAACAGACTTGTTCCCATTTGTGCCCTGACTGTCAGTGACAGTTAGCGTGGCTGTATAGTTGCCGGCCGAAGAATACGTGTGAGAAGGATTCTGGGAGGAGGAGGACTGCCCATCGCCGAAAGTCCAGTTAAAGCTGTAGGGTGGAGACCCTCCCGATGCGCTTCCTGTGAAATTGACAGTGAGGGGGGCATTTCCAGAAGTCGGCGATGCTGAGGCGCTAACAACAAGAGGGTCGCTTGCGAAGATGTATTCATACGCCCCTATATCCGGGGCAAACCCTTGGGGGATGGGGGTACCTTGGCGGTCGTGGGAGAGGCCGACGTATATTCCTTTATCAATTGCAGGGGAGGAAGCCTGAAGGCGAAAATTGCCACTTCCTGGATTTACAAATACGGGATTTCCTTCTATTGAATTCGAGTCGAAAACGCATCCGCTTTTAGCATTAGATTTCCACTGGGAAAACGACTGATCGGTACCTCTATAGTTAAATTTAGTCCCAGATGTTGGATAAAAAAGATTGTAATTGGAATCAAGAACAAAGTCAGTAGCTCCCGTGCGGAAATTTATGTGATATGTGTTATTGGAGAAAATATTATTCTTGAGTTTTACATTTGCTCCTAATCCATTGTAATTTCTTGTTGCTTCAAACCCTCTGTTGCAGGATTCCATGACATTGTTATAAACAACGACTTCATCCTCATATTGAACCCGTATCCCGACAGTACAATTTATGACAATATTTTGATATATTTGATTCCCGCTTTTATCGCTTAATGAATCATTATCGCACATCAATGATATTCCGTATCCGTTAGTTATTCCTCCGATTGTATGAGTGTCTCTTATAATATTTCTTCTTATTACTGTATTTTTAAGTTCTTGGTTAGTGAAAGCGTATAAGGCTATTGCATCTCCAGTGTTATAGCAGTAATTATCCTCGATTATACCGTTGGCCCCTCCTTGTATCCCTATCGCGTGAGCATCATTGTTGATGACAGTCGTGCCTATGTTGTAAATTGTGTTTCCAGCATAACGATAATTACTCGGAGCATTATTTGTTGAGCTTATGTTATATATCCCATTGCCAGCGTTTGCTATTTCGCAGTTGAGGACTTCGTTATAATGAAAGTTATCTGAGATATATAAACCATAGGTCTCACCATACCAGAGTTTACAGCCCTCAAATCTCACGTGGGTATAAGGTTGCCAATGGTCAAAAAACCGATAGAAATTGTAGAATGTCAGATTTTTGAACGTTATGTATTGTTTATTGTCAAGAACAAAGCGATACCCCCATCGGTTGAAGAATATTCTCCCTGTTGGGTTCCCGCTGTCAGAGCAGTGGACATACAATTTCGCAGTTCCACCCCAGTAGTCAGAACAGTAATGAGAACCCGGCGTTGACTGACATTCTGCGAGACTGGATACATTCCTCAGGACAGTCCATTTGTCTGGCGTTACATCTTGAAAGAACCAATGGGGATATTGACTGATGGCAAGATTAACACTCCAGACATTATTTCCCTCGGAAACCCAGTTTTCGTAATTCATCCTGTATGCGCCCCACACGATACCCGGATCCCCTGGGTAGTCCCCCCTAATAATTACTCTGGTAGATTCGCTCGTGCCGGATTGAGGAGTGATCTTACCTTTCAAATTTATACTTGATTTGTCTTGACAATTGAGAATATGGACTCCGCAAATAAACAGAGTATCCCCAGGCTGAACCCCACCTGCTCCCCATTTCACATTCATCAGCCCATCCCAGGCATTCGCATAGCTCGTCCCATTCTCCAGACCATAACTTCCCCCCGCAGGACGAACATACCAGTCACGGGCCAAGACCGGTACGGATAAGACTAAAAAAATTTGGACAATAATTAAAGAGAGTTTTTTCATGGAGATCCCCCAGAGACGGAAAAATTAGATAACCTCGCTTTCCTCTTCATTTAGAAACCAAGTTTTTAGTCGGCTGGTAGAAAAGAGCAAAGGTGCTCTTTGGAGATGATCAGGGGGGTGATTTTTGAAAAGTTTTATCACCCCCGGCTTTGGGATTCTTTAGAAAAAAACCTGCGACCCTTGGTTAAGAAATATTATTTATGAGATTGGCTCTTTATCTTGGTGGGATATTTTCTGGGCGGCTTTTTTTCTTCTTTTTTCTGGATAGTCTTCATTCTAATGTAATCACAGCGAATTTCGTCGTAAGTTTCTACTATCTTGAATTCATTCGCTGTTATGGGCGGCTTTATTACATTGAATATCAAAGTGAGCAAGACTCCTGAAGAAATATTTTGGCCTCTGTTTCCCTTATACCCTCCAACTCTCAATAATCCTGGCATGATTTCATTGAACCCGACCTGGACGAACCTTTCGGCGAGTTCTGTTCTTTCCAATCTGATGGGCTTCAATTTATCTGAAGGGAATTGGAGGTCAAAACCGAAAGAACTCAGGTTTGAACCGGGATCAATGATTATTGAAAAAAAAATATCGTCCCCAGTTTTTTTTTCGAGGTCGTTGATGATGGAAGTTATTGAAGTGGAGCCTTGGCGATAGGAAGAGATATCTAAGGATGTCCTTGAGTTACCCGAGCAGTCACTGGGAAGTTCGCTTCTCCCCAAGTATTTATCGAAAATCAATTGAGCATCCATTGGGGTTATTCGTGGAGAAGTCTTTGTCCCATCTGCGTTAACGTCAGCGTTTTCTTTCTGGCAAGGAGTGGCATTGGGCATTTTGCCAAGAAAGATATCGAAGGCTGCCTGGGCATCGGCAGGGGTTATAATCAGGTCTCCATTTACATCCCCGCACTTTGTGCAGAAGTTTGCAGCCACAGATTTATCTTTATCTATGAACAGAGCTATGTTTTGTTTGAAGCTATCGGAGGAAATTATGTCCCCAACCCATTGAGAAAATCTATAGTTTATATAGGGAATGGCGCTCAATGGGACAGTGCTTGCTTGTGGATAAGAATAATTCCCGGGTGGAGGATTGGTTGTTCCACCGAGCCCGGGGGCAGGTGCGCCTGTGTTCGTGGCGAGGGAGAGGCGATATGTTCTGTAAGCCTGAATAGTGATGGATTGACTCTCTGTGTTTCCGCGAGAATCCGCAACAGTTAATGTTGCTGTATAAAGACCCGGTTGGGTATAAATGTGGGTGCAATTTTGGGAATTCTCATATTGCCCATCTCCAAAGGTCCATCTGTATATAAATGGAGGAAAGTCACCGATCGCCTCGCTAGAAAAGTTTACGGTCAGCGGAGGGCCACCTGACATTGGAGAAGCAGAAGCGCGGACAAAAATAGCCTTTTTATGTTCATACGCACCGATATCCGGGGCGAAGCCTTGGGGGATGGGGGTACCTTGGCGGTCATGGGAGAGGCCGACAGAGACACCGGCGTCGATGGCTGGGGAGGATGACTGGAGCTGGAAATTTTCCTTGCCCGGGTTGACAAATAGAGGGTCAGCGACCTTGGAGTTTGGGTCAAATGTATAGCCTGCTCTAGAAATCGCTTTCCATCCGGAGAAGTTGTATGCTCCGTTATAATAAAATTTCCCAGCACCATCGGGATAATAAAGGTTGTAATCATAATTACACAAAGAATCATCTCCGGAGGTTGCAAAAATGACATGGCGGTCTGTTGGATTAACGGAGATATTATTCCTTGCCGTAACCTTCGGCCCGTAATTATTATAACTCCTTGCCGAATAAAAGCTGGTTCCGCAATTAATAGCCACGTTGTTATAGAGCTTTTGTTCATCCTCCCATTGTAATTTAAATCCCAACACGGCATTTACTACTATATTCTGATAAAATATATTGCCTGATTTATCGCTGAGAGAGTCGTTGCTGGAGGAGGTTTCTATACCGTAACCGAAAGCGCCCCCTAAAGTGTGGGGATCCCTTATGAAATTTCTTCTAACGATGGTATTCTTGCATTCCTGATTTGTCCAAGTGAAAAAAGTAATCCCCGTGCCACAATTGTATATGTAATTATTTTCGATAAGCCCATCATGACCTCCCTGAACTCCTATTCCATGAGCGTCCTTATTCCTTGTTGATGGTCTAACGCCCATATCATGAATAGTATTTCCGGAAAATTTATAATAAGAAGCGGCTTTGTTGCTGTCGCTGACAATATAGATTCCATTGGCTGCCCAGCTTAAATCGCAGTTAATAACTTCTAAATAATCGGCATTATCAGGTAATGTTATAAGAGAATGTTCACCATACATTATGGTGCATCCTTCCCATCGTATATGAGTAGCATAACCCTCTCCCGGCCAGAGAAATCTGTATACATTATAAAATTTTAAATTTAAGAATGTGATATATTGCTTGCCATGAATATCAAATCCATACCCCCAACGAGGGGCATAAATTCTACCGGTGGGATTACCACTGTCTGAACAATGAACATAAAACTTGCTTCCATAACCCCAACTAGCGGCATAGAAAGAACCAGGATTCCCCTGACATGCTTGTAATGTAATCTCTTTATCCAACACAACCCAAGAACCTGAAGTTATATCTTCAAAATACCAATCATTATTCATATCGGCATAAAGAGTAATACTCCAAACATTATTTCCTTCATAGACCCATGGTTCCCAAGCCATTTTATATGCACCCCAGACAACTCCGGGATCACCTGGATAATCACCCCTGATCGTAACTCTTGCGTTCTCGCCCGTACCAGATATTACCGAAATTGACTGCGCCTGAAAACTATCGGCTAAATGCAGACCGCAAACATAGAGCGTATCTCCAGGCTGCACCCCGCCCGTTCCCCATTTCACATTCTTCAGCCCATCCCAGGCGTTGGCATAGCTCGTCCCGTTCTCTGACCCATAATTACCCCCGGCAGGTCGAACATACCAGTCACGGGCAAAAAGACCGGGCATAAGAAAAAATAAGCCTAAAAGAAGAACGACGATTTTTCTCATCCAGGGCCTATGGGACGCCATAATGATAGGGATTTTCTCATTAAAGTCAATATAATTTTGTGTTGATCAATCATAAATTAGAAAATAAAGGAGCTTGTAAGACAAATTATGACAAAATATTTAGCCATTTTCTGATTTTTTTTATTTTTCTTTCGAACTAAAATCGCGGTGAGGAGACGGGGCGCTCCTCAATAATTTTTGCTTGGTAAGCCAATGCGCGTGGTCATCGCAGATGATTCTGAAATTCTTCGTTCACGCCTAATCGAAATGCTCCACGAGATAGAGGGAATCGAGGTCGTCGCTGAAGCCAAAGACTCCAGGGAGGCTGCTGAAGCCATAAGCAAGCATCATCCAGATGTGGTTATTATGGACATCAGAATGCCGGGGAATGACGGGATTGTTGTCATTGAAACGATCAAGAAGGGCAAGAAGAACAAGCCCAGGATTATCGTTTTCACCAACTATCCCTATCTTCAGTACCGGAAAAGGTGCATGGATGCAGGTGCAGATTTCTTCTTCTACAAAGCCCTGGAATTCGAAAAGCTCGTCGGGCTAATCAAGGAATTGGCCCAAAAGAACTAAAAGCCTCGTCATCAAAAAAAGCCCCTGATGCCCCTGTTCCTATTAGGTGAAATGAAGAATTGGACTGAAAACGTTAACGGCGGTAGCATATTATCTTGCGTTTTAAAGGAACAATTTCTTGAGTTTGACTAATATAGTTATAAAGGGAATATCGTGGAATGCTATCGGACAGCTTATAATTCAACTATTTAATATTGGAATCGTTGCTGTGCTTGCTAGGTTATTGTTGCCAAAAGATTTTGGATTAATTGGTCTGGTGGGGGCATTTGTATGGTTTGTCCCTCTTCTGCGCGATGTTGGTCTCAGTACTGCAGTCATTCAAAAAAAGGACCTAGATCAGTTACAATTAAGTTCGGTATTTTGGATCCAAGTGGCATTGGGCTTTTTTTGTTCATTGATAATCATAACTCTTTCACCAATCGCCGGATCATTCTTCAAAGAACCCCAGCTTGAAAAGATTATGATGGTGCTCTCTGCTAGTGTTATACTTACTAATATAGGAAGCGTCCAGGAAGCGATCTTAATGAAATCCCTCAATTTTAGAAGCATAACTATTAGAGATATTATTGCCAACATTGTAGGGGGGGTGGGAGGAGTAGTTAGTGCATTTTTAGGATACGGCGTGTGGAGTCTGGTAATAAGAACTCTCATGACTGATTTATTAAGAACAGTTTTATTGTGGATTATAGCCAGGTGGAGGCCGTCGTTCAGGATCTCCATTGCCATGATCAGACCTCTTATAAATTTTGGAATAAATAAAACCATCCAGCGATTTTTTTTCGTTATTAAAGGAAGACTTGATTTCTTTCTTATTGGCAAGTTTTTGGGGTCGGAAGCGTTGGGTTATTATATTATTGCGTTCAACTTAGCTGCAAGGCCAAATACTCAGGTATCGTCAATAGTATCTAGTGTCACATTTCCTGCACTGTCTCTTTTGCAGGACGACCTGGACAGATTTAGAGCTGCCTATTTAAATATAGTAAAAATTATTTCCATATTAGCATTTCCAGTGTTATTGGGAATATTGGTAATGGCTCCTGAGATAATTGCTGTCATTTACGGAGCCAATTGGGCACCATCAATCCCGGTGCTTCAAATTTTATGTTTATGGGGATTATTAAACATAATAGCGCAACCCGCGGGGACTGTGTTTTTCGCTCTTGGAAAAGCGAAAACAGCTGCAAAGTGGGAGTTGGCTCAAGCTATTATTATGATTCTGGCATTGTCCATAGGAATTCGATGGGGCTTGATAGGAGTTGCCTGGAGTTGGGTTATTTCTTGGATAATTATATTTCCTATTAATCAGTATATAGTAAATCGCATGATTGCTATTGATTTTATGATGATTTCTAAGAAACTGAAGTTATCATCTATTTTAGGTATTACAATGATTTTATTTGTTTACGTGGCAAAAATTCTAATTAGAAATTTTATAGCTAATACGACAAAGTTGAATTTGTTAGTGCTTTGCATCATGCTTGGTGCAGTTTTGTACTTTAGTATGTATCTATTATTAGAAAAAAAGAGTGAGATAATCAGGACTAGGCAATATATTTTATCAATTATCAAATAATGGATATGCCCCCCTTTTTCGTACCAGTTTGAGTGCTAATTTCTGCTAACATCTCAGACGGTGAGTTTGCCCTTTTCTTTGAAATATTTCATCGGCGATTTATTACCAAGCGCCGAATGTTTACGCGGGAGATTATAATACCGTACCCTTTCCCTACAACCTTTTTCAGTGATTCAAGGTCATCCTGGTCCCAAAAAAGATCACGATTCTCTTGCTTGAAGCGGCCGTTAAACGATTCCATGTGCATATTCTCTTTGGCTCCCTTCTCCGAATAGAATATCCGCAACTTCGAATTGACGATGATTTCATGAACCCAGCAGTGCCCGAGATAGACGATCGACGATCGGCATCAACTGGGCTTTTGCCCCTCCCTTCTGATAGATGACCTCGGCGAAATCCGTGTAAAGAACCTCAAGATCATCGATCTCTTTCAGCCGGGAAACCAGGTTCATCGAGCTTCGGACCTCTTGGAGAAGCTTGTGAATCGGGTTCGGCTTGGGCGTCTTAAGCTTTTTCATGAAAGCAAGATACCAGCTGCGGTGGAGCCGCTGAACCACCTTGTGGTTAATGGGATAGCCCCAATCCTGAAGCTCGGATGTCGTCCTCCGGTAGCCGTATTCAGGATAGTGTTCGGCAATTTCAAGCAAGGGCTTCCTCAAACAAGCCATATTTGGCCTCGTAACTTTCTTTCTGCTGAGCATAATACCAGGTGCTCTTCGCCAATCCCAGGATGGCCAGAATCCTGTTGAGTCCATAGGCATTTCTGAAGTCCTGGGCTAAATCGATTTTTTCGTCTCCGGTGAGACTCCGGTTAAAAAATTTTTGAGCAGCGCGATCTCCACTCCTTATGACCGATCAAACGTTCCTAGTCCTCGATTTTCCTCTCGTATTCATGGATGGTCGTGTTCTGACGGAAAATCTCCGCGCCTTTCTCTAGAAACTCCTTCTTCCAGCGATGAATAGAGATGGGATGCAGGTTGTAAGAACGGGTGAGCTGGCCAACGGTCTTTTCTCCCTTGAGAATCTCCACAACAATCTGAAACTTCAAGTGAGGCGGGTCCGTTTGCTGTGTTTTGATGACATCATCATCCTCCATGAAGGACTTCTCTTCCCTTTGATGATGTCTATTATACCATGAGAAAATTAGCACTGAGGGTGGCTCAAGTTTTGGGGTGCAGTCCGAATGAATGAACTAATGAGAGCGATTTTGATATTGAAAATGACATGAAACACCAATTATTGACATACGCAAAAATAATGGATATTAGTTCTCTTTTGTGGTATACTCATGGGTATGAGACCCTCAGGAAGCCCTGTGCAACTGGAAAGGCGTCGCCGCCGGGCCATCCGGTTGCTCGCTCAGGGCATGACTTTCGCGGCGGTGGCAAAACGTCTTGGCTCTTCCATAAGTTCCTTGGTCCGATGGCGACAGGCCTTTCGCCAGAAAGGAGAGAGCGGCTTGAATCGAAAACAAGCCCCTGGTCGTCCGCCCAAGCTGTCTCTTTCGCAGAAACGCCAGCT
>Ga0209102_1001694_pt1 | contig 11055 bp, 11 predicted proteins | sample ConPoolayeHmetaG_FD_185483 | JGI IMG/M metagenome (GOLD analysis project Ga0209102, IMG submission 185483) | Hot spring microbial mat communities from California, USA to study Microbial Dark Matter (Phase II) - Cone Pool mat layer H metaG... ... | reverse complement strand
GTACGGTCTCAAGACCCGTAAAAGAGGCTTTAATGATTCGATGATAAAAAAACATTAATTTTGTTTTCATCCTGTCCTCCAGCTAAAGGCTCTTGATCAGCCATTTCTTTCTCTTCTCCACAATATTTAAAAATCCCTTATAAATCAAGACAGATTGACTTTGACCCACAATTTAGATAAAAATGCCCAAATGGGAGGATAACCGTAATTAGCCTTACGCATGAAGCGGTTTAAAGAAATTTTCATTTTTGTCGCCGGCGCGGTGCCTCAAGTCATAACGGAAACTATATATGCCCTGAGCCAGAAAAAGCCAGCTGTTTACGCTGACGAAATTTTCATAATTACGACCTCTGTAGGGAAAAAGATCATCTTCGAATCCCTGATTGAAAAGAAAATCCTCGAGTCGCTGGTCACAGAATATAAACTTCCACCTGTTTATCTCTCGGCGGAAAGCTTCATCGTTCCTAAAAACGATCAAGGTCGTGAAATAGATGATATCAAGATGAGTGAGGACAACGAAATCATTGGTGATCTTATTACTTCATTTATCAGAGAGAAGACCAAAGATCAGGCAAGCCGTCTTCATTGTTCCTTAGCTGGAGGTCGCAAGACGATGAGTTTCTATTTAGGGGCAGCCCTGCAGCTGTTCGGTCGTCCTTGGGACCGTCTCTATCATGTTATTGTGGACCCAGAATTTGAATCTAGCCCTGATTTCTTCTATAAACCGAAAAGAAACAGGCTTATTATGGTAAAAGATAAAGACGGGCGAATTCGTCATTTATCGACTAGGAACGCCACAATTTATCTGGCGGAATTACCTTTCATTCGCTTGAGTCAAAAACTTAGGCTACAAGGAGCCAGTTTTCGTGAACTCGTAGCTGAAGGTCAGAGAGAAATTGACCTGGCTACTGTCCAGCCTGAATTAATTGTAAACTTAAAAGAAAGGTCCATCAAAATTGGCGAAAAAATAATTTATCTTCAACCCATGCTCCTATTTATTTATGTTGCCTTCCTTGAAAAAAAGATGACTCATTGCCCGCATAAAGTCCGGCCTTACTGCCAAAGCTGTTCTGAATGCTATGCGGACTTAAATAGCCTTTTTGGTCGAGAAAATCTCATAAGGCTGTCACCTTATTTTCAGGCTATCCACGGAGGCGCTTTCTTGAAATTTGAGGAATTTATAAAGCGTTGGATTCATGGACTTGATGCCGCTGTTGTCCGCCAATATTTGAGTAAAATAAAAAGAATCTTTCAGAAAGAACTTGCTGATGACTCAATCTGGCCGCTATTTGTCATTCAACCGAAAAGAGTTTATGGCGCCAGCCGCTATGGCCTAAGAGCAGAAAAAAGCAAGATCGTAATTGAAGAAGGCTAATAAAGAAGCAATGAACGACGTTAAAAAAAATATTGCTAAAATATTTCTTTTTTTGCGAGTTCAAAAAAAATGCTCGATAATCAGAGATAAGGAAGAAAAGCCATGAAAGCCGGTGAAAGAGAGTATTATGATTTAATATTGGCCGCCTGGCTTCATGATATTGGAAAATTCTATCAGCGTGCCGGGTACAAATTGGATAAGCCTAAAGATGAAGAATCTATGACTGAGTTGGCCCGAAAGCAGGGCTCAGGCCCTCAGGCCTATTACACTCATCTTCATGCCATTTTTTCTGATAAGTTCATCCGTGAATACTTGCCTTCACTTAGCGTCTCGGGAACACTAGCCGCACTTCATCACAGCCCGGAAAGAGCCGGCACAGACCGGATGAGGTACTTAGCTAAGTTAATTACTTTGGCCGATTGGATGGCTTCAGGCGAACGTCGAGAGAGAGACAGCGAGGAGGATGCAGAAGGCTACCAGAAAGAGCCGCTCATTTCTATTTTTTCGCTTCTCCAGCTAAAGGATAAACATGAGGAAGAAAAGAGAAAAATTTCTCCGGGCTATGTTCCTCTGGTTGCTTTGGATTCCACTTTAGAATACCTTTTTCCGGTCGAAGCCAAAAAAGAAGCATTTTTGGCAGGCGAGGGGCAACAGAGTTATGAAGAATTATGGAAGCAATTTTTAGCTGAAATTGTCAGGATAAGAGACCTTAGTATACAGGATTTGATCTTTCAAATTCCATTTTTTTTAGAGAAATTTACCTTAACCATTCCCGCCACAACCAGGGAAAAGGCAGACCTGTCGCTTTTCCACCACGCCAAAAGTACAGCAGCTATTGCTTCCTGTCTTTATCAACTTGAAAAGGGGGAAGATGTCATTAACTCCATTTTTAATGAAATTAAGACTTTGCCGGCAGAGCCTTATAAGGATAAAGAAAAGGCGGTTGAATTGTTGAAGGAACTTAGCCTGATTAAAAGAGAAGACTTCCTTCTTATCAGTGGTGATATTTCAGGCATTCAGGATTTTATTTATTCAGTTACTTCTGCAAAAGCTCTCAAAGGTTTAAGGGGGCGATCTTTTTATCTTCAATTGATTTCGGAAATTGTAGCTCGAAAAATATTGGACGAGTTCAAATTGACTGAAGCTAATCTTCTTTATTGTGGTGGCGGTCATTTTTACATTCTTCTAGCCAGAAAGAAAAACGCTGAGGAAAAGCTAAAAGCTATAATTGAAAAATTAGATTTTATTCTTCTTCAGGTCCACCGAGGCAAATTAGCCCTAATTCTGGAATGGGCACCTATTAGTTATGCAGATTTTTTTATGAACTTCGTTTCTGTCTGGACAGAAGTTACCTGCAATGTGGGTAAAATGAAACGAAGAAAATTCGCCTCTCTCTTGGCTTCGATGGATCAAGAAAAGTACTGGCCAAAGATTATGGGTCCTTATGATGTGGGAGGGGAAAGACCTGCCTGCGAGATCTGCGGTGAAGAATTAGAGACGGCAATTGAGATGGAGAGAGATGCGGAAAGAGTTTGTTCCTTATGTCATAGTTTTGTTTCTCTTTCCGAAGATTTAAACCGAGCCCTGGCGATGGGTTTATTCCAGCGGGAGCCAAAGCCCATCCCAGAGCAATCAGTTGGCCTAACGTGGAGAGACGTATTTTTAGCTCTTGGCTTTGATTATCGATTTTGGCGGCATAGAAAAGATGAGGAAACACGGGGGGAAGCAGAGAAAGAGTCTGAACACCTTAGAAAATACTTAATCCTTAATTCAACCGATTTTGCGGGTAAATTTGGCGGCTACAAATTCATTGCCAATAAAATTACAGGCCCGGATGAAAAGACCACTCTGAGCCTGGAAGATATTGCTGATGCAGCCGAAGGTATAAAAAGATGGGCGGTGCTGAGGGCTGATGTCGATAATCTGGGGGAAATTTTTGCCGAGGGTTTGGGCCAAGATAAGACAATTTCCCGCCTGAGCATGCTGAGCGCTATGCTTTATCTTTATTTTAGCGCCCGTATGAACCATCTTTCCGTGATTATGGGAGGCGGTAATCAGAACGGCTCGTCAATTAAAAATGGGAATAAAGACCCGCTTGATTATCTTTATCTTGCCTATGCCGGCGGCGACGACCTTTTCCTAATCGGTCCCTGGTCATTTCTACCTTCTCTAGCTATGAAAATATCTGAAGATTTTAACCGCTTTACTTGCGGCCAGCTTACTCTTTCGGCTGGACTTTATCTTGCCCCATCCTCCAAATTTCCCATTTATCAGGCGGCCAGAGAAGCTGGCGAGGCCGAGGCTGCAGCCAAAAAAGCTGGGAGGAATAGAATAAGCTTCTTTGAGCGATCTCTAACCTGGGAAAAATTAAAAGAAGTTAAAGATATCGCCGAAAAGATTAGCAATCTAATCAAGGGTCAGGTCAGCGAAAATGGGGAGATGATATCGACTTCAGATAAATTGCTTCAAACACATAATAGAAAAAATGCAAGTGAGGTACCAAGAGCGCTTTTGACCATACTTTATGATGGCCATAAGGAAAGGGAAATAAGGCTGAAAGGGGCAATTCCGATGGAAAGGGTATGGCGTCTATTTTATGCTTTCAAAAAACTTATGAACAGAATAAGGGATGAGAGAGTCTTGAAGGAACTTGAGTGGCTTCTAAATAAAAGCATAACTCTTACCCCTGATCAGGACAGATATGAAATTTATCCAGAGTTAAATATTGCCGTCCGCTGGGCGGAATATTTAACGAGGAAAGAAAAGATAAAAAATGATTAAAGGAGGCAAAAATGAGAGATCAGCGAGCATCAATGCCGTCGGCGACTCCCCCCCAGTTAATAAATGAAGAAAAGATAAAAAAAATATTGGATGGCGACATGAAAGCGCTAAATGATTACGCCCATGAGCTTGGCAAACATTTTGCTGGCGGAACGGATAGGGAGGTGCTAACTACTTCTCAAATAAGAAATGTTCTGGACGAGATTCAAAAAATGCCCGAAAAGGAATTTGATGAAAATAGGCTACAGCTTCTCCGGCCCAAGTTAGCTTATGCCGCTGGTCGGCACGGTAAGAAAGTCAGGGAGTTTCAAAAGCTTCTGGATCGAGTTATCCAGCTGACAGAAAAGAAGAATTTTAAAAATTTTAAATATTTTGTGGAAGCTATTGTCGCTTATCATCGCTATTATGGCGGCAAATAAAAGGAGGGATAATATGGACTTTAAGCTTTTAGGCAAAGTAATCATAAGGGGTGAAATTGAAGTTTTAACTGGCATGAGAATAGGGGGAGCCACAGGTGGTTTAAAGATAGGCGGCTTGGACTTAAATGTCATCACTGACCCCTGGGGAAAGCCTTATATCCCTGGTTCATCTTTGAAAGGCAAGTTACGCTCGTTAATTGAAAAAAATGAAGCTGGAAGAAATCCTAACTTCTGGAATGAGCCTGAACACGCGCCACAGAGACATATGTGCAAAAACGAGGCAGATTATGTCCGCTGTCCAATTTGTAAGATTTGGGGAATCCTGGGAACAGATAAATTTACTGTTCCTACTTTAACCAGGCTCATAGTTTGTGACACTTACCTGGATGAATCAAGTATCACCGACGAAATGAGAGACAATCTTGAACTCAAATGGACTGAAGTCAAATTTGAGACTGCCATCAATCGGATTACAGGGACCGCCTTAACGGGCAGCCTTCGTCAGATAGAGAGGGTTCCAGCCGGTGCCAGATTCAAGGACGTCGAGCTAATTTATAGCGTGTACGAAGAGGATGACAAAGAGATCTTAAAAAACGTTTTTGTTGCTCTGGAGCTTCTGGAACATGATTACCTTGGGGGCATGGGTTCAAGGGGATATGGTCGAATTGCCTTTCAGAATATTAGCGTTTTCTGGAATCGACGCGAAGATTATGAAAATGGAATGATTGAGCTCGATCCAGCTCGAGCAATTAATCCGGGCCTTGATACCCCCACCAAGATTGTGGCCAATTTCGATCAACTTAAAGTAAAACTGGTTTAACCCATGAAATTTCTGGCGGTAAAAATTAAACCAAAGAGCTCCTTTCATTTGGGTGAGCGGGAAGAATGGCGAGAAGGCAGTAAGACCTACATACCTGCTGATACCCTTTTTTCGGCGCTGGGCCATTGTTACCAATTGTTATATGGCGATATAAACAATTTAATCCAAGAGTTTAAAGAACATCCTCCCTTTCTTTTAAGTTCTGCTTTTCCTTATTGGCATGATGACTATTATTTCCCCTTACCCAAAAATAGTTATTTGCAGCCACAAGATTTATCGCGCTTAAAGGAGAGTTTAAACGAAAAGGAGCCGAGTAAGGCCAAGAATGGAGAAAATTGCGTAAGTCAGGATACTGTCATTAAAGCAATCAAAAAAATTCAATATGTTAATTTGCCCTCTTTGCGTTTCCTCCTAAGTGGTCAAAGATTATCCAATTTAATTTTGAAGTGCCTTAAGGATAAAGCCTTTAAGACCCTGGCTGTGATACTTCCTGGTGTGCCTGAAAAAGTGACGGAAGTTGAAGGGCGGAAAACACCATGGATAATAGACAATGTCCCCCGCATTGCATTGAGTCGAATATCCCATCACCCTGGCGAAAGTTTCTTTAATTTTGGCGAGGTTTATTATGAAAAGCAAGCTGGCATGTTTGTCCTAATAAAAATTAATTGCCCAGACTGGGAAGACAAGATAAAAGCGCTTTTTTATCTTTTAAGCCATGAGGGAGTTGGCGGCGATAGAACATGTGGCAAAGGAATTCTTCAGAAGCCTGAATTTACCGAAATTGAACTTCCTGATATTGAGCAAGGGGATGGAATTTATTGCCTCTCGCCCTATTTTCCGAAAGAAAATGAACGCACTGGTTTGGCTCAAGGTTATTATGAACTTGAAGAAAGAAAAGGGTATATCTTTTCTCCCTGGGGCCGTTCTTTGCGCCGTCGTTCTCTTCGCGTTTTTGCCGAGGGTTCAGTCTTTCCGCGAAATGGGGAGCGCGTCGGTAACTTAGTGGATGTTACGCCAGATTCTTTTAAGGCGCACCGCGTTTATCGTTATGGCCTGATACTTTCCCTGCGGTGCTATTTGGAGGCAAAATGAAAATAGGGATTAGAGTTCTCAGCCCTATTCACATTGGCTCGGGTGAAGAATTGACGCCATCTGAGTATTTGGTCGACCGTGAAAAGGGCTTTTTCCATCGCCTTAACATGGATTCGCTATTCCAGGATGAAAAATTTAGGCCATATTTAGAAAGATTTATTAGGGAAGCGGCTCAACGGAGGGCTATTGGCGACATAATAAAAGATCATTTCTTATTTCAGCGTCACATTCTTTATTCTATACCGGTTTCGTCAGAAGCTCGCCAGGCAATTTTTTCTGCTCCAGCGAATGTTAAAGCTTTCATCAAGAGCGGCGGGCGCGTTTACCTTCCCGGGAGTTCGCTTAAGGGCTCAATTTTGTCAGCGATTCTTTGGTTTGTGTTGAAAGAGCATTATCTTAAATGGGATCAATCTCATAAAGTCAGGCTCCAAGAGCTGCTCTCTGCGAGAAGATATGACCATGCTGCCTTTGATGAACTATTAAAAGTGGCTTTCCCATTAATTGCGCCCGAAGTTACTTATCAGCAAAATCCAAAGTTCATTCACTGGCTTGATTTAAGGGATAGCTCTATGCGACCTCCCGAAGAAAGCTTACAAATCTCTCTTGCCAATGTAAAGGGTGCCAAAAGAGGCGGTGAAATTCCCATATATTATGAGTGCCTAAAAGAAGGATTGACCTTCGAAGCTGAAATTAAACAGGGAGCTGCTAAATTTTCAGAAGAGGAAATTCTAAAAATAGCCCACAATTTTTTCCTGCAGGTGGCCAAGAAAGATGGAGTTAACGTCCCTTCTGATCCTTATCTTCTTCGTGTTGGCCAAGGCTCAACTGCCTACAGCACCTCCTTGCTGATATTAGCTGAAAATCTCCAGCTTAGAAAGTATGCGATTCGACCTCCTCGGACAAGAAAACGAATCGCAGAGAACATTCCTATGGGATTCGCAAGACTCTATCCGATGTGATTTAGTCAGGAGCTATAGAGCTCAATGATCCTGAAATACCAGAAATTAAAATTTTTTCTTGAACTTGAAGAACGAATCGTCTTGCCTCCTTATAAAGGTTCAGCGCTGCGCGGCGGCTTTGGCTCCACCCTGAGAAGAATTGCTTGCGTAATGAAAAAAGAGACTTGTTTTAACTGTTTATTAAAAGGACAGTGTGCTTATGCATATATTTTTGAAACCGCACCCTATGAGGGTACGAGGCTAATGAAAATGGAAAAATATGAAACGGTGCCTCGTCCCTTTGTTATCGAGCCGCCTAAAGAATCGAAAAGCTCTTATGAACCTGGAGAAAAGCTTGTCTTCGATCTTCTCTTAATTGGCAAAGGAATAAATTATCTTCCATACTTTATTCTTGTCTTTGATGAACTCGGCCGAACAGGCTTAGGCCGAGGTAAAGGAAAATTTAAGTTGGTAGAGATTTGGCATAAAAATTCAAAGATTTATTCAGCCGAAACCCGAATTTTAAGTAAGGTTGAATCAGATAGCGTTGAAGTTCCAGAATCTGTAAGTTTAGATGAGAGCAACTGGGTGGAGGAGGAAATGACTATTGCATTTAAGACTCCTGTTCGCATCAAATACAATCGGGAACTTGTTAGTAAGCTTGAGTTTTTTATCCTTATAACAAACATCCTCCGCCGTTTATGTTTATTAAATTATTTTCATGGCGAATTGAAAGAGCCAGATTGGAATCATCGGCAGATAATTGAATTAGCGAGGAATGTGAGGATAAAAAATAATTCACTGCTTTGGTATGATTGGGAAAGGTATTCAGGCAGGCAGAAAACAAGGTTGAAATTTGGAGGATTGAAAGGAGAAATAACATATGGTGGGAAAATTGAAGGCTTTAGGCCTTGGTTAAGAGCTGGGGAAATTTTTCATGTAGGCAAAGCAACTGCCTTCGGTCTGGGCGAGTACACAATTTTGACGGAAAATGGAGACAATGAAATAAAAAGGAATATAGAAGAGATAGATAGGGTAGAAACATGAAATATTTCCAAAACATTTTTTCAGCTGCTTCTGGAGGAAATAAGGATTCAGGGAAAGGTTTCTCCAACTATTTGATTTTAAAGGAGTTATTAAGCGCCGGAGATGGAATGGAGACCTCAAAAAGAAGGGATTGCGACAAAAGCCGTAAGCGAGGCGTCATAATAGAGCCGCTAAGATGGAATGGAGACCTCAAAAAGAAGGGATTGCGACCGTAAGCGAGGCGTCATAATAGAGCCGCTAAACCAGAGATGGAATGGAGACCTCAAAAAGAAGGGATTGCGACGATATATGATATCCCCTTTCTTGTAGCCACATAGGCGATGGAATGGAGACCTCAAAAAGAAGGGATTGCGACGTTCGAAAGGCTAATATATGATATCCCCTTTCTTGTAGGATGGAATGGAGACCTCAAAAAGAAGGGATTGCGACGCAGAAACCATAAGTAAAGCAAAGCATCCTTTTCCGGATGGAATGGAGACCTCAAAAAGAAGGGATTGCGACTCATGTCATCCTCCTCCTTTTTTGAATTTGGCAAGGATGGAATGGAGACCTCAAAAAGAAGGGATTGCGACGCGAGCACACACTCGCCAAACTCTCGACAATTTGCGCGATGGAATGGAGACCTCAAAAAGAAGGGATTGCGACTTCACCATTTATATCCGCATCTCGGGCATTTATTTTGATGGAATGGAGACCTCAAAAAGAAGGGATTGCGACCTAATCGAAAGCCTTGCCATTTAAACCTCCTTGTAATTAGATGGAATGGAGACCTCAAAAAGAAGGGATTGCGACCCAATTTCCAAAGTCGTAACCCGCTAAATAACCATGATGGAATGGAGACCTCAAAAAGAAGGGATTGCGACAATGCTTCTAAAGCTGTCCTTAAATCCCGACTGCTGATGGAATGGAGACCTCAAAAAGAAGGGATTGCGACTCATATGGCCACGCAAGGTTAAATACCCTCCGAGATGGAATGGAGACCTCAAAAAGAAGGGATTGCGACCTAAGGGAGTGGAATATGTATATAGCACTCTGGATGGAATGGAGACCTCAAAAAGAAGGGATTGCGACTTGTTCAGCCGCTAAGTAAAGATAAGATTCAGGAAGATGGAATGGAGACCTCAAAAAGAAGGGATTGCGACGGGGCCCGGGGGGACTCGAACCCCCGACGGCCCCCTGTCGATGGAATGGAGACCTCAAAAAGAAGGGATTGCGACTCGTCCCCCCTGCCAGTCCAGTGCTGGCATCCGATGGAATGGAGACCTCAAAAAGAAGGGATTGCGACTCTTCCGCGTATAGGTTAGCCACTGCTCGGATGATGGAATGGAGACCTCAAAAAGAAGGGATTGCGACAGCAAAATCTGCGCGGGATATCTCCGAACCCAAGACTGGATGGAATGGAGACCTCAAAAAGAAGGGATTGCGACCACTCCTCCTCAAAATAATTTTCCTCGTCCCCCCTGCGATGGAATGGAGACCTCAAAAAGAAGGGATTGCGACACACACCAATCCGAAGAACAATTCTCCTCCGGATTGGCCGATGGAATGGAGACCTCAAAAAGAAGGGATTGCGACCCGGGGGGACTCGAACCCCCGACGGCCCTCTGTCCCGATGGAATGGAGACCTCAAAAAGAAGGGATTGCGACAAAGAGAAAATTCCCCCTGAACCATGACACAAGGAAAGATGGAATGGAGACCTCAAAAAGAAGGGATTGCGACTTTTTTCCTCCTTTTCTTTTTTGATTTCGTTTTGGCGATGGAATGGAGACCTCAAAAAGAAGGGATTGCGACCCCCACTGCAATCGGAATTTTTGAATCATTCAGATGGAATGGAGACCTCAAAAAGAAGGGATTGCGACGTCACCCGGCCGCAAAAAGGGCACTCCCAGGCCTGATATGATGGAATGGAGACCTCAAAAAGAAGGGATTGCGACAAAGCTTGGCGAGCTCACACTCGCCATGCTCTTGGGATGGAATGGAGACCTCAAAAAGAAGGGATTGCGACCGTCCCACTCGAGGCGGAATTTCTGAAGCATTTCTTCGATGGAATGGAGACCTCAAAAAGAAGGGATTGCGACTTGGGCCACCACGTAGGAACCAAGATGGTTTGGCCTAGAAAAGATGGAATGGAGACCTCAAAAAGAAGGGATTGCGACTAGGCCATTGGATAATAACCTTGGGACGCGAGCCATTCGATGGAATGGAGACCTCAAAAAGAAGGGATTGCGACGCATCCATTCCGCAAATTTCGCATCAAAAAGGATGGAATGGAGACCTCAAAAAGAAGGGATTGCGACTCTGCTTGAGCGGCTGCCAATGCTTAAGGGCCATTCGATGGAATGGAGACCTCAAAAAGAAGGGATTGCGACGCATCCATTCCGCAAATTTCGCATCAAAAAGGATGGAATGGAGACCTCAAAAAGAAGGGATTGCGACCCTTCCTCTCCAACCCAAACCCAGTATCCCGGCTTTGAGATGGAATGGAGACCTCAAAAAGAAGGGATTGCGACGCGAAAGGAAGGCGCGGTCTTGGAATAGATGACGTGCCAGGATGGAATGGAGACCTCAAAAAGAAGGGATTG
>Ga0209102_1001693_pt1 | contig 11059 bp, 14 predicted proteins | sample ConPoolayeHmetaG_FD_185483 | JGI IMG/M metagenome (GOLD analysis project Ga0209102, IMG submission 185483) | Hot spring microbial mat communities from California, USA to study Microbial Dark Matter (Phase II) - Cone Pool mat layer H metaG... ... | reverse complement strand
ATTATAAAAGCGTCTAAAAGCGTAGTTTTATGCTTAAAAGTGATGGCTGAATGAAACCCCTCAGATACGTTGACGCGCACATACATCTTTCAGACGAGGAATACGCTAAAAAAGTCTATGAAATCGTTTCTGAAGCTAGAAACTCCAATGTGGTTGCTTTGGTTTCTAACTCCATGGACTTGAAAACAAGCGGCGAAAGCCTAAAATTGGCTGAAAAACATCGTGGAACCGTTTACGCTGCTTTAGGAATTCACCCGTGGAGCGTAAACGCATTAACTGAAGACAAGCTTCGTGAAACTTCTGAGCTTATTCTAAGGCAGCGAAAAAATAATGCTGTGGTGGCTATCGGAGAAGTGGGGTTAGACTACAAGTATGAGAAGATATGGAATAAGCAGCTAATGGTTTTTGATGAAATGTTGCATTTAGCTGAAAAGCTAGACTTACCAGTTATAATTCATTCCCGTGGAACAACCGCAAAAATTGTGGAGATGCTTCCGTCTTATAGTCTTAAAAGGATTTTGCTGCACTGGTTCAGCAACCCAATAAGTGTGCTGTCAAAGGCTGTAGAGAGGGGGTACTACATTAGCGAGGGACCACCAGTGGCATATTCAAACGGTATACGTGAGGTAGTGAAAAGAATCCCTTTAACCAATTTTTTAACAGAGACTGATGGGCCAGTACGCTACTTTAAAAACCCTTTCGACGGAAAAATGACAACTCCCACTTTTCTCCCCACAGTTGTCAAAGCTGTGGCAGAAGTGAAAAAGATAGATGTTTTTGAAGTTGCCGAGCAAATAATCAGAAATTTCGAAGATTTCTTCGGAGTTAAACTGAATTCAGTCAAAGGTTAGGCCATTAAACATGTATTTTATTCATGTTTTGGAGATTAGACGCGTAAAGTTAAATTAGGTTTGTTGTTTTATGAGATGCTCACTTTACGCCTTTAACGGTGCTACGCGAATATGACAAAATTTGCTTGGAGGACACTGAAATTTGGGAAAAGTCCGAACAGAACACATTAAACGAGTAGCCAAGGAACTCATTAGGCGTTTTCCCAATAAGTTTTCCGGTGATTTTGAAGAAAATAAACGCGTGGTTTCCACATTGGTGCAAGGAGCAACAACCAGAGTGCGAAACCAGATTGCAGGATACATAACTCACATTTATTCTGGCATGCAAATGTCAACTTCCAACGAAGGCTCAGAAGAAAGCGGGTAACTTTATTAGACTGCGCTTAATATTTTAGAAGACAACGAGGCCTCTAAAGCATGGTAGACCAATATAGGCGCGGATGGGCTTTACGGTATCTTCGCGAGGCAAAAGCTGAGCTTGAAGCTGCTAGAAAAATGCCCTACATGGCTCAAAGCCTTATTTTAGAGGCCATAAGAAAAGCTAGAAACGCCATATACTACAGCCTAGGAGAACCCGCCTTCATAGAAGGCATTGTTAGAGAAGCAGCAGAAAACATGCAAATTGGAAACGACCCAGTTTTAAAATGTTTGGTGGAAATTGAAGGGACCCTTCAACAGCTAACACAGCTGGAAGATGTGGATGGAGAAAAAGCCATGAAACATGCAGACAGCCTAATCCAGCTAGCTTCAGAGATAGTTGAAACTTTGATAGGAGAAAAAGTAGAGGACTAGAAAACCTATAACGTTTCTATAGCCTCAGATATTCGGTTTAAGGCCTTCTTAATGTTTTCAACAGAGTTTGCAAAGGATAGGCGCAAGTATCCCTCGCCATAGGCTCCAAAGGCTGTTCCAGGCAAGACTGCCACACCAGCCTTGTTAAGCAAATAGTCAGAAAGCTCTTGAGACTTCATTCCCGTGCCAGTTATGTTTGGAAACACGTAGAATGCTCCGCAGGGTTTCTTGCATGTTATTCCTTTGATGCTGTTCAAGCCTGAAACTATGATTTCTCTGCGTTTTTTGAATTCTGCAACCATTTCTTTAACGCTGTCTTGTGGACCTTTTAGGGCTTCGACACCAGCCATTTGGGCGAAGGCGCATGTGCAAGAGTTGGAGTTAATCATCAGCTGTGTGATTTTTTGAGCCAAGTCTTTTCGCATTACGCCATAACCAAGTCTCCAACCTGTCATGGCGTAAGTTTTCGAAAAACCATCCAGTATTATGGTTTCATCCTTCATTCCAGGAAACGAGGCAATGCTTTCATGTTCTCCTTCATAGATTATTCGGCTGTAAACTTCGTCTGAAAACACTAAAACGTTGTCTCTGTCGGAAACGCAGTCTGCTATGAGTTTCAAGTCTTCGCGTGTTAAAACGCCGCCAGTCGGGTTTTCCGGCGAATTTATGATAATCATCTTTGTCTTCTTCGTTATCCTCTCTTTTACATATTCATGGTCTAGTCCAAAGTCTTTCTCCTCTTCAAGAGGCAACGGCACTGGTTTAGCGCCAACAAAGTTTATCACAGACTCGTAGATTGGGAAGCCTGGATTCGGATATAAGACTTCCTCGCCGGGGTTTACGCATGCAAGTATGGCGAGGAAAATTATTGGTTTAGCGCCTGGAGCCACTACGACCTCTTCAGGGCTAACCTCTATTTTCCTGCTTTTTGCCACGTCTTCAGCTATGGCTTCTCTTAATTCCTGTATGCCTGCAGCTGGAACGTAGTGGGTGTAGCCCGCATAGAGGGCTTTCACCGCAGCATCCTTTATATGCTTAGGCGTGTCAAAGTCCGGCTCTCCAATCTCTAAATGCACAATATTTTTCCCTTGTCTTTCAAGGGCTTTCGCCTTTGCTAGCACTTCAAAAGCGGTTTCGGTTCCAAGGACTTTCATTCTTTCTGCGAATATAGAAGCCACCCAAATCACCTGCATTTTAAAACCGAATGAATGTAAAAAAAGTTGTATTTAACCGTTACACTTTTGGCGGTGTCCTAAAGTCTAAATCAGCTTGGATAAAGGGCGCACTTTTAAGACTTCAGGGTTAACTAGGTTCGGCGGCACTTTTCCTTGGAAGAAGGCGACAAGGTTTTCCGCCACCATCTCAGCCATTTTGGATCGGGTTTCATGGCTTGCGCTTGATATGTGGGGGGCGACAACCACGTTTTCCAGTTTAAGCAGCGGATTATCCACTGATGTTGGTTCCTGTTCGAAGACATCGAGGGCTGCGCCTGCAATCCACCCTTCTTTTAGGGCTTTGTAAAGGGCTTTTTCATCTATTACTGGTCCCCGTGCGTTGTTGACTATAAAGGCGGTTTTCTTCATCAGTTTAAGCCTTTCTTCGTTCACCATGTGATAGGTTTCTTTCGTCAGCGGAACATGGATGCTTACGAAATCTGATTCTTTGAAAACCGTTTCCAAGTCTACACGTTTTGCACCAAGTTCTTTCTCTATTTCAGGAGGCATGGGCACAACGTCATAGTAGAGGATTTTCATGTTGAAACCTTTTGCTCTTCTTGCAACTGCTGCGCCTATTCTGCCCGCTCCAATTATGCCTAACGTTGCGCCGTAAACGTCTCGGCCTAAAAGCATGCTGGGATGCCAACTAACCTTCCACTGCCCAGAGCGGACATACTTATCCGCTTCAACGACACGCCTTGCAACAGCCATTAGTAAGGCCCAAGCGAAATCCGCTGTGGTTTCAGTTAAGACGCCTGGCGTGTTCGTTACGTATATTCCTCTTTTTGTGGCTTCTTTAATGTCTATATTGTCGAAGCCGACAGCCATCTGGGCAACAATTTTCAGTTTTGGCGCAGCGTCAAAGACTTCAGAGTCTATCTTGTCCGTCAAAAGCGTAGCTAGAGCATCAGCATCCTTAGCCTTCTCTATTATATGTTGCTTCGGCGGCGGGCCATATTCAAGCCAAACCTCAGCATCAAAATATTCCTTTATTATTTCTAGGCTTCTTCCAGGAAGCTCGCGGGTTACATAGACTTTGGGTTTCGGCATCTGCTATTCCACCTTAACAATGGTTTGCAAAATACTTTATTAAGGTTCAAAATCTTACATTTATGCGCTTCTCTTCCAATCGCCTAGGAAAAGGTGCACGAATGATAAGGATAAAGAATATGGAGCAGCTTATTGAGAACGGTGAAACCCCGCTTGATCGTAAAGCCAGAGCCTTAGCCCTAAAAAGCTTGGAAAATGCCGTGAACGCCGCAGACCCAAAAAAGACAATGAAGTCAAAAATTTCGATTAGGGGTTCAGTTCTCCACGTGGACGATTACTCCTTTGACCTTAAAAAATTCAAACACGTATATGTGATAGGTGGGGGAAAGGCGAGTGGCTTAATGGCTGAAGCCCTAGAAGAAATTGTTGGCAAACATATTACTTTTGGCATTGTAAATGTTCCTAAGGGGAGCAAGCATAAAACCAGCATTGTGAAGCTTCACGAGGCAAGCCATCCAGTTCCAGATGAATCTGGGGTTAAAGGAACTAGGCGCATGATGGAAATAGCTGAGAAAGCCGGCAAAGAAGACCTTGTTATATGTCTCATTTCCGGCGGCGGTTCAAGCCTAATGCCTTTACCACGGGGCGAAATAACCCTAGCTGACAAGAGGAAAATCACTGAGGACCTGCTTAAGTGCGGCGCTACCATAAACGAAATAAACACTGTTCGGAAGCGCATTTCAGAGTTTAAAGGCGGATGGCTTGCGAAAAAGGCTTTTCCAGCAACGGTTTTAAACCTAATCCTTTCAGACGTTTTAGGCGACCCTTTGGATTTTATTGCTTCAGGCCCAACTGTTCCAGACTCAACAACTTTCAGCGACGCAATAAAAGTTCTGAAAAAGTATGGCTTGTGGGAAAAGGCTCCCAAATCAGTCAGAAAAGTTTTGTTAGACGGAGAAAGAGGCATTATTCCAGAAACCCCCAAAGCCAAAGATGAAGTCTTTAAAAGAGTCTTTAACGTGGTTATTGGAAATAACAGACACTCAAGCATGGCTGCACGTGAAGCCCTAAAACTTGAAGGCCTAAACACAATTCTTTTGACAGCTCTCCTTGAAGGCGAAGCCAGACACGTGGGGGCAGTGCTCGCTTCTGTGGCGCGGGAGGTTACTGCATCTGGAAATCCTGTTCCAAAACCAGCAAGCGTTGTGGCGGGAGGCGAAACCACCGTAACAGTCTTAGGCAAGGGTTTAGGCGGGAGAAACCAGGAACTAGCTCTTGCGGCTGCGTTGAAGCTTCAAGGCCTAGACGGGGTTGTAGTGGCTTCTATTAGCACGGATGGTGTGGACGGGCCTACGGATGCCGCTGGAGCCTTAGTTGATGGGAAAACCTTGGCTAGAGCGGAGAAAATGCAGCTAAACGCTGAGAAATATTTAGCTGAAAATGATTCCTACAACTTCTTCTCAAAACTAGGAGACCTCATTTTTACAGGTCCAACAAGCACAAACGTTAACGACGTTTCCGTCATTGTGGTTTTATAATGCCTAAAAAGGGTTGAGTGGAATGGTTATAACTGTCAAGTTTGTTGGTAGTCTCCGCAACTTATCAGGAAAGAGCAGAATAGCCATAAAGTTTGAAAATCCTGTGCCTTTAAGGGAAGCCTTAAAGAAGATTATTGAAGAATCGCCAGCGTTAGCTAAGACTTTGATTGATCAGGAACTTGGAGATCCTAGGCCGAACAGCTTAATAATTGTTAATGGAAAAGAAATAAGTGTTTTAAATGGTTTAGAAACCATTTTGAAAGATGGAGATGAGTTAGTTTTTGTTCCGGTTCTCCACGGCGGGTAGTTAGATAAAACTTTATTTGATCACGTTTTAGCTGTTTTAACTGTTTATGGGTAAGTTTTATGGCATCGCAAAATTTAAGATACACAATTGCAGTTAAAATATTTTGGGACGTGGGTTGGTTTGGGCAAAGCAGCTTGGGAAGCCCCGCTATACCTTTCAGTTGCTTGGACTTTAATGATTAGCTATCAAATGTTCACCCAGACCGCGATAATAACGCTTGTTAGTTACGTTAACATGTTTTGGCCTTTCGTTGGCGCTTGGCTGAGTTCTAGAGTGGATATGATGGTCTTCATATCTGCCTTCGCCTGGGTTTTCGTCCTTTCATCCGTAATTCCAACGGTTATTCTCGGAAAAGAAAGAAGCGTGCTTGTCCAGTTCTTTGTTTGCCTAATTTTAACATTTTTGGCTTTCATAGCCTTTGACATTTTACAAGTGTATGAAAGTGGACCAATCAACTATTTGCTAAGCCTAACAGTCCTGCTTAACAATCCTTTCCTCGCAATAGCCTACCTCTCAATGCCCTATGTTCTAATGGTTATTATTGATCTTCGTGCTAGGAAAAGGCGTAGGAAGGAAAAAGCATTGGAAAACGTATCAGACATTTATGTGCAGGATGCCATGGCTGCTGAACAGAAAAGCGCTACAATGAGCCAATCATAAGAGCCTTTGATGGAAACAACATGTTGAACCCCATAATAACTTTAACCACAGACTTTGGGTTGGCAGACCCTTACGTAGCTGAGATGAAAGCCGTTATTCTGAAAATAAATCCAGATGCCAAAATAGTTGACATAAGCCACCAAATACAGAAGTTCAATGTAAGAATGGGCGCATATGTTTTAGCTGTTGCAGCCCCCTATTTTCCAAATGGCACGATTCACGTGGCTGTTGTGGATCCAGGCGTTGGAACAAAACGCAAACCAATAATTATAGAGGCTGAAAACGGTTTTTTAATTGGACCAGACAATGGGGTTTTGACTTTAGCGGCGAACAAGCAAGGCGTAAAGCACGTTTATGAGATTACCAACCCGAAATTTATGCTTCCAAAAATATCTGCCACTTTCCATGGAAGAGATATCTTCGCTCCAGCCGCAGCTTTTCTCTCCAAGGGAGTTTCGCCATCAGAATTTGGACGTGAAATCCGCAAAATTGTGACGCCAAGGTTCGCAAAAATCGTTCGGAAAGGCAACATGCTAACTGGCGAGGTTGTCCACGTAGATAGCTTTGGAAACATAGTAACCAACTTTACAGAAAAGGAGCTTGAATGGGCAAGCGCAAAGGATACCCTAAAAATTAAGCTTAAGGAATATGAGCTAAATCTAAAACTTTGTAAGGCTTATGCAGAGGTTAAACCGAAAAAGCCCTTAGCCATAATGGGAAGCCATGATTTTTTAGAAATCTCTGTAAATTGTGGGAATGCTGCAGAAACTTTCAAGGTAAAGCCCGGAGACAAGGTTACACTTTATCGCTTTTTGTAAGGTCTTTGAGCCTTTCAACGCCGCCTATTTCTTTTATGAATTCGGCTACACTTTTGGGCACGAGTTCCTCCCAGTTTTCCCCTTTTAAAATTCGCTTTCTAATTTCAGTTGCAGAATAAGCTTTCCGCTTATGAAAGCGTATAGCCTTAACTTCGTATCCAGCTTCCTTGAAAAGTCTACGTGTTAACGGCTCATTAGAGTATACCACATTAAAGCGTGGAGTGTAGCCCTCAACGGCGGAAACCCAAACCATGTGTATGTGGATGTCTGGCACGGGAACAATCCATATCCGCCTACAATCTATTCCAGCCTCTTCTAGGGCTCTTCTAATCATGACAAGCCTTTCTCCTGTTGTAAAGGGGTTGTCAATGCAGTGGCTGTACTGAGCGCTGCCCACAACAATTACGAGTTCATCAACTTCATTTAAAATGTCTTTTACTACGCCGAGGTGTCCCAGATGAAAGGGTTGAAACCTTCCGACGAAAAGTCCGCGTTTAACCATGAAACCATCCTCTTTTGAGGTTTGCACATCTAGCTTTTATTATTTGCGTTTTCAAGAAGGGCGACTGCGTCCTGCTCCTTTGCTTAACACGAGTTCAACTGGGAAAACTTTCAATTTTTCTCCATTTACTGAAATCTCTATTTTAGCATTGTGGCTTCTTCTTTCGCGGCTTAAAATTTCTAGCTTAACCTCCAAGCCTCCACCATATCCGCCCAAAGAAAGATCCGAAGCTACAACTCTGTGGCATGGAACAATTAATGGAAAGGGATTAGAAGCCATGATTCGGCCTACAACCCTAGGGCTTCCACCAGCCACTTTTGCAACAGAGCCATAAGAGGTTACATAGCCAACTGGAATTAATGCAACAGTTTCAAGAACTTTTTGTGCATAACTTGACAAGTGCTCCATAGAGAGAAAGAATTTGTGGGAAACATCCTTACCTTGGTAAATGTCTCTCAATGTGCCAATTACTTGTTCAGCAAAACCTGAAACTTCTTCTAAATGTCGAAAGGGAACGTTGAAGGGGATGTTTATCAGTAAATTTTGCAAAACTCGACTTTGGTTGAATGCGAATGCTGTGGCGAAAATCTTTTCTTCATCGCAGGCAACCCCAAACCAGACCTCTTCCAAGTCTTTGATGTAAAGCGTCATCATTTTGTTCGCCTTTAAAATCGTATACAATCTGCATTTATTTAGCTGTATGGCAGATACTGAAGAAGCGAATAATGGATGGTTGTTGCCCGCATTGGGGAGACATTAAGTTTAATAGGTTGGGCTTGCATATCACGTTGAAAGGTGAGCAGTGTGGAAAAAGAAGGGCAAATGCCCCAGTATTTATTGGTTCCAGGCGCCACAACGGTTGGCATAGTGTGCAAAGACGGCGTTATCCTAGCCTCTGAGAAACGTGTTTCATATGGATATTTGGTTGTTAGCAGAGGCGGCAAAAAAGTGTTCAAAATAACCGAGCATATTGGTGCTGCGTGCGCTGGGCTTGTTTCCGACATGCAAGTTCTAGTGAGGGAAGTGGAGGCCTACGCGAATTTATATGGCATGGATGTTGGTAGACCCATTTCTGTTAGGTCTGCTGCCAAACTCATGTCAAATCTGCTTTTCGCCCGAAGACTAGCGCCATTAATAACTCAGACTATTGTTGGAGGAATAGACGACGAAGGCGCATCCCTCTACGTGCTTGATGTTTTGGGCTCCGTAATCCCCGACAAGTTTGCTGTTGTTGGTTCTGGGACAGAAATCGCCATGGGGGTTCTTGAAGAAGGCTATAAAGAAGGCTTAAGCATGGAAGAGGGGAAAGAACTTGTTGTCAGGGCGATAAAATCCGCCATAAGCAGGGACATTATGAGCGGTGATGGCATAGACTTTCTATTCTTAACAAAGGATGGCGCCCGCGAAGAATCGATAAAATTCTAAAGCTTAAAGCGCTAGGGTACACTGCTAAGCGGAGAACGGGCACGTTTGCCATTCGATTTAACTCTAGATGAAGGAAAAGTCCTAGTTAAGCTTGCCCGCGCTGCTGTAGAGGAATACTTGAAAACCAGAAAACGCATAGGCGTTCCAGAAGGTCTTCCAGAAAAGTTGTTGCAGCCTTGCGGTGTTTTCGTAACAATAAACACTGTTAAAAGCAGCGGCGAAAAGGAACTGCGGGGATGCATCGGCTATCCCTACCCAACATCTCCGCTGGCTCAAGCTGTTATAGACTCTGCCATAAGCTCTGCGACCCAAGACCCACGTTTTTATCCGCTTTCCCTAAGCGAGCTTGACAGCGTAGTTTTTGAGGTCAGCGTCCTTACTCCGCCGCAACTGGTTGAAGTGGAAAAGCCAAGCGAATATCCTTCTAAAATTAAGGTGGGTGAAGATGGGTTAATTGTGGAAAGAGGGTTTTACAAAGGACTGCTTTTGCCGCAGGTTCCTGTGGAGTGGAATTGGGATGAGGAGGAATTTCTATGTCAATGCTGTATTAAAGCTGGTTTGCCTCCAGACAGTTGGCTTATAAAAGGCACGAAAGTCTATAAGTTTCAAGCTATAATTTTTGAAGAGGAAAAGCCAAAAGGTGAAGTTAGGCGGAAAACCCTCTGCGGAAAATAAGCTTTTGCTTCCCTAAAACTTGGCGACATTTTCAATGATTCTAGCCGCGTTTTCTATGCCTTTAAACCCGCCAAAGTATCGGCTCAAAACCCTTAAATTACTTTTATAAAAATCCCTCTTCTCATCAATTTTTTGGATGGCTTGCCTTAACTCTTTCTCATTTTCTGCAACTATGGAACAATTCAAACGTTGCATCTTCTTGGCGTTTCCCAACTGTTCAGGCTGTGTTGGAATACAAATACTTGGCTTTACATATTTTATGGTTTCCAAGCATGTTGTGTGCCCACCGCTGAAAATTATAAATCTAGAGTTTTTCATGTATTCCATGCGTTCCTGCGGAGAAAGCCAAGTATGTATTTCACAGTTCCCAATTTTTACTGAGATTTTCTCGCCAAAAACCCCTAAGCTTACTACGCTTTTTAACTTAAGCTCTCTTAACACTGGAATTATCATATTTGTTAGTTTAGCCCTTGTTCCAAGAGGCCCGCTTATTGGAGCAAATATATGATCTTCCGACCCCTCTGTAGGCGTCATGTCAAGAAAACTGCCCACAAACTCAACTTTATCCGCAATTCCTATGTCCTCTAAATCGCCCAAATTATACTCACAAATAGTATATGGCGGCGGGTTGTCTGGAACTATGATTTTTGAACAGTTTTTTACATAGCGCTCTGTAAACCTCTCGCCGGGAATTAGCAGTGGAGAAAAACCATAAGTTGGTCGAATAAGGTTTGTAATGTAAACCGCTGGAATTTTCCAACGATGGGCAAGCCTTAGAGCGTGCATGTCGCCATCAGAAACAATCACGTCTGGCTTGATTTTTCTTATGTGTCTTCTAAGGTCATAGTAGCGGTGAATGGTTTCCGCCGCGTTTGAGCTTTTAATTTCAAAGGCATTTCTTTCATAGTTAAAATTTGGAAGCGGAAACAAAATGTTCAGAAGAGACGCGGAAGTAATTATTCCATAGGCGTTTTCATACCAAGACACAGGCCTACAAGGATAAACATTCTCAAACTCTTCCTTTAACCTTTGGTATGCTGCTCCTCCCGAGAAAAAGAATACTTCATTTCCCCTTTTTTCAAGTCTCTTTCCTAAAGGTATAACTCGTGAGACGTGTCCTAAGCCTAGTTCTGCGCAGCTGAGTAGCACTCTCATAACTTCAAAAATGGCAGACGATGTTTATTTTAATTATCGGTAAAAAGCCCTCCATAAGAACTTAAAAATGTCATTATGAGCCACTACACAAAAAATTTAACGGAGGCTTAATATACTGTTATTTGGTGT
>Ga0209102_1001691_pt1 | contig 11067 bp, 7 predicted proteins | sample ConPoolayeHmetaG_FD_185483 | JGI IMG/M metagenome (GOLD analysis project Ga0209102, IMG submission 185483) | Hot spring microbial mat communities from California, USA to study Microbial Dark Matter (Phase II) - Cone Pool mat layer H metaG... ... | reverse complement strand
CCCCAGAACCTATGAGGCTCTCACCAGTTACGAGTTCATCATGTACTCGATCCCGTACGTGGTGCCTCTGACGGCGAAACAGATCTCGTGGCTGAAGACCGCCGTGGAGGCCGGCGATTGCTCGGCCCTCACCGATCAGGGCGGACTTCGGATGGACGTGCAATATGCGGAGTTCTGGGTCTCGTGCGGCATGAGCAACCTCTTCGCGAATGATGCGGAACAGGTCCTGCGGACGGGGAGGGTGCCGTATTCCAATGCTAGATGGCGCCTGAGGGTAGTTCGTGACGCCCCCAAACAGGTGTTGCTGCCCCTGGTTCCGCTGGGGCTTGAACAGATTCCCGCTCTGGGCCTTTTCTACGTCGTTCCGAAGGAGGGTTCGATCGCCCTGGCTGAGGCCGTAGGCACGTTCACAGACATTCCGGGCTCGCCCACGAGCGCACCGTGGCTTCTGTACTACGAGTACGGCAAGGGCTTTACTTGGACCCTGTGTGACAACTTCGTTAATCCCTTCTGGTGCGGCATGTATTACGGAAAAGTGGAGGGAGACCTTCAGACGGACGTCTTGATGAACATCATCTGGCCCAGCGTCGGCTGGCAGCTGCCCGCGGACGCGGCGCAGGTCCACAGGATGCGGATCGGGTTCCGGGACTATATAGCGAAGAGATCCCTGCAGGTGGGCCTGATAGAGTTCGTCGACAGGTTTGGGGCGAACTTGGTGCCGGCCGAGAGCCTCATAGCCCGCGCGGACCGGGCGAAGGGCGAGGCGGAGGAACTGTATCTTGACCAGAACTACGACGATTCCTGGGCGCAGCTCTCGCAAGCCTTCGATTGGCTCCAGGAAGCGGCCGAGGTTGCCTTGAAGCAGAAGAACAGGGCTTTGATGTGGATCTTCATGATCGAGTGGACCTCCGTGACGGGGACCCTCATGGTCTGCGGGTTTGTGCTCTACAGCCTCATGGTTAGAAGGCGTTACTACAGACAGGTGGGAACCACGCGGATTCTTTGAGGCCCTGGGCTCTTTCCGACGGGATTTCTTGGGAAGCCCTGCGCTCGGCTGCAAGCTGGGTGAAGGCTGTGTGCGATTTCCGACCGTAATATACTTGAGGGTCGACCGCGGCACGCGCACCTGATGGTGCGGGCTTGGACAAATCGCATCCGAGGGGGAATGGCTCCTTCGGTGCGGAGGTCCGGAGATACCGAGTGGCATAGCGGTTTTGGAGGGATGCGACGTTGAGAATCCTTGAGAAAGTGAATGTCGGTAGTCTCGTTCTCAAGAACCGGATCGTCATGCCGCCGATGAACACGGAACTGGCGACGGAGGCTGGAGGGGTCACGCCGGAGATGATCCAGCATTACTGCGCGAGGGCTCCGTGGGTGGGGATGGTCATGGTCGAGCACACATACGTTATGCCTGACGGGCGTCTTTCCCCGAAACAGCCAGGGATCCACAGGGATGAACTCATGGGCGGGTTGGCCAAGCTCGCGCATGCAGTGAAGGACTGCGGGGCGCCGATAGGGATCCAGATAAACCATGCCGGCTTGAGGTGCGATCCCGCGCTGATCGGGAAGCAGCCGGTCGGTCCCTCAGCCAAGGAGGGTGGTAGGGAACTGGCGGTCCGGGAGATCCGGAACATAACCGACGCCTTCGGCAAGGCGGCGGCTCGGGCCGTTCGATGCGGTTTCGACGTGGTCGAGGTGCATGGGGCTCACGGTTTCTTGCTGTGCGAGTTCGCCTCCCCTCTGGCAAATAGCCGAACCGACGGATACGGCGGCAGCCTGGAAAACAGGATGCGATTTCCTCTGGAGGTTGTGAGGAGGGTGAGGAAGGAAACCGAGTCCCGGGCCCAGCTTTGGTACAGGCTTGGGGCGGACGACCGGACGCCAGGCGGAAACACGGTCAAGGAGGGGGCGAGGATGGCGAAGATGCTTGCCGAGGAGGGGGTGGACGTTCTGGACGTCTCCGGTGGCATGTGCGGGTCCAGGCCCGAAGGCCTGAAGGGGCCCGGCTACTTCGCATACGCGGCTAAGGCAGTGAAGGATGCCACAGGCCTGCCGGTCGTGGCGGTGGGCGGAATCACCACCCCTCAGGAAGCCGAGGAGGTGTTGACGAGGTGGGGGGTCGACCTGGTGGCGGTGGGCAGGGCCATCCTCAAGGATCCGCTGTGGGGGAAGAAGGCGATGGAACTTTCGGCGGGCGCGTAGCGCTACGCAGGGTGAGACGGTGCGTCGCAGGGAAGGACAGGGGCATGAGGGCATGTTGAGCGTCAGGCATGGGCTTCTCCTTGGGCTCGCCTTGCTTGCCTTTCAGGTCGCGGCCGGTCAACCGAGCCAAGTGCACATGACTTGGCAATCGGATCCGAGATACTCGATCACGATAAGCTGGAGGACCTCGTCGGAGCGTCCTAGCGTTGTGGAGTACGGAACCGACGCAAGCTACGGATTCAGGGCGGAGGGGATCCCCGCGCAGGTTCACCACGTAATGCTGCAGGGCCTAAGGCCTGGGACCCTCTATCACTTCAGATGTGGTTCGGAGGGTGAATGGAGCCAGGACCTCACCTTTCAGACCGCGCCGGAGGACGAGAGCCAGGGCTTCACCTTCGTGGCGCTCGGGGACTCGCGGACGAACTGGGACGTCTGGGGCAGGTGCGCCGAGGCGGTTCTCCAGACCGATCCGGCCTTCGTCCTGCACACGGGCGATCTTGTCGAAAACGGAGGCCAGCAGTCGGAATGGGACATCTGGTTTCTGAAGGCCGAGTCGCTGCTGAGCAGGAAGGTCATGATGCCGGTCCTCGGCAACCACGAGGGGAACCATCCCAAGTACTACGAACAGTTTGCGCTGCCGAACGTGGAGGACTGGTACTCGTTCGACTACGGCTGCGTGCACTTCATCGGACTTTCGACCGAGAAGTCGATGACCGGGGCGCAGCGGGCCTGGCTGGAGCAGGATCTTGCCTCGACGAACGCGACTTGGAAGATCGTCTTCTACCACAGGCCCATGTACAGCTCGGACGGCCATGGCTGCGAGAGACCGGTCTACGAGGCATGGGGGGATCTGCTCGACAAGTACCACGTCGACTTGGTGTTCAACGGCCATGACCACACGTACGAGAGGACCTATCCGATGTACGGCGACTGGTTGGCTGATTCGCCTGAGAACGGGACGATACACATCGTAACGGGGGGTGCTGGCGCGCCGCTTGGCCGTCTGGTGTCCCGGGGGCCGTGGTGCGCGTCGTTCGTGCCTTATTACCACTTCCTCTTGGTCACGGTCAACCAGACCGACCTAAAGGTCGAGGCAAGGTTCTTCAACCAGACGGTCTTCGACGAGCTGCGAATTTCCAAGGCAAGGCTTCCGGACCTCAGGGCGGAGTCGGCTGTAACAGTTCCTGCGTTTCCGGTTCCAGGCGTGGACGCCCAGATCATGCTCACCATGGTGAACTCTGGGAAGAGCGCCAGCGGGGAATGTGGCGTGGAGATCGCGATCGACGGCGCGTTGCTGTCCGTCGTCCGGCTCGGGCCGATTCCTGCAGGGGGGTCCGTGCCCATTAACCTGGTTTGGCGCCCGACGATCAGCGGGGTCCACAACCTCACCGTCAGGGTCGACCCTGACGGCGAGGTGGGTGAGGGACTGGGGGAGGCCAACAACGAGATGAGCTTGGCCATCCTCGTGTCGAGCCCGAAGCCGGACCTCTTGGTGGAGAGCATCGACAGCAGCGCGCTGATGCCGACCTTGGGCGAGACCATCCGGTTCGTGGTTGATCTGAAGAACAGAGGCACGGCAGCCTCGGGGCCGTTCGGAGTAGAGGTGCGCCTCAACGACGTCGCCCTGAACCACACCGTCTTGCACCAAGGATTGCAGCCCGGCGAGACCAGGCGGTTGGACTTTTCGTGGCAGGTTTCTTGGGGCGACTGGAACCTCAGCGTCGTACTGGATCCCGAGGGTCGGGTGGACGAGCTTTTCGAGGACAACAACGTCATGGACGCGGCTTTCCGGTTCAGGGATCTGTGCAAGTGGGGACCGGCGTACCTGCCGCAGGGCTTCGTCAAGGGCGAGCCCGTCATCATATACTACAACACATCCGAGGGACGGATACCCCCCGCCTCCAGCACATGCGTGGTCGTGTGGGGCATGAACGGGTGGAAGAAGCCGCCGGCTCAGTTGGCGCCGCCGGGGACCACGACGCGGACGATGTTCGAGACCCCCATGCAGAGGGTCTCGGGCGATCTGTGGTTTGCGGTTCTGCCGACCGCGGAGGGCATGGACTGGATCGACCTGAAATTCGAGGATCGCCAGATGCTCGCCAAGGTCTTCGACGACAACAACGGCTCCAACTGGATCGTTCCCTGCGCGGATTGGGTAAGGTCAAGGCTCGACGAGTTCCTGCTAGCCATATCGGACGCAGAGGCCGTGGGCGTTGATGTGGCCGGCTACCGCGCACTGGCCGAACAGGCTAGCCTTACCCTCTCCGCGGGGCGTCCCACAGAGGCCCTGAAGCTGATCCACGATGCGGTCGATCGATGCCGGTCGGATGAGTGCCGGGCCCTCTTCGAGACGGCGAGTCGCGAGTACCTTGAGGCCGTGGCGGAGGGATTGGAAATCCCAAGGGCCCAAAGCTACCTGAACGCCGCGAGGGCTCAGATGGAATCTGGCAACTTCTCCGGATCCAAGCACTGGAGCCTGCTCGTGCTGGGCCTGATCCAGGAGGCGCGGGCCAAGATCCCGGAGGGTGTTTCCCCCGCGGCCGCCCTGGGGGCTTTGAGTCTGCTCCTGTGGAGGAAGCGGGCAAGCTGGGGCAGCCGCAGGGAACATTGATAACCTCCGCCGACTAGCCGGTAAGCGGTTGGGCGGGAAACATGGCGCGCCTCGAGGAAGCAGAGCGGATCTTCAGGCACATCCGCAGGAGATACGACAAGAACCCCGAGGACGAGTGGCGCATACTGGTTGGGCGGGATTCGGCGGGGCGGCTCACGCAGCTCATCGCGGATTCGACTCACACCTGGCAGATCAAGGGCGAGATGGTCGCTCCCGGAAGGTTTGCCGGGGTCGGCTTGAGGTTGCCGGGAGTCAGGAGCGAGGATTTGCTTGAGATCGAGGGCCCCTTCTATGGCTGGAGGCCGCTGACCAGAAGCATGGTGATGGAGATCCTGAGGGGTGGCTCCGGCCCGAGTTTGGAGAGCCTGATATCGATCCCCCGTGCCTCAACGAAGATGGCCACCAAGCTTGCCCTATCCACCGGTGCCCTCATCGAGGGGCCGATAGTCCATTCAGCTAGCCCGATCTCGGCGATATCGAGCAAGCAGGAGGATCTTGAAGTCATGTTGAACAGGGGCCTGGACAAGCTCATGCTTAGGAAATTCCCGGAGACCCGCTACGCTTATGGTTGAAACCTCGCGGCCCCAGACACGCGTCATACATTTCAATCCCTAATGAGCGTGGGATACGTTGAAGAACAAGCATCTGGACGTGCGGTCGCTGGACGGGTCTACGGAGGTCTACGCAGCGAGGGAGCGAGGCTACTTCCCAGTAGTTCTGAGGACCGGTCCAAGAGAGGCGGTCGCGGCCATCCGGGGAGGCGCGGGACACATCGGGATCCGAGGCAGACTGGAGATCATCCGCACGGCGGACTCGGGCCGGACCTGGTCCCAGCCCGTGGTCGCCGCCCAGAGCGAGTGGGATGACCGGAACCCGTCGTTGGGCATGGCCTTGGACGGCACGATGGTCCTTGCTTACCACCACCAGGGCAACTATGACGAGAAGGGTGACCTAAGAGCGGGCGACAAGGTGGACACCCTGATCCGGACATCGAAAGACTTGGGCAGGACTTGGAGCGAGGCATTCCCACTCAGCTTCACGCCGCTGAGAGGCCGATCCCCCTATGGCAGGATGCTGAACCTGGGTAAGGACCTCCTGATGCCGATCTACGGGGCTCCCCCTGGAAGGCCTCTGACCGAGCGCTCGGCGAGCTACATACTTCGGTCAAGGGACGGAAGGACCTGGGGGGACGTCTCCCTGGTGGCGCGGGAGATGAACGAGACCTCCTTGATCTGCCTTCCGGACGGGGAACTCCTCGCACTGATGAGGTCCGAGAAGCACCACCCGGACTCGTTGTATTCGGCCCGATCTCCCGACGGCGGCCGGACCTGGTCGGACCCCGTCAGGGTCACGGCGGATTCCGAGCATCCAGGCGATGTCATCCTTCTTTCGAACGGTTGGCTTCTCTTGGCCTTCGGGCACAGGCACCCGCCCTTCGGCGTTCAGGGGCTCGTCAGCACCGACTGGGGCCGGACCTGGGCCGAGGACTTCAGGCTCATCTTCACCGACGACCGGCCGGGCTCCGACTGCGGCTATCCCAGCCTTGCGGTCTTCGCGGACGGGACCTTGCTGGTGATGTACTACTCGGCCGGGGATCACATGGATTCCCGCAGGCTTGACGGTGCCTTCGCGAAGGCCCTCCTTTTCGATGAGGACGAGTTGATAGCTGCACTTCGGAAAGGCGGTCTCAAGTAGCTGGGGCATCCCTCGGCGGATGCAAGGCTGGCCCGGATCTGAAGATCGGGCATCAGGCAAGGACTATCCTGTTCATCTGCCCGTGGGTGCCTATCTCCTCCATGAGCTCACGGTTATGGGTGACTATGAGGACCTGGGCTACCGTCCGCAACCCCGCGATCGTCCGAGCAAGGGCACGGACGTTAGCCTCGTCGAGGTACTCGGTCGGTTCGTCCAGTATCAGGAAGCTGGGGACGCGTTGGGCTTCGGATCCCTGGGGCCCGCCGGGCATCTTCTGCGCAACGTGGGAGAGCGCGATCCGAAGGGCTAGCCCGGCCATCACCCTCTCGCCGACCGATAGCGCCCTCGAGGGAAGCTGGGCGCCCGACTCCGTCTCGGCGATGACGTCGTAGTCCTGCGTGAGTTCGATGCGTTTGATCATCCCGCCTGAGTAGATGCTGGAAAAGAGGGCCTGGGTCTCGGCGGCAACAGATGGAAGGATCTTCCTGCGCGCATAGGGCCCGATGTTGTTGAACGCCCATCTGATGTCCCTGATCATCTCAAGCTCTCTTGCCAGGCGCGCGTGCTTCTCCTCCGCGGCTTTGAGTGCGGCCTTCTTCATCTGCTGTTCGGCCAGCCTCTCCATGAGCACGGGGATCTCCGCCTCCAGCCTCTGCAGGATCTGTTTGTTGGCAAGGTAGCGTCCCTTGGCCTCGGCCAAGGCCTGGTCGGGTCCGGCGGCGGTGGGGACGGTCCTCTCCAGCTCCTGGAGGAGCTGGGTCTCCCTCTCAAGGGCCTTCTCCAGTTCCCTCTTCTGCTGGACATATGATCCGAGCTCGGCCTCGAGCTCCTCCTTGGATACCTTTAGGCCCGAGTTCTGCGCCTCGGCGTCCGAGATCTCCTTGGCTAGGTCCTCGAGCTGGGCGCGCAGCCTTGCCGCGCGGGATTTGGAGGCCTCGTCGGATTGCTCGAACCTGCGGAGATCGATTCTGCGCTTCTCGATGGCCTCTTGGAGTTCCCTGATCTTGGCGTCCAACGCCCTTCGGGTCTCCCTTGCATGCTCGGGGAGGAGTTCGGACCCGCATATGGGACAGACCGTCTGCCCCTTTGCCTCCATCTGCGCGAAGGACGTGATGAGGGCCTTGCGGGACTCAAGCTCAGCTTCAAGTCTGAGGACCTCGGATTTGAGCTCCTCCAGAACGGCTTGCCCCCTCGCTATCTCCTCGTCCACCCTCGAGATCCTGTCCATGAGTGCCTTCTGCTCGTCCTTCAGCGAGTCGATCCTTGTCTCCCGGCGCCTCAGCTCGGCTTCGATCTCCAGCAGCCTGTCGTTGAGGGATTCCGTCTTCTGCTCCAGTTGGAGGAGTTGATCCCTCATGTTCTGCACTTTCTCGGACTGGGCGGCCTTTGATCGCTCTAGCTGGATGAGGTCCCCTGCAGGTTCGGCCACCCCCGCCAGGGCCCCGAGCTTCTTCTCCGCCTCACGGATCTCGCCTTCGATCCTGATCTTCTCCTCCATGCGTTGCGAGAGTTCCGAAGAGACGGAGAGAAGGTTGTCCAGCTCGGCCTTCGCCCTGATCAGTTCCTCCCTCGCCAAGACGGCCTGCTTCTCCAGGTCGGACTCGGTCTTCCTCAGGTCCCTCCAGGCGTCCTCGAAGACCCCAAAGCCGATCATGCGGTCGATCTCGCGCTCCCTCTCCTTGCCTGCTTCAAGCAGTGCCCTGATCTCGCCCTGCCTGATGTAGCAGGAATTGCTGTAGGAGCTGTGGCTGAGCCCCACCAGCCTCAAGATCTCCTCGTCGACCTTGGCCTTTCTGTTTGAGATCTCGACCCCGTCCTTGGTGAGACGGGCGGCGGCCGTTGAGGCACCCGTCTGGCCCTTGCTGATCTGCCGGAAGACGGTCAGAGCCCTGGTCTGGGAGTCCTCCTGCACGCTGAAGCTCAACGACACGGAGGCAAGGCTTTCGCCCAACCTTACGAGAGGCTCAAGGCCAGGACGTCCCGAAACCGAGCCGTAAAAAGCGAACTCGATCGCCTCAAGGATTGAGGTCTTTCCGGAGCCGTTTGGGCCCTGCAGCACGTTTATCCCGGGTGAGAGATCGATCTCCTTGGCTTTGAAGTTCTTGAAGTTCTGGAGCGAAAGGTGGGTGAGGATCATGCCCCCTCCTCTCCCCTCTTGATGCTCTGCTTCAGCGACTCAAGCAGCTTGTCCTCGATATCCGGTTCCTTCACGTACGGTGGCTTCCTCGGCGTGGGTCCTGCCGTTTCTGCCTCCTTCCTCTTGGCCTCGCTCTCCATGGCTCCCCTTAGAAGCTTCTTGGCGGCCTCCACGAGGCCGTCAAGCTCCTTGGGCTCGTACTTGGACGAGAAATTCTCCCTTAGGAAGGACTCCAGAATGGCGTATATGTCCGGGGCTTCCTCGGGCATGGGCGGCTCCCTAACCTGTGTGTTGTGGGGCTTAAAGCCTTTTCCGGCTTGTGGTGCTGGGCGCGGGGTGTCTCGGCCTGCGCTCGGCAGTGGGCGGAAAAGCGAGCACGCTACTTCCAGTAGCTCTTCACGAGCTCGATGTAGCGGCAGTAGTTCTTGAACGAGATGTCGCTGGACACGCAGTGGTCGACGCTGGGTATGTATCCGCCGTCCTCAAGCAGGAAAGGCAGCTTCGAGTTAACCTCCTCCTCCAGCGCCCGGCCGCCCTTGGCGACCGCCCTCTTGTCTATGTTGCCGATCAGGATCAGCCTGTGCCCGTACTGCTTGCGGAGCTTGACCGCATCCTCGTTGCTTGCGACCTCGAGCGGATAGAGGCAGTTGACACCTGCCTCGAGGAAGCAGGGCGTGATGGCATCGTTGTTCCCGTCGCTATCCACCATGATGACGTCGATGCCATTCTCCCTCAAGAACCGGGTGATCTTCTTGTAACCCGGGAGCATGAACTTCCGCCACTGTGCCGGCGATATGTGGGGTCCGCTGTGATAGGCCATGTCCTCCCATATCGTTGCGAAGTCTATCCTCGCCTCGGCTACGGCCTTCCTCGCGACCTCGACCTGGAAGTCCGCAAGGAAGTCGAAGAGCTCCTTGACGAAGTCGGGGTAGCGGAACATCATCACGACAAGGCCCTTGAGGCCGATCATGTTCCTAGCGTTGCCGAAAATCCCGGGGAAGCCTATGCCCACCGGGCGGTCGACCTCCTCGTAGTACTGCATGAGCTCCGGCCCCCAGTTCTTCGGGTACCTTCTCATGTCCGTCGGATCGTAGCGGTCCCGGATCTTCTCGAAGTCCTCCGGCGTTTTGACGCCGAACTCTGTGAACTGCGGCATGCTTGTGCCGGATTTGAGGGACTTGGCCACCCACCTGAGGCCGGCTCCCTTCGTCTCCGTGATCACGTACCTTTCGTCCTCGTACAGCGTCCTGGTGACGTAGCTGGGGATAGGACCGAAGTCCAGCGGCACGCCTTCCCGCTTGTCGAAGCCGAAGTAGTCGTAGTGGTTAACGTCGTGGCCCAGTCCTTCCCCGCGCCACCGGTTGAGAGTCTCTTGCCAGAAGCCGAGCCATTCATAGAAGGGCGGCCGATCTGTCTCCTCGAAGTGCATGCATGCGTTGAACCTTTCCCGAGCGTTCATGATAACACGCAGGGCCGTGCTGTATCCAGCTCAGCTATAACTATAGCACATTAGCGCCGTCGCAAGATCCACGGTCACACTATCATAGCGCTTGCTGTGATTGCAATCTTCCAAGAGGGCCTTTGGGTTTGCAGGCGGCAATGTAGCATGTCGGATGACCCACTCGCCACAAAGCTAGATGAGGCCGACCAGGACGATGCATATGCCAGCCATCACGGAGAAGGTCGCCCAAACGATGACCCCTGCCCTACTGCGCTCGATGGGCACTGCCTTCATCACCGCAATTGCGGTGTACAGCACCATCAGGGTGCAGAACACCTCATCCTGTAATCCATCTCCCTTCCATTCCGCGGCAAATGCCGCCCCGATGGGTGCAGCCAAGACCAAGCAGCAGAGGGCCGCCAGCTGAAAACCTACGAAGACCTTTCTGGAGGTGATGGTTTTCCAGACTTCCCCGGGTCGCTGTGCCACTCGCGACTCGGGATCATTAGGGTCCAGAAGATTGATCGACCTTGGGGTGCCAAAATGCCAGAGCCTGAAGGTCCAGTCCTGGAAAACATCGTTCAATATGAGGTATGGAACTACCCAGAAGATGACGATCGCGGACAGGAATCTACTTTCGCTCGCTAATGGTATCTGCCCAATCCCATCACCCACAAACAGGACCGACACCGCGAGCCCGATGCCCCCGAAGAATCCCACTGAGTGTTCCATCCACTTCCACGAGTCCAGCCTCCAGCGTCGCCTGAAGGCCAGACGATGCAACAGACCGCCGACAACAAAACCAGATCCATAGCCAAGCCATCCGAGGGCGGAGACCGTCAAGACAACGCCATCCCTCGATACCAGGCCGAAGAACAGCACGCTAGCAACCGAAGCACCAAAGGTCGCCGCCCAGAAGTCGCTCCTCGGCGGCGACAGCCTGAGGCCGAGCCCTAACACGACGAGCTTGTAGGTCAAGAA
>Ga0209102_1001688_pt1 | contig 11075 bp, 10 predicted proteins | sample ConPoolayeHmetaG_FD_185483 | JGI IMG/M metagenome (GOLD analysis project Ga0209102, IMG submission 185483) | Hot spring microbial mat communities from California, USA to study Microbial Dark Matter (Phase II) - Cone Pool mat layer H metaG... ... | reverse complement strand
AAGTTACTCAAAAATACAACCTTTATATTTCCTTTTTTTGGCTATGCATAGACATTTTCCCCTATTAGTTACCCATTCCCTCCCTCGGGTTTCAAGTTATGCCGCGTATGATCTTGCTATGGATGCTACTGTTTCGCTTGATGAATTTACAATATGTGTTTGCAGACGGTACTAACAGATCTTGCTGCACATTTATTTGGTTCAATTTGTTTAATGCATAGTTTGGCGAATAATTATGTCTGCGGTGTTTCAAGACGCTGTACTGACATCTGGAATTTCGAGAGAGGTTAAATCAGGCCTTAAACATAAACAGAGACTTTTGTCCGGTCTTTCTGTTCTTAGACTACTTGATGTTGGATGCAGTAATGGTGCTATTTCCTTATTGTATGTGCGATTTTGTGGGGCAGCTGAGGTGTACGGGGTTGATGTTAATCCTAGACTTGTCAGTGAAGCGGAAAAAAGGGGATGGTAAGGTGTTTTTACGTAACATGAATGTTGATAGGCTTCCTTTTGATGACGGCTTTTTTGATCTAGTTACCGCGACTGAGGTTCTTGAACATCTATACGATACTGATCATGCCTTGGATGAGATTCGACGTGTCTTGAGCCTAATGGTTTTCTCTTGGTCAGCGTACCAAATCTTGCAGCTTGGCATAGCAGAATTAGCTTGCTCTTGGGATATCAGCCATATCAATGTGAAGTGAGCTTTTATTACCATGTCGGCACCGTTGTCGAGCTGGATGGGGCGAACAGGCACATTAGGGCTTTCACCTTACGGGCGCTTAGGCGTCTGCTCCAGAAACATGGTTTCGAAACATTGGCAGTCGTCGGGGCGCCCTCAAAGCATGTTTCAGAAGTAAGGAAGAAAATAGGTTGGCTACCCATGATTCTCGACGATTTCTTTTCGAAATTCCCATCAATTGCGGGACATGATATTGTTTTATGTAAGAAGCGGCAGTTCTTGTCGGAGATAGGAAAATTAATCTGTTTTTTCTGATCGTCAGTGCGTTAACTTATAAATTGGTACATAAAATTAATTAATATCACTGTTTACCTATAGCAAAAAGGAAGATTTGCTATTGAAAAAAGATTACGTTGTTGACTTCTTAGCCTGTGCGTTCCTTGTTGTATGTTCTATAGTGATTGTTTCCTTTCTATACGTGGGAGAAGTTCCCGCGGGTTCAGATTGGGCGGCACACTTGGCAAAGATAAGGTTTATTGCAGATAAACTGCCTGTTACTCCGAGATGGTATCCGGAGCAAGGATTTGGAGAACCCTTCCTATACGGCTATCCGCCTTTCAGCTTCTACTCAGCAGCATTTTTAGCATGGTTTCTAAAGACAGGCATCTTTGAAGCTTGCAAGATACACTTCATTTTGATCCTGTCTTTGGGCGCTGTCTCAACCTATGCACTTGCATACGAGTTAGGTTTAAAAAGGATGGGTTGCTTTGCCTCTGGTATTCTGCTTTTGGGCTCATACAACATCTATTCATGGTGGTGGATAGGTCAGCTTCCCAATATGACTGCAGTTATGTTTACACCTCTGGCTCTTCTCGGCTTTTTGATAGCTGTAAAGAAGCAGAATTTATTTGCTATGCTAGCTGCTGGGCTTCTTTACGCTCCAGTAATACTTTCGCATCTACTGAACACTTTAATATTCGGCGTCATATTAGCGATCACTAGCATTTTCATGATGATATTGCAGCCTGAACTTCTCTACATATCGAGGGGTCCTATGGAGCCTCCAAAATACACTTTTCGTCTCCCCAAAGTGTTATTCATTAGCCTACTCGAAGCTTTTGCTGTATCCTCTTGGTGGTATCTGCCTTTCATACCTAATATGATGGAGGTTTTTGGCTGGCAGGCAGGATATGGTGTTGTGAGTGCAGGCGAAACTGCAAAAAAATTGGCGCTTAATATTAATTTTCTGTTTACTCCTTCCCTTTATTATGCTGGCATTGGGCATATAATTCTTGCTTTAGCCTCCTTCGTTTTTCTAGTGAAGTGGAGGAACAAGTTTCATAACTTTGGCTCTCTTCCCTTTCTCTGGTTTGTGGTATTTATCCTTGGAAGTGTTTCCCCATATTTTGGCATTCCAATGGGTCTTCCATTTCGTTTCGGACCATATCTTTCCCTGTCTGAAGCATTATTAGGAGGCTTTATGGTTCAGGTACTCGCGGATCAGTATAGAAATTTATTAGTGAAAAAATCTTTGATGCTTTCCGTAATTTTTAGTTTGCTTCTTTTGCTTTGTGTATCAATTCCTTCTCTAATGGAAGCGAAAAGCGACTTTTTTATGATTAGAAAAGCGGGTATTCCTACAAGTATCGAAGCATTATCTGATAGAATGAAAAACGGTGAAAGACTAGGAACTAGCTCAGTTAACTGGATAAATGCTTTTACAGATATTTGGCAAACCTACGGTGGAATGGTAATGAACGAGTTTTCATACAAGTTCTGGTATTACATGTTTGTCAATAAAACATCTGAGCGTCTACCATTCTTCGCTAAGAACTTCAATGTTAAATACTTCTTGGGAGGACCAGTTGACAGTCCATATCTTAGCAAAATTGACCAGGGAATTTATGAAGTTGTAAATATTGATTTATCTCTCGTTGAGTCTACAGAAGGTAAACTTCTTGTCTTATACATTGGTGAAGAAGAATATTATATTGAGTATTTCTTCTTATCAATCTCTCAAACCGAATTGCTTGACACTATACTAGTCTATGGAGGAAAGCTTCTGGAAGACTTTGATCCAGCGCTTCTACATCACTTTGACATCATTTACTTAACAGGTCTCAATTATAGAAACATGCAGACTTTCACGTCTATGCTTCAAAATTACCTTGATTTAGGCAGAAGCGTAATACTTGACTCGCTTGACTCAGGTGACATTCCCTCATTATTTCCAATCAGCAAAGCATTAGCTACAAAGGCATCCTTCAATTTTACGACGGTCCACGAGAATGAGATAGTGAGAGGCATAAACTTGAACTCTTTCTCTAAATATGAATCAGATGTCGAAATATTATATGCTCAAGAGTTAAGAGAGGGTGCATACACAATTCTGAGTGATGGTGATTACCCAATAATTGTTGGATGGAATTACAGTTTAGGCAAGGTATTCTGGTCAGGTCTTAACCTTCCTTACTTGGCAATGTTACAGGGAAATATTGAAGCATCAAAAATGTTAGCGCAGATGATCAGATATGCATCCTCATCGCCAAAAACTGGCGAAGCAAAAATTACTTTTGACCTTGAGACCGAACGTGTAACAATCAGCGTAAAGGATGCTACTGCAGAGACTGGTATCTGGATAAAGATAAGCTACAATCCCAGATGGACAGCAAATATTAACGGCGAAGCATGCAAGATAATTAAGGCTGGACCAGGGATGATGCTAATTTTTCCAATGCAAATTGGCAATTACACAGTGGAACTAGTATACGGCAAATCTCTCCTTGAACAGATTGGAGAGGCAACAACCCTTATCGGGCTTATAGCGATCCCAGTATCGCTTTTGCTCACAATGTGGAAGATTCCAATAGGATGGACAAAGACAAAGCATTCAGGAGCGGCGATTAGCCAAGAACTAAGGCGGCAACCCGCCTCCAGATAAACCTTAATAATTCTCTAAAGGTCAAATTTGCGAATGCCAGAGTCTAACGATTTTCATTCGGAATGGGACAGAAATATTCTTGAAAAGATCATTCCTATTTAAATCCCTTTATTTTTAGTCCTAGGAGAACCCATTAGATGTGATATCGACAAGGAGGAATTGGAGATGGAGAGAGCCGGTACGCATGTAGGTCAAAGAGCCGCGCATATACCCCGGTGCGGGCGTGTTATATTGTGAAAGTGATGATAAAAACAGCAACCTTTTTTCTCTTTCTAAATGTGATCATTCTGTCTTTCCTTGTGTAATAGGGCGAGAATTCCATCTTCTCATGATCGTTCTGGAATTGAAACGAGTTCTTAAAGCGATCATTTCTGGCAACGTCAAGAAGAATTTCCAATTTCTGCATAATTTTTTTACTACAGTTAGAGACTTAAACAGGAGTTACCTGAGTCTGCTGAGCAGAGAGGTTTTGACGTTATTCCAGCTTCGCTTGGTCATTAGAAAATCTCGAATTCGAGCAGCATACTTCCTTTTGTATAGATCAATGTTTTCCACGTATTCGGCTATCTTGGCAGATAATTCGCCCAGCGACCTTGCCAAAATAACCTCTTCGCCAGTATAATCTTGTCGATCAAAATATTCGGGAAGAGTTACTTTTGCAATAGGAACACCCATTAAGCCCGCTTCAATTGAAACATTGCCTAATTCCTCATCGAGACATCTCTCCACATAGAGATCCGAAGAGGACAAAAATCTTAAAAACTCATCTCTGGGCATAGACGGTAATATCTCTATGGTCGATTCTGCTGATTCAAAATGGTTCAAAAATGAATAGTCCATATTGACAGGGTTAATTATGATGAATTCGATTTTCCTGTCTGAGAGTCTTATCAATTTTTTGGCTAGCGATACTAATTCTTTCATTCCCAATATGCGTGGTGAACTAACAAATGAGGTGTAAGTCATTATTCTAACTGCGTCATTTAAGATGTGTGAATTTTGTAGAGCTGAACATAGCTGAAGATCATCTGGAAGGATAAACTGTGGTAAAATCACATAATCACTTGGCATTCCGTTTCTTTCATGAGCTGTTTTACTTTGGAAAATGAAGAAGTCAAAGATTTTGGAGGAGTTGAATGCTTTCCAATATGCAAGTAGTGAAAGTCGCCCCACCATTCCCCCTATGCTACGGTGCTTGACAGCATCTAAGAATTCATCCAAGACATATCCGTGAACAAATAAACCTTTCTTTGATTCTATGAATAATGGATTTAACCATAGGTTGGATCCCGTATATATTGCAGCATCAAACCTTCGAAGATCCTTTGCAGCCTTTATATCTTCATATAATCTGCGGGAAGCATTCCCTTGTATCTTCACAAGTTCAACTTCATAACCTTCCAGTTTGAGACCCTTATAAAGACTCAATGCTGCTCTCCTAGGCCCAGTTGATGTTAAAGCTGGCATAATTATCGCTATCTTCATTGCGGCATCTCAAATCCTGGAATATAAACAATTATTTTCAAGTCTCTTGGTGTATTTAAACCCATAATCTGCTAGAAACTCCTTTACCAATTTATTCATTCCAAGTATTGTACATTCAATCACTACAAATCTGGTTTTCAGGAGTGTGCTTGCTGCGCCCCTGAGAACATTGAGTTCAGCGCCTTCGACGTCTATTTTTAGAACATCCAAAGAGTCTTCGCTTATTAGAACATCATCCAATTTTACAGCTTTTACCCAAATATATCTGCTTCTCGGCTTAGCAACACTATGACGGCCATGATATTCGGAAATATAAAGCTTGACTTTATTTTCAGTATCATATGTGGCGTTATTACAGGTTATTGCTTTCAGATTGTTTAATCTCAGATTTGAGCAAAGTATATAGTAGTTTCGTGGGTCAGGCTCAAACGCGTAAACCTTACTTTTTGCAGATAATCTAACAGTAAAACCTCCTATATTTGCGCCTACGTCGACAAATATGCCGCCACACTTTACGTTATGCTCTATGAAGCTTAGTGTTTCTGCTTCGTAACACATTGATGAATGATAAAGATCCTCAGCACATTCAACACGAAAAAGGTTGTTACCAAATTTTAGGATCATAGGCTTTTTGTTCAACACCTTAATTAGAAGTTCTTTATTCAGAAGCAAATAGCATTCAGAAAGTAATAATCTTAAAATTTCTAAATCATGTTTAGAAATGTTTATTCCATATAGAACCTTGTAATCAAGTCCTAAAACAACGCCTAAGAGATGTGGATCCCGCAGACATTTTATGTTATTTAAAACATTAAAGATCTTTCTCTTTGACTTCAAAATCATAGCTAGATAAAATAAGTTTATTGCTGATCACCTTTAGTTTTTCATTTTTCTTGACATCACTTATGTGGGTGCACGAAACTTGGCAATTTCTATAAGCAACGAGCGAATTTAGACTTTCCATGAAGATACCCAAGTAGATACGGTAACGAGAACAAAACTACATACATGATATCATATGGATTTAGAAGAGCATTTCCAATCTCTTTCTTCGACAGTAAGATCTTCCTGCCAAGTATTGAACGAGTTATCCCTCCCCAGTACACTCTTTTCATCATCCATTTATAGTTAAGCCTCTCAGCTTTGATTCTATGATACACTATTGCTCTAGGCGTATAGTAAACTTTGTATCCATGCTTTCTAACTCGAGCGCAGATCTCTGTTTCTTCACCGCTCAATAATATGGAACCTCTTCTTCCTACCCTTGTGCTGAACAGTCCATCATTTTTGATTTTTTCTTTATCAATGGCAAAGTTTGCCCCTACAATCATCTCTTCATCTCTGAGGAAACGGGGCTCACCGCCTAGGTCTAAGGTTGACAGTGAAAATTTTGCATACTCAGACCTGAAAAGCAGGGGAGGTTTTCTGTGCCATAACGGCAGAATTTTTCCACCAGAGATAGCTATATCATCATATAGGTCAAATGGAATAACAATCTCCTTCAGCCAGCCTTTCTCCACTATGCAATCTGGGTCAGTGAATGCCACTATGGAATATTTGGCTGCTTTTACTCCTTCATTTCTGGCATACGACAAACCTTTTGGAGGAACATGAATATATTGAACGTTCTCAGGCAAGCTCTGTGAAAAACTCTCAATTTTGCCATCCTTTGAGCTATCAATGATTAATAATTCGAAGAGTACGTCGGTTTGTCTTAAAATGCTGCGAACACATGATCTGACCATTTCAACATCGTCGTTATAAGTGCAAATAACAACGGAGGCGCTTGTCATCATCTATATCCATCTCACAAACTCTGATATACTTTCATGTAATCATCTACTACTCTGCCCCATGAGGCATGCTCCTTAACGAACCTGTATGCGTTCTCAATTAGGGATGAACGTAATTTCTGGTCCTTGATGACGGAGATAATGGCCTCAGCAAGATGCTTACTGTCTTTCGGCACAAAAAGCGCATTTCCCTCACCGCCTATAGCATCAAGGCTCCACTCGTCTCTGACGCATATAATTGGTTTCTTTGCTGCGGCGGATTCTAGCAGAGTGTAACCAGCTGCTCTTCCAGCATAAAAAGCCAAGGCACCAAGAAATACGTTGGGAACGTCGGCGTAAGCCATCTTTCCTAGAAAGTTAAACTTCTCAGATAGCCCTTTCTGCTTTACCAAGGATTCTAATTTTATTTTCTCAACACCATCTCCGGCGATAACGAAATCGACATCAACCTGTTGGAGAACCAGCTCAGCAGCCTCTATAAGCAGATCCACCTCTTTAACAGGGTCAAGTCTTCCTAAATAAAGAATGTAACGACTATTGTGTTCACAATTACCTTCAAACCGTTTTAAGTCGATTGCTAACCTAATTCTCTCAACCCTTCGCGGACGAAACCTTTTGAGATATCTCACAGCCTCATCTGTAGGCGCAATCACAGCATTTGCCTGCCTTATAGCCATATTAAAGAGGCTTGAATTTAGAATGGCCCTTAAAGGTTTGATTAAGGGGTCATCGGAAAAGGCTTTACCTACGTTGTGAATGGTTAATACATACGGCTTTTTCGTGAGTTTCGCAATTGAAGAGGCGGCAATCGTGATGAAATACTCATTACCGTGAATATGAATTACTCCCTCTTCTTTTGAGAGCCTCCTGAAAAAGTCTGGATGTGGAAAAGGATTAAATAACTCTGGAAGAATGCCTCCGAATTCCGGCGGGTTGATCCCGAAGAATTCGTTAACTTCTATCCCTTCGTTAATCCGTCTTCCATCTGGCGTAGATGGAATGCAAATCTTTCCCCTCTCAATACTTCCGACAGTATAGATCTTTGTTTCAACACCCCTCTTAGACAAGGCTTTTGCCAGTTCCCTAACATGAACACCTATACCTGCCTCCGTTATTCCTGGAGCCACATGCACAACTCTCAAAGTCTCTCACACTGCCTAAGCCACTACTTTCCCATTCAGCCTCCATCTTATGAGGGAGAGAAGCATTTTCGGCGAGTCTCGGTAAATGTTGACTTTCGAGTTTCCCTTGTACGTGTATGTTATTGGCATGAAGCCGATTCTGAAGCCTTTACGTGTGGCTTTTATGAGTATTTCGCTGTCTATTTCGAACCCGTTTGAGGTTAAAGGCTGGATTGCGTCTATCACTCTTCGCCTGAATGCTTTGAACCCGCTTTGATAGTCTTCCAGGCTGACGCCGAACAATCTTTTAACTAAAGTGCTGTAGAACCGGCTTAGATAAGCCCTGACTACCTTTGTGTTTCCGTTTTTCCTGTTGATCCATATCTTTCTCGAGCCGACTACTATGTCGTTTCCGTTTATGGTGTCCAGCAGCTCAGGTATCTTTTCAGGCGGATACTCCAAGTCCGAGTCGATGAGGACTATGTATTCGCCTTTTGCCGCCTCGAAGCATTTTCTGATGCCGAACCCTTTTCCCATCCTTTTTGGAAACTGCAGCGTCTTAACGTTGCTGTGGCTTTCGGCCAGTCTGTCCATGATTTCAGGGGTCTTGTCTGTGCTGCCGTCTTGTTCCAAGATGATTTCAAACTGTTTCCCATAGCCTTTCATAACCTCAAGAACCCTGTTGAAGCATGTCTCTATGCGCTTCTCTTCGTTGTAGGCAGGCATAATCACAGAAACAACAGGTTTTTCATTTTTGCTGTTCATCCTTTTTGAACCTCCTTTTAGAAATGTAGTAAACCGTCGCCGCCACCGCAGGAACAAAGATCAACGGGGTTGGCCAAGGCAGCTCAGGGATTACTTCGTGATTTACGGAGTAGTTGTTTTTATTTGGAGCTCTATCTCTTAGAGAACCCAATGGCTGAAACGTTGCAGCAACGATACCTATCGTGTTTTGGCAATTACCAGGGTAGCCTATGTCTGAAAGCCTTGCAGTTAAGTAGATAGAATTGCCAACAATGTTAACACTAATAGATGACTTATAGCTCCATCCACCTGCAACCCACTCGTAAAGACCTGATAAACCTCCACCCATAAGATAAAAGTCCGCTCCCTTGTAGGGTTGACGCGTTGAGCCGCCAGCTTTTGTATCAAGAAAAACGCAATAAGAACGAGTGAGTGAGGGCTCAGGGGTAGTACTACATTCAATAATAAACCTGAAATGTGTGCCATTATTTGTTAAGTAAACACTTAGAATGTCAACCGACGCTGGCGAAGCATCTTTTTTAGGATCCGTTCCGATTAATATTGGAGTTATGAAAGCATAGACTAGACTAGTTGAGGATGATGCTAGTAAAAGAAGAGCTGAAAAAAAGACAATTGTTTTTAAAGCACTGTTCAACTTTGAATTTCCTCCATGTTTTTAACTGCATCTCCATCGCTTTTCGTCTTAGTCTCCTGAAGCATTGAAACAAACGCTGATGCTGTAATGCTTATCCTTGGTAGAACCGTGACCTTAGAGCCTTTGCTTTGAGCAAGATCCTTTTTCGCTTGTTTTAGGATGTAAAATATGCTTACTGAACCTAAAGCCAAAGCTGAAGACAACAGGATTTTCCAAAATCCAAGGTTATATGGCAGAATATTGTCTAAAAACACGGTTAACCTAGAATCATAATAGGAAATTTCAGCCAACAAAAGAGAAATAAGCGACATGATTGGCAGGAAAACAGCAGGTATGTTTCCTACAGGTACATGATGTGTACTTTCCAGAATATCTTTCTCACTAATCTCGGTCTCCATCCGTTGTTCCTTTATTGCTGAACGTTGAGATTCATGCAATACGGTAGGAACTTTCTGTTCAATCTGCACCTGCGGTTGCCATTCACCAACAACCTTTTCATAAACCATTTTTGCGTATGGTTCGCGTTTGAACAGTTCAGCGAGTTTTTCTCTGGGTTTTTCTTTCATCAGTTGCTCTATAAGTTGCTTGTTTTCTTCAGGAATGGTGTTCCAGTTTTCATACACTGCACGCCAGTCAGCCATGGTTTACAGCTCCTTAAGTTCGTTTATTGCGTCTTCAGCAGTGAACGGTTCTTTCTTGGGTTTTTTGGAATCTTGAGGCTCTTTTTTACTCAAGTTCACTGACTCATTTTTTTGAGGCTCTACGTGCGGTTCCTTATCTTTTGGCTCCTCATTTTTTTCGCTAGTCCAGAGTAACGAAGAAAATCTGTTCCATTCATCCAGGATGTTTCTGGGCTGACCTTGCTCGGGAAGTTTGCTTTCTTGAACCTTGATTTTGCTTTTCAGTTCATCTCTTATTTTGGACGCAATCACCTTTTCGATGTATTCTTTTTCAGAAAGCTGTTCTTGTTCGGGTTTCTCTTTCTCTAAGGGCCTTTCCGCCGGTGCCTGTTGGGCTTGGACTTGTTCTGGAGTTTCATGCGCAATTGTTTCTTTTGATGAAGGCTTTTTCGGTTTTAGGTTCTTGTCCAAGTAGCCTTTTCTAACTAAGCTGTCCAATACGGTTTCAACTTCAGCGGTATCCATCAGAAGCCTTAGGCAAATTTCTTCAATTGCACTACACCTTAGGGAGGCTTTGAACACTTTAGCTTCTAGAGGCGTCAAATCCTCAGTTTTATAGTCATCCGCAACTCGAGACTTGGCTTCATCAAACCTTCTTATGCGTTCCTCAAGACTTGAAAACATCCTTTCAGCAAGTCTCTCCGGCTCAGTGGCTTTGTCAGGAGCTAGAACCCCTAAAACGGGTTCCACGGCCTGTGGAACAGGCGGCAGTCTCTCTTCGGGTAAAGGTATTTCCTTACCTTTAGGTTGACCAAGTCGGAACTTTCGCCACTCGTGGTAGTCTTTTTCCCAAATGAACTCGTGTCTTCCTAGTTTACCAACTATCTTAGCGGCGTTGTGGTCGTAATCCTCGATAAGAGACGGGTTAATGTTTCCAAGGACCAAGTGAACGTTAGTGAATATTTCGGGTATAAGCTTCCGAGTGCTTGATAAGATAACCTGGATGTTTGCATGTCTTCCCCTTGTGACTGTGC
>Ga0209102_1001685_pt1 | contig 11086 bp, 9 predicted proteins | sample ConPoolayeHmetaG_FD_185483 | JGI IMG/M metagenome (GOLD analysis project Ga0209102, IMG submission 185483) | Hot spring microbial mat communities from California, USA to study Microbial Dark Matter (Phase II) - Cone Pool mat layer H metaG... ... | reverse complement strand
GCCGGGGAGAGGGTGGGTTTGGGAGCCAAAGCTTCATCGTCGAATGAACGTGCCGGCGGGGAAACTTGACGAAATCGCCCCCATGGTGCCCGCGATGGAAAAGCCGACCATCTCCAGGCTCTACGGCGAGGACTGGTACGCATTGGAGACGGTTGCAGGAAAGCGGGAACTTGTCCAGCTGATCCCGAGGCTCAAAACCATGAGGCGGCAGCGGCTTCTCACTCGATAGCCATCAGGCGCTCAACCGCGTAGTCCGTCACGAGCCTGAGGCCCTGCATGCGGAGCGCATCATCGAGACCGGGGTCCCCCGTATCGACCCTGAGGCTCCTGAGTCCCTGAATCTTCCCCCAGGTTGCAACGACCAGGATGTTGTCCAAGCCGACCCGACGTATGACTTTCGGGCTGATCTGCTGGTTTCCCCTCCCGAAGACGAACCCTTGGCCACCTATCGGGGTGACGATTATCTGGGCCGGTCTTCGATCAATAGCCTTCAGGACTTGCCGCTCGTTCGCGTCGGAAACAATCATCTTCCCGTCGCAGATGAGATCCACGCCCAGGAGGGTTTTCTTCAAGTCGAGGAGGTCCGCTATGATCCTTGTCGTCGTCCCGGGTCCAAGGATGTAGACCGTTCCGGGCTTCATACGCTCGATGACGTAGGTTGCTATGGCGGCCTGGTTGCGGAGCTCGCTCTCGGTCATGGGACTTGCGGTCTTCATCCCTTGGATGAGGTTCGCCTCGAAGGGGGTCAGCATGTAGCCGTGAAGGGCCGCCGAGAGCCGACCCTTCCGGAAGGCCTCCTCGTCCACGTCCATCACCTCGGCCTCCCTCAGGGGCAGGCTGGCCTGAAGGAACCCCGCCGCAATCCTCGCAGCCGCCCTCGGATCGACTGCGAAGACGGCGCTGTGCATCTTGACTCCCGTTGGCACGCCCAGAACCGGGGCGGCCGATCCGGCCCCGCGTAGAACGTCCCTTGCAGTTCCGTCCCCGCCGCAGAACACGAGGAGGTCTACCCCCTTGGATGCCATTGCGGCGGCGACCTCCGCCGTGTCGTTGGCGCTTGTGTGCTTCTTTCTCCTCCCGAGGACATCGCATTCAAAGCCGCATGCTCGCGCTTCCCGCTCGCCCATCATTCCCGCGCCGGCCGTGATTCTAACGGCCCCTGTGAGCCGCGCAAGCTCCGAGAGGAAGAGCCGCGCCCTGCTCGGGGCGATGGGCCTTGCCCCAATTTCCAATGCTCTCCTCAGGACTGCCTCGCCGTCCGTGCCCTTGAGGCCGACGGTTCCCCCCATTCCGGCGATGGGGTTCACTATGAATCCCATCAGCCTCTCGGAGCTGCCTTTCCCGAGCCGCGGCTGATACAATAATCCGGCCTTTCGATTTCCTTCACATCTTCCCACAATCAACGGTGGCGCCTTCGTGGTGGAAGCGCTAAACCCATCATGGCCTTTCCGCAGAAATGGCGAGGCACGGCGTCGAAGCCGCCGCGCCCCGCCTGGGAATCGCTGCCCAAGTGCGGGATGGCTTCGGCTCAGATGAGCTTGTTGACCTCGTCCAGCCAGGGATACAATTGCCTGAGCTTTCTCATCGAGGCCTCGACCTTCTCCCTCGGGTACTCGTACGGCAGAAGCTTGCCGCTGAAGTACTCATCGTAGGCTTTCATGTCGAAGTATCCGTGGCCGCACAGCAGGAAGAGGATGGTCTTTTCCTCGCCCGTCTTCTTGCACCTTATGGCCTCGTCGACTGCGGCCTTGATGGCATGGGCGGGTTCAGGCGCGGGGATTATGCCTTCGCTCCTGATGAAGAGCTTCGCGGCATCGAATACCTCTACCTGATTGTAGGCGACAGTCTCTATCTGCTTCTCGGATGCCAACCGGCTTATGGTTGGAGCTATGCCGTGGTACCGGAGCCCGCCGGCGTGGATCGGGGGTGGGATGAAGTCGTGACCGAGGGTGTGCATGGGAACGAGCGGCGTCAGCCTGGCCGTATCTCCGTGGTCGTAGGTGTAATCCCCCCTAGTGACGGAGGGGCATGCGGTCGGCTCAACCGCAACGAAGCGTGCCGGCTTTTGCGCCTTGCCGGACACCCTGTCGTAGTAGAAGGGCCAGAACAGCCCAGAGAAACTGCTCCCGCCCCCGATACATCCGTACAGAACATCGGGGTAGTCGCCCGCGATCTCCATCTGCTTTCTCGCCTCTAGGCCGACCACCGTCTGGTGGAGCAGCACATGGTTGAAGACGCTGCCTATCCCATAGTTGGCTTTCTCGTCGACCAGGGCGTCCTCGACCGCCTCGCTTATCGCGATCCCGAGGCTTCCGGGGCTGTTCGGGTCCTGCTCGAGGATGCTTCGCCCCGACTTGGTCTGCTTGCTTGGGCTCGCATAAACATCGGCCCCGAAGGCCTCCATCATCATCCTTCGGTACGGCTTCTGCTCATAGCTAACCCTCACCATGTAGACCGTGCATTTCAGGCCGAACAGCATGCAGCCGAATGCGAGGGCGGATCCCCACTGGCCGGCGCCCGTCTCGGTGGCCATGCGCTCGGCGCCCTCCTTCAGGTTGTAGAAAGCCTGGGGCACTGCGGTGTTGGGTTTGTGGCTTCCAGGCGGGCTGACACCTTCGTATTTGTAGTAGATCTTGGCAGGGGTCTTGAGGGCTTTCTCGAGGCCAAGTGCCCTGAACATCGGGGTTGGCCTCCAGAGCCGGTAGATCTCCCTGACCTCATCAGGGATGTTTACCCACCTGTCAGGGCCGAATTCCTGCGCAAGGATCTGCTTGGGGAATATCTGCGGCACTATCCCGCCGCCGGGGGCCCTGGTCTTCGGATCGATGACCGGGGGCAGGGGTTTGGGTAGGTCTGGTAGTATGCTATACCACTGCTTCGGCAACTCTTCTTCGTCCAGCAGTATCTTCCTGTCCACCATCGTTGACACCGCTTGACTGAACGCAAGTGGACATTGATGCTCTATTTAAATCTTTCATGATCTTTCCTGTCCATCGACCGCTCGAAGCGTGCAAGGTCATGTAACCGAGCGGGCTTGCGTTCCTTGGCCGAGCGCCGTGCCGAAGTCGCCTCATTACGTTTATCAGCCACGACTCTTCCCCGGGGCATCATGCCAGGGGAGAGGAGCTACCTCGTCGAGACATCGGATGGCCTTGAGGTGGGCAATCCGTTCCTCTCGGTTGCCATAAGCACGGCAAGAGGGCTCCAGCCGGATAGGCTGTTTTCCAGGGAAACCGGCCTGACCTACGCGGACGTTCCCTACCTGTACAGGGTCCACGGAGGCTGGGAGACGCCGGTTTTCGAGGGGTCGAACACGGCGAAGGCGGACGGATCAATCGCCCTCACTCTGAGGGGAAGGCTGGGGCCAGCCCTCATCAGGCAACGCTTCATAGTTCCCGACGCAGATCCATACATCGAGGAGACGCTAACCGTAGAAAACTCGGGCTCTGAGCCGCTTGCATCCGCGGCTCTCGCGATGGGCTTCGCACGGAAACTCCACGAGGCCATGGGGGACTTGCGCATCACGAGCATTCCCTTCAGGCGCGACCTACGGGGGGCCCGTGGCGAGTACCAGGACTACTCTCCCGAGGAGATTGCAATGAATAACGGCTTCTTCTGCCCACAATGGCCACGGCGGGAGGCGACCAAGGAGATGGGGGCTGAGGGCTGGGTGTGGGACTTCGGCGAGAGCTCGCTCTTGGTCGCCAAGCACGCCCCCGAGTTGATCGAGTTCTCCATCCTCTCTGCAGAGGAGGTTGAAGGAGAAACGGTCCTGAGGTTTGGGGGCGCGTCGGTCTGGCACGGGGACCCCGAGGAGGCAACGAGGCTTGAGCCCGGTTCCAGCCTGACTTTCTCGGCCACGAGGTACGTCCTAGTGGACGGCGGTCTGAAGCAGGGTTACTACGCCTTCCGGAGCTATATGGAGTCGGTCGGGCACGGGGTTCCGCCCAGCTTCGACCCCCCTGTGCATTGGAACGAGCTCTACGACAATCCCCTTTGGTGGAGGGGCGACACCCTTGAGAACAGGAGGAAGCTATACACCCTGGCGCACATGGAGGAGGAAGCCGCCAAGGCGCGGGAGATCGGCTGCCAGGCCCTCTATCTGGATCCTGGATGGGACACGGTTTTCGGCTCATCCATATGGGCCTCCTACAGGTTGGGGGATGCCGAGGGATTCGTGAAGCTGATGAAGGAGAAGTACGGTCTTGGGGTCTCCCTCCACGTTCCGCTTGCCGCCTGGTCGGACGTTACGACCTACCCCATGGACGCCCATAGGCGGGATGAAGATGGGAATCTGCTGGAGGGGCTCTGCGGCGCCTCCCCCGCGTACCTAGAGACCAAAAAGCAACGCCTGCTCGAGTTGGCCAGGGCGGGATTCGCGTTCTACATGTTCGACGGGTCGGGTTTCACGGGGCCTTGCTGGGATGCTTCGCACGGCCACTCGCTTCCGCTGAGAAGGTCGGAGCACTGTGGGGCGTTGCTTGAGTTGGTTCAGGCGGTTCACGAGAAGAACCCGTCCCTCATCATCGAGCTACACGATCCTATCCTCGCTGGCGTGCCGGAAAGGTACGCGCCGATGCACTACCTACACGGGGTGGGACCTTCCTTCGACGAGGCATGGGCCTTCGAGTACATGTGGGATCCAATGGATGACCTGATCTCGGGCAGGGCGGTGAGCCTCTACTACTACAACATGGCGTACTCGCTGCCCCTCTACATCCACATAGACCTCAGAAAGGACAACGAGAATGCGCTTGAGTTCTGGTGGTACGCGTCAACGTGCAGGCATCTGGGCATCGGGGGCAAGCACCCTGATGGCAGGGTCTGGGAGGCTCACAAGGCGGCGATGCGCACCTACCTGAGGCTGAAGAGGTTCTTCACGCAGGGGACGTTCCTGGGCGTGGCGGAGGACGTGCACCTCCACCGACTGCCCGACGAGAAGCGCCTGGTGATGAACGTTTTCAACCTGGAGGCCAAGGCGACAGTCAAGCTGATCGATGTGGAGCTTTCCGAGGTTGGCTTCTCGGAAGTCTCGGAGGTCTCGGAGGGCGAGTGGTCGTTGAAAGGCGGTCGGCTGCGCATCAAACTGCGGATGAGGGGTAGGGATGCTAGGGTGCTGGAGATTCTCTGCTCGTAGGGTTTGTTGGTCCGGTTAGGGGAGGTTTTGCGTCGTGGCGCGGGATGAAACCGTCTCATGCCCCAAGTGCGGTGCAAGCGTAAGGAAGTCGAGGCTTAGGCGGCACATGAGCAAGGTCCATAGGGAGGAGCTGGTGAGCGCGGAGGAACGACCCAGAGCGCGGCCCGGCAAGTGGCGCAGAAGGTTGGCGAGGAATCTAACGAAGCTGGCGATGATTGGGCTGGCCGTCCTGATCGCGGGCGCGGGAGTCTACTACGTAGTGCTGAATCCGCCGTCTAGGGAGAGGCTGCCCGTCGCCTTGTTCGACACAGACCTTGGGTCATTCAAGGTGGAGCTGAACACCGAAAAGGCCCCGATCACGGCCGGCAACTTCATCGATCTTGTGGAACGGGGCTTCTACAACGGACTGACCTTTCACAGGGTCGCGCAGGGTTTCGTGATACAAGGAGGCGATCCGTGGGGAAACGGGACGGGAGGATCGGGGAGGACCATACCCTGGGAGGATACCTCGCTGAAGAACCTCAAGTACACAATCGCCATGGCAAGGGGCCAGGATCCCGATTCGGCGTCGAGCCAGTTCTACATCAACCTTAAGGACAACCCGAGCCTCGACCAGTTCGATCCCCCCTTCGTGGTATTCGGCAAGGTCATCGAGGGCTTCGAGACCGTCGACCGCATCGGATCGCTCTATCCACCCGGCTCGGACTCTTACGACGGCCCACCCACGTCGACCGTGACGATGAACGTCTCGATCGTCAGGTGAATGCGGGCTACGAGGATCGCTCTGGTCTTCGGCAGGGTGTGGCCGACGCGAGGTGGGTTAGACCAAAGCCTCAACGCGCTCTCCAAAGCCAACTTAGGCGTCCTATTGGCGGGGGCGAAGCTCGATACGAGGGGACTTACTGCGGGGGAGGCCACGCAAGTCCCCTAACTGCGAGGCGGGCCTGTCCCTATGCATGCGGCTAGAGCCACCTATTGTGAGCGGACCATCGTCAGGCCGGGCTCAGCACTTGAACACGACATCGTTCTCGTGTGCTTTCTGGTCGAGTTTGAGTCCTATGGACTGGCCCTTCTTGGCCGACTGGATGGGTTTGTGCTCGATTTGCATCGAGGTGACCTTCTGCTTGAAATCGGTGTGTGCACCCTTTATGCGCACGGTGTCCCCCAGGTTGAGCGTGTCGCTGAGTTCGACGACCGCGACCCCGATCTTGGAGAAGTAGTGCGTAATCCTGCCGACCTCTTTCCCTTCTTCCATGCCAATCCTCGGGACAGGCAACATCCCACGGAATATTAATGTGACGATCGGCCGGAGGTGGAGCAAGGCTACCAGTTCCTCGGCCTTCCGTTGCGCCGTAACGGGTCGCGGCCAAGGCCCGATTGCCGGTTGGTTGAGATCAGCACTTCGTCAAGTACGTCGTCCGTTGATCTGGCGGGCGAAGCCGACCTTGGCCGTAGAGGGCTTCCTCGCATTTTTAAACGTGCGACCTTGAACGCCGAAAGGGTTTTTTCCGTTTGGATTCAGCTGGGATCTCATCACGGGGCTCGTGGGGCCAGAGAGAAACCGGAGGATGGCGGCGATGGGAGCTTCCATAATCGCGGACAACCTGGTTTTTGCATACGGCGATCTGGTGGCTGTCGATCACGTGAGCTTCCAGGTCCAAGAGGGCGAGATCCTTGGATTCCTGGGGCCCAACGGGGCTGGCAAGACCACCGTGGTCAAGCTCCTCACGGGTCAGCTGAAACCGAAGGAAGGCAGGGCCCTCGTGCTTGGCTACGATATGGCGCGGGAACCAAAGAAAGCTGCTGCCAAGATAGGCGTTTGCTTCGAGGAGAAGAACCTGTATCCGAGGATGACGGCTAGGGAGAACCTTGAGTTCTTCGCGAAGCTCTTCGGCGTCAAGATCGACGCCGAGGCCCTGTTGCGCAGGGTTGATCTGGCAGGCAAAGGAAACGAACGGGTCGAGAACTTCTCCAAGGGCATGAAGCAGCGCCTGATGATAGCTAGGTCCCTTTTGAACAGACCGGAGGTCCTATTCCTGGACGAACCCACCGACGGCCTTGATCCGGTTTCGTCCGAGAACATTAGGCGGGTAATCCGGGAGGAACAGGAGAGGGGCGCGTCCGTCCTTCTGACGACCCACGATATGCTTGAGGCCGACAAGTTATCGGACAGGGTCGCCTTCATCAACGAAGGGAGAATCGTGGCGCTCGACACCCCCGAGAATCTTAAGCTCAAGTACGGCAAGCGATCCGTGAAGGTGAGACCCAAGGGTCGGGCGGAAGGAGAGGAGGTCGAGATACCTTTGGATGACCCTGGGACGCCGGAGAGGATCAAGAAGATACTCCAGGAGGGTGAGTTCGACACGATCCACACGTCCGAGGCAACCCTAGAGGAGATTTTCATCAAGCTGACCGGCAGGAGGTTGTAGCGCTGAATCTAGGTCCGGTGGCGACGCTGATCAGGAAGGATGCGGGGGAGATATTCAGGAACAGGTTGAGCCTTGTCGTCACGGTTCTGATAGTCATCATCCTACCCCTATGGTTCAGCCTCATGCCCTCCCAGGTTGAGGAAACGTTGTTGCTCGGGGTCTACGCCCCCGGTTTGGAGCGGATCTTCGACAGGATGAATGCGACGGACGAGGCCCTTCAGGTCTCGCTCTACAACGATACGAATGCCCTGAAGGTGGACGTGGAGAACGGAGACATCATGGCCGGCGTCGTCCTGCCAGCCGATTTCGTCCAGACACTAATCAGGGGAGAAAAACCCCAGGTCGACCTATATTTCCCGTCCGTGGTGCCCGAGGAGTCGAGGGGACCGATAAAGGCGCTGCTCGAGGAACTGTCCTTCATCATCACCGGGCAGATCCTGCCGGTCCTTCTCGATGTGCGGGTGGTCGGAGAGGACTACGCGGGGAGACAGCTCCCATTCCGGGATCAGGCAAAGCCCCTCTGGATAACCCTCGTGCTGCTCGTCGAAATAGTTGCCATGGCTTACTTGATCATCGAGGAGAAGCAGACCGGGGCGATATTCGCCCTCCTCGTTACGCCCGCCACTACTGGCCAGATCTTCGCGGCCAAGCTGATGGTGGGGACGGCCCTGGCGTCCGTGGAGACCCTGCTCGTCATCACGCTAATGGGGTCGATTGCGAAAGGAACGGTTGCATTGCTGATCAACGTGCTTCTCGGTGCCTTGCTGGCAACGGGGTTTGCCTTCCTGGTAGCGACGCCGGCTAGGGACCTGAAGTCCTCTTTCTCGTGGCTCATGATCCCTTACGTCGTGCTGATGGTGCCGCCCATGACTGTGATCTATCCTCAGGCGGCGTCCTGGGTTGTCAAGTTGCTGCCCTCCTACTACCTGGCGGACAGCTTCGACAAGGTTCTGAACCGGGGGATGGGCTTGGCAGGGGTATGGGCGAATCTCGTCATCCTCGCGATCTTTGATGTCGCCATAGTGGGCGCGGGCGTTCACGTCCTCAGGAGGAAGTTCGAATGAGACTCCGCATCATCGGCTCGATCATGGCGAAGGACGTCCGTCAGGGGCTGAGGAGCTCCATCTTCATCTTCGTCTTGGTGTCGCCCTTCATTTACACCTTCGTCATCGGGATGATCTTCGGTGGGTTCGGCCAACATGAGCCGAGCTTGGGAATCGTGGATACGGGGGACTCCGAGCTCGTGGCGATGATCAGGAACTCCAAGGGGTTGGCGACGCGGATCTATTCCTCAGAATCGAGTCTGATCTCCGGACTGGAGAACAACGCCGTGGACGCGGGAATCGTCTTGGGCGCGGATTTCGACGAAGCCCTGCTTCAGGGCAGGTTGCCTCAGATGGCTCTCAGATTCTCGGGGAGGAGCTATGCCTCCAACCGCCTGATCATCCAGAACACCTTGACGAGGTTGGTGCGGGAGATGGCCGGTCAGGAGGCCCCCGTCGCGTTCAACGTCACGGTTCTGGGCAGCGAGAAGGCTCTGCCGATGCGGGAGCGGGTGATTCCATTCATCTTCCTTGCGGTGATCATGGTCAGCGGATTCTTCCTGACGTCGCTTGGAATCGTCGAGGAACGGGAGGAAAGGACCATATCGGCCATCTCGGTAACGCCAGTGGCGATTTCGGAGTTCATAGGCTCGAAGGCAATGCTGGGATATCTGATGGCGTTGGCCGCAACGATGCTTACCTTCGTGATGAACGGGGTGACCTCCCCTAGGTACCTATCGCTTCTCATGCCCTTCCTGTTCCTTGGGGGGGCGTTTGCGGTGTCGATCGGGATCATCTTCGGCGTTCTGCTTGACAACTCGACCGAGCTCATGGGGATGGCGAAAGGGATCAACTTCCTTCTTTTCGCACCCGCTTTGGTCATCCTGTTCCCAGGCATTCCCCAGTGGGTAGCCAAGTTCTTCCCGACGTACTACATAATCTACCCGATAATGCAGATCAGCATGATGGGGGCCGGATGGGCAGAGGTCTGGACGCACTTCGTGGTCCTGTTGGCGATCGTCGCCGCTGTCGCTGCCGCGTCGCTGTATCTGGTGAACAGGAAAAAGCACAGCCTTTGATCCGGGTTCAGACCTTTGGGGGGCGGTAGGTATCTCCCGTTGCACGGTTCCTTGATTCGGTTCCTTGACGATTGGGCCTGGGCGCGCATTGCGCTAAACTTAAGAGGCAGCGGCGATTGGCCGGTCTTGGATGAAGACATCGGGGGATATTCTCATTACGCTCTTCTGCCTCACCATACTCTCGGCGGCGGCCGGAGAAGTCCATGGGCGGACTGACCCTGCCACGAACAGGGTCCGGTGCATGATGATCGGGGAGACGAAGGCCGAACACCAGACGGCGACCGCCATAATGATCGCTGACCCCAAGATCGATCTCACGCTGATTCCGGCGGGGGATGTCGCGGATGTCAAGACCAGCAAGAAGTTCGTTAGAATATACATGCCAAGGACGAAGGATCAGCTCGTCGAGCAGTACGATGTAATCGAGCTGTTCGACTTCGTGCCCTACGTCCTCGAGACCCAGCACATTCATTGGATGCGGGACGCGGTCCTGCAAAACGGGGTAGGTCTGGCACTGGTGGAGATGGGTTGGTATGGCGTCACGGACTGGACGGGCAACGACGCCGCGGCCTGGATGGCCAGCGTCATCTACGAGGCCTACCCCTGTGACCTGGTAATAGGGAAACAAAACCTAGACTCGGTTTACATGGACATCAAGCAGAGGACGCCTCTCGTGGACCTTCCGGATTTCGAGAGGACGTCGATGACGACCGTCGCCCATCACGGCATCCAGATTGCGAGGCCGGGCTCCGTGGTGCACACGGTCTGGAGGACGGGTAAGGAGGATGCCATAGTTTCCGGGACCTACGGGCTCGGTGCGACCCTCATGATCCCCATGGGATGGGACAACGTTCCCTCGGCAACTAGGGTCAACTGGTTCTACTTCGTCGACTTCGTGCTGAACCACGCCTATTTCGTGGCCCAGGTCAGAATTCCGGAGGACCTACAGATGATCCACCGTTTGAGGGAATCCTTCGTGAGGTACTACGACGAGAGGGCGATGGCCGATTCGCTTCTGGAGTTCGTCGACAAGTTCGGGGCGAACACGCGGCCCGTGGAGACCATGCTCCTTGGCCTTGAGAAGGAGAAGAAGGAGGCGGAATATCTATATTTGCGGGACGAATACGAGAGGGCGTCGGATGCCATGGAAGGTGTGCTTGATGGCTTCAGGAGGATATCCGAGGAGGCTGTCAAGATTCGACAAAGGGCGCTGCTTTGGGTCTACATCACGGAGTATCTGGCCGTCACGGGGACGAGCATCCTCGCCGGATCTTTGGTGTGGACCCTCATGGTCAGGAGGCGCCTATACAGGGAGGTATCCGTAACGAGGGCTCACTATTAGAGGGTTGTTAAGATGGTTAGGATAGATAGAGGGTTCGTGGGCGTCCTGTTAATAGC
>Ga0209102_1001684_pt1 | contig 11087 bp, 4 predicted proteins | sample ConPoolayeHmetaG_FD_185483 | JGI IMG/M metagenome (GOLD analysis project Ga0209102, IMG submission 185483) | Hot spring microbial mat communities from California, USA to study Microbial Dark Matter (Phase II) - Cone Pool mat layer H metaG... ... | reverse complement strand
TCCCAGGTGTTAACTACCATATCAATGCGATTATTGTTATCTAGATCACCAACAATAATAGAAGAGCGAGCAATATCTGTAGTCAAAAATCCTTCAAAGCTTTTTCTGGGACTGGGGAAAAGCTCCCAGACAGAAATTCTAAAATACTCTTTTAGCTCCCCGGGATTAACCAAAAGAGTGGTAACCAATATCTCCAGTTTATTATCGCCATTTAAATCGGCCAAAGTGGCGGATATTCCCTCTCCATCAAATTCTAAAAAATATTCCTGGGGGTCTAATTGGACTGTTTTAATTACCTCACCAGAAGAATTCAAGATTTCAACAAGACAAAGGAAATCGCCAGTCCTTGCTTCCAAAAAAACAATCTCTTCCTTGCCATCCCCATCAACATCGCCAGCAAGCGGTGGGGTAAGTAAAAAACGGCTCTCCGGGGTATAACTCCAACGCAACAGGGGTTTATTATCTTTAATGTCAAAAGCGTAAGCGTTATCTCTCAGAGTAATCAGAATCTCGTAATCTCCATCTTTATCAAGGTCAACAACCACAGGCTGATAAACACCCCAAAACGCTCCAGAAAGAATTATCGGCATTTCCTCTAAAAATTCTCCTTGATGGTTCAAAACATAAACATTCAAGCGATATTCTCTGTCTTGACCTGTAAATATTATTTCCTGATATTCATCACCATTTAAATCAGCTGCCACTAAATAAGAAGGGTTGAAAAGATGAGTTATCGGCTTAGTCCAACCGGGAACGGGATCCGGTTTCCCATCATTGTTGGCGTCTTCAAAACTATAAGCAAATATTTCATTATACCAAGGATCGGCAGTTCCAATATTTGGATGATTAATAAAAATTAACTCTTTTTCTCCATCGGCGTTAATATCCGCTACTAACGGCCTTTTGTATATTTCCAAATTTTTAAGCGGCCAACCGGGCAGATAATCTCCTTTTTCATCTAAAACTAAAATCTCATCATTATTAAATCCTCTATAGCCAGGAACAACAATTCTTTCGCTTCCTCTTACTTCAGTAATAAGGGGTTGATAAGGCAAAGGATAAGAGTTGACTTCTTTTGGCCAACCGGGCATATCTTGGCCACGGTGGTTAAAAAGATAAAGCTTCTCTTTCTCAATCGGATAGGAATTTCCTCCGCTAGTAAAAATTTCCAACAAACCGTCGTTATTAAAATCCGCTATTGCTGGCGAGGCTATAACCGCCGCAGAAAACTTTTTTGACCAACCCTTGTTAGTATTCACAAAAACTCTTAGAGTATCAGCGGCATAATTGGGAAAATTGCTTGGAGCAAGAAATGTTTCCAGTCTTAAAATTACCCAGTTTCCTCGATAACGACTAAGGTCAATTTCGGGTAAAAGGAAAGGTTGAGTTGAGCTGGTTGGCGTAGAAGAAGTATAAATCGGAACAAAACCGGAGTTGGAGCCCTCAACTTTCAAAGAAAGGCGATATTCTCTAAAATTTGGACCATAAGCAATTGCTGAAAGAACAACTTTTCCTTCGAAAATCACCTTGTCATTCTCAGGAGAAATAATTTTTGCTACCGGCAAATTTGCTGGTTCACTAACCGCTAGGGCTTTCTGGAAGTTTAATCGGCCAAAACCAAAAATTTCATCTTTCCCCGCCTCGCCTAAATCATCGGTTGAAAGATTGATAATTTCTCTTATCTGTTCCTTAGTCCACTGAGGATGAAGAGATTTTAAAACTGCGTAAACGCCAACAACATGAGGGGTAGCCATCGAAGTTCCGTTTTTCTCGGCATATCTATTTTGAGGTAAAAGAGACAAAATGATGCTTCCGGGCGCAACCAAATCCATGCGGAAACCATAATTTGAGCCAGAATAATCACTCCAAACTGCCAGTTGGTCAATTATATCCGAAGCACCAACAGTAATTACCTCCTCATAACCACCGGGGCTGTGCGGAGTTCTATCTAAATTAGCTCGCTCATTTCCCGCACCAGCAATCACTTGACAATCATAACCGCTATTAATTGCCAAAAGAGTATCTTTCATTAGTTGAGAATAAATGCTTCCTCCCCAAGAAGCGTTGATAACCTTAGCATTATTTTGGGCGGCCCAAAGTAAGGCCTGAGTTAAACCCGCAAAACTTCCATAACCGTCGTCTCCCAAACCTTTTACCGGAAGAATTTTAATTTTCGCCTCTGAAGATTCAGGAATAACCCCGGCAATTCCCAAACTATTGTTAAAACTAGCGGCAATTATTCCTGTTACATGAGTACCGTGCCCATGAATGTCGGTAGTATCTTCATTTGGATTTTCAGGGTCAACAAAGTTCCTTCCCGGAAGAACTTTACCAATTAAATCTTCATGCTGGGAATCAACGCCAGTATCAACAACTGCCACCGTTACAGGAGTAATAGTTAGAGGAGGACGGGAAAGATAAAGCCTGTAGTTCTTTTTATTGTCTTTAAAATTGTATTTCCAGTAAAAAGAAGACCAGGAAACACTTTGACTCAAGTAAAGTTTATAAGTTTGGGCAGAAGAAAGCAGTGGTTTAGCAGTAAAATTAAGATTTATCCAATCACATCGCTGACCCTGAGGACCAACTAAAGTAGATCCTTCTGCTAAAATTTCTCCCTGCTGATTGGTAAGCCTGCCAAAAAGAGTATATGTTCCTCCTCCCCAACAACCTACTTCTACTTCAATTTTTTCCAAAAAACCATTTGATTTGGGAATAAAATTTTGGGAAACTGTCTCTTGATAACTCTGTTTAATATTTAACGGTTGAGTTCCTTCTTTGTATTCTTGGTCGAGAAACTGAGAACCCCGTTGAAGAAGATTAGAAATACTCTCCCAAGCTGCCGGAGCCTTGATCTTGGGTAAAGCCCACTGTTGAGGATAAAAAGGGTCATTAGGAGTAATGTCGTAAGCCTTAGCAATATAGTTTGGTTCTACCCATAAAACCGCAGGATCTTTTCTTATTTCCTGAATTAAGAAGTAAAGCTCTTCTTTCTTTTCAATTTTAATCTTGTAAATATCTTTTAAAATGGCGGAAACCTTACTGGGAAATTGTTCTTTTCTTACTTCCTTAAACACTGGTGCCAATTCGGAAACAGTCGCTTTTTGATTTATATCTTTTAAGAATTTTATTCCTAATTCTTCAATTTCTTTCGGCGAAGAAATTTTTAGCTCTTTATTAAGTTTCTTCTCAATTTTTTCGCCTGCTTCTGGCTTGAACTTAACAATAATCTCTCCGGGCTTAAAATAAGGTTCATTAAAGCCCAAAGACTGCTTTATTACCCTATTCCTAAAAAGAAAACTAGAAAGCAAAGAAAAAATAAGAATAATAGAAAATATGGCAAAAATCGCTGCGAGAAAATTCTTCGCCAAAAAGAAGGGCAGGCAAAAGTAGTTTTCTTTTGCCTAAAACTCATTGTTATCCTATAATATCACATCTTGTCAAATTTGGAAATTTTTCCCTTTTTTTAGCCCCCACTTCTCCAATTAGAAAGCAATATTGTTAAGTCTTTTTCGTCTATTTTTCTATCATTATTTAAATCCCCCATTAAAAAATCTTCAAAACCAGTAGGAGAAACCGTTGCTCCAGAAGTCCATCGAGCCAAAAGCAAACCAAGATCAGCTTCGTCAATTAATTGCGGGTCGCAATTAATATTTCCCTGATAGTAATCTACGCAAGGTGGTGGAGTTCCTGTAGGAGTTGGCCGCCGCGAAGGCACAGGAGTTAAGGAAGGTAAAGGCTCCCTCCCTAAGGCTTTCATTAACCAACCGGCAATATAACTAGAGGTAACAGTAGCATCATTAACCCACGCTCCCAGCCACCCTCCACTACCCACAGGGACATCTGCCATTGGCGTTTTATATTGAAAAAGAAATTTTCTTTGGAGAAAAAAGGTCTCGTTTGGAATGTCAGAAATATTAAGTGGATAGTCTAGAAAATACAAAACTAAAGGTCCGGCAATTAAAAGCCCTCCCTGAAATCGTTCAATATTTCGCCTAAAAAAGAAGGTATTTCTATCAATAAAGGCACAACACTCAGGATGAGCTTCGCTACATTCATTTTCATTGTTACAAATTTCTCCATCTTGTTTTACCCAAAACTCATTCCACAAATCAACTACATGGTGAGAAAATTCTTCAGGCGGCCTCTCCCTATTAATTAGAAGATAATAGTAAGCTGCTCTCCCCAAAACACCAATCGTTGCTGCCATATAGTTTGGATGAATCATATGATGATTTACTAGAAAATACCTTCCGGTGTTGGGTTCCCGAAAATATCTACCTGTTGCATCAGGGGTTGGAGTTGGAGTAGGAGTAGGAGTAGGATAAGGAGAAATAGTTGGAGTAGGGGTAGGAGGGGGATAAGGATAAATATGATGACGATAAACTGTTTTGGTAATCACCTCAGGGCAAGAAGCAGTTTGTCTATCTTCCTCGGTGGTTAATGAATGATAGGCAAAACAGCGTGCTTTGTTGGAAGCCTCTTGAAGATAAGGATAGTTTGGTTGATATTTCTTAAGATGGTTATAGGCGGCGGCAAAGAAAAGAGAAAACCAGGCATTTTCCTCCGCGCAAGTATTTCCTACATCACTTTGGTCGTACATCCCCGGCCATCTCCCCCCAGTCCCATCACAGTCTCCTGGCTGAAGATAGCGCAATTTTTCAAAAGCAATCTTTACTCTCTCGGTAATTTCAGATTTCAAATCATTGGATAAACGAGGTCTTAACAGCTCATAAATCATTACTAAACGCTCGGTCCCTAAAGGTAAAACTCTCCATCTATCAAGATTTCTCCATTCGTGCTGGGAAAAGGGGTAACGAATTGTAATTGTTTTCGGTTCGTTATTCTCGATAATAACATATTCGTACTTATCTTTATATAAAATTGCCTTAAGATCGTCGATAGCCCTTTGGCAAAGACGAGTCTCTCCCTGTCTACATTTAAAAGCCTTTACCCCAACGTCGTCAAATAGAGAAATTGCTTCGTTGACATGTTGAATATTACGGGAAGAAGCGGCAACAGTTGAAAAAATTCTTTCATATCCAGAAGCTAAGTAATGAGGACTTGAAGGCTCATTGTATTTTTCTAAATACCAATCGCTAATATTCTCTAACAACCTGAAAGGATCGCTTGGTGGAGAAACAAATCTTACATTATCAAAATAAAAAGTCCCTGAAGTTCTGCCATCTCCCCAGGTGACGATAAAATTCAAAGATTTCGCCTGAGTTAACTGAGGATGAAAACAAACATAAAGACGATTGGTATGTTGTTGATTCCAATTCGAAGATTCGGTATAAGGTTTGGTGATTACTGAACCGTCAAATTTTACATAAGTTCCGCTGTTAGTAACCACAAAATCAACTGTATGCCACCCTCTAACTCTTCCTGTCCTAAAAATATATGCCTGGTCGGTTTGACTGACACAAGGAACCCCTGGAGGAACAATTTTGTTAGTTCCTGTATTATCAAAATTGAAAATTCTTAAGCTATAATAGTTATTCTTTGCTTCTATTCCTACCACGCTGCTTTCTGCGGCTAATTCTTTGTTTCTTAAGGTTAAAAACAAGCCGGGATAGGCTGAACTTGTCCCTTCTACCGGATCGTAAAAGTGAAATCTCAAAACAGCCTCAGTTGGGGAAGTAGGAAATGTTTTGGTCGCCCTAATATAGGCAGTAGCTCTTTTCCAAAGCTTAAGAACTCTATTATTAGAAGTAGTAGGGTCGGTGACTATCGAAGCTTCATATTCGTTAGTATTGTTTGGTGGATCCATCTCCCAACCTTTGCCGGCGATACTCTCTCTTTCAAAATTATCTTCAAAAATAACAATTTCTTCCGCTGTTCCCAAGGTGGTCTTAGAGAAAAAAGGCAAAAGAAAAAAAATTATCAATATCACAAATAAAATTTTTCTTTTCATCCTCTTTCCTTTCTACAATTTTTATCGATAAATTAGAAAATTATTAATTTTTAGGAAATAAAATTTACTCTCCAGCAGGACAAAGATAAATCCGGTAAGTTTTTCCCGCTAATCCCCCTATGCCCGCATCCCAAATCCAATAAAGACTTCCCCAGGAATCAGGACCATAGCAGTAAAGCCGATAATGGCGGTCTTTAAAAAGGAAAAACCTATTGCTCTTAAAATCCAACACTCTCCAGTCTGTTCCGGAAGCAGAAGTAAAAGAAAGAGAACTAACTAAAGTAGAGATATCAAATTCTCCATCAGCGTTGGTAACTTTACAACTAACACTTCTTTGGGCCCCACCATAATTTCCTACCTTCACCTCAATTTTGTCTACCCAACCAGTTTGGGAGGCAACAAAAGAAACATAATCTCCAGTTAAGCTTAAACTAGCTTTCGTATCTCCTTTCTCTTGCCTCATACTTAAAGGACAAGCCGGCAAAGGAGGAGGAGTTGGAGTTGGAGTTGGAGGAGTAGCATTCTCATCGGGGCAAAGATAAATCCGGTAAGTTTTTCCTTGTTTTTCTCCTATGCCCGCATCCCAAATCCAATAAAGACTTCCCCAGGAATCAGGACCATAGCAGTAAAGCCGATAGGTGTAATTCCTAAAAAGAACAAATCTGTTGTTTTTAAAGTTTAAGGCTCTCCATGCTGTTCCAGAAGCAGAAGTAAATGGAGAGGAACTTACAAGAGAAGAAACTTCTGTCCCATCGATACTCGTAACTTTACAACTAACACTTCTTTGGGCCCCACCATAATTTCCTACCTTCACCTCAATTTTGTCTACCCAACCAGTTTGGGAGGCAACAAAAGAAACATAACTTCCCCCCGAGGTCAAACTAGTCTTTGTATCTCCCTTTTCTTGCCTCACACTTAAAGGACAGGCAAGAGGAAATGGAGTCGGAGTCGGGGTAGAAGTTGGGGTTGGGGTTAATGTTGGCGTTGGGGTTGGCTCCGGAAGAGGCATTCTTCCGGTAAGAATTAAAATTGCCTCCAAGATATTTCTTCTGGCATTCTGATAGTAATCATAATTAAACTGTCTTGCTAAAGAAGAAGCTTTGGGACCATACCTTTCGACATCTGTTCGTAGTTGGTTCAAAACTGCCTCGGCATAAGCAATTCTTTCAGGAGAAACTCCATTGGTGCGAGCTTCTTCTAAAGTTTTTTCTAAAGTGTAAATATATTTATAATCTTCGATTCCCTCTCGATATCCTTCCCATCTTAAAGAAGGCAGGCGGGGCAAGAAATTATTTTTGGGATCCGGATAGGTAAAAGCAAACCCATTTTTCTCCGGGTCAGAAGAAAAAAGCTCCTTACCGGCAAGATTTTGATAAGTCCAGGCTCCCTGAGCAGAAAAAGGTTTAAGCCAAAACCAAAAACCATTAATAACTCGGTAATACTCTGCCCGTCCTCCGGCTGCTCGGCAGTTGTAATAAGTCCAGATTAAATCAGAAGAAGGAAGGGTGGTTCTAAAATTAGTCCAATCTTCATTAGAGAGTAAAGTGAAATCTAAACCATGGTTAATATCCCGAGAATTGTAATTTCTTAAGTCAACCAGCGGCGGTTGAGCATTTGGACCATCAATATCATCGCGGTCAAAAAAACTTTGAATAGAGGTAAGATAAACTTTTTTGCCCTCCTCTTTAATAATTCTTGCCAAATTTTTAAATTTATCTGCCCTTCCCTCAAGATGAGCTTCGTCTACTGGATAAAAATAATAAGGAGCAGAAGTTTTTTCCTCAACTGCTGCTGCGGTTTCATTAATTGCTCGACGATAATAAAGTTCAGCCGCTGAAGTAGAATTACCCGTAATCGCTAATATCTCATCATAAAGGTCGGGGGCAATAATGACCTTGTCCAGACCATATTCTACCCTATATCCAAGATCAGTTTTAAAATCGGCATAATTAAAACTTATCCCTCCTGTTCCTGAGCCTGAAACCCTGGGACGTTGACTTCCTATTACTACCCTTATTCCGTGGGCTCTAAGGTCGTAGTAGCCTTCTTTAATATAATCCCACTTAGTTAAATTACTTCCCGAAAGAGGAATGTTAATAGTTTGTCCTTGGTAGGTATAACCTGTGCTAATATTAAAATAAAGACCAAAATATCGGTCGGGATTATCTCTTAATAAAACAGGATAAACCTTTAACTTCACAGGAAAACTTTGGCGAGAAATTTGGCCATTAATATTAGCCTCAACATAAAGACTGCCCTGATAATTACCTTCAGGAACATTATCTTCAACCCGAACAGTAAGCCAATACTGCTGGACTTTTCCTCGCTCCAGAGAAATAGGACTAATAAAATCAAGATATTCTCCCACATTTTCTACCCTATCTGTTCCCTGAAGTTTCATATTAAGTCTTTTGACTATTCTTAAATCCATTTTCTCCGGACCAATAAATCCATTCCCCTCTTGTTGTCGAAGCCCGCTCTCAATTCCAGCGGTTAAATTTGTCAATTGGGCATCAGCATAGACAGAAAAAGTTAAAGGAGCATAATCATCAAGAGTGGCAAACTCAGATAACTCCGCTCCCCTACCAATAATTTGCTCCGGTAGGGGGACGGCATCTTCAGGAATATGTTGATGAAAATTAGTGACAAAAACAGAAAAACTACCATTGTTTAAATAGGAACGATCTTGAGGAGGCGTTCCAAGACTCTCGACAAAAGAATTATAAAAATCTTCTTGGCTAATTTGAGTAATAGCCGCGCGACTAGAAAGATTACCAACGGGAGTGAAAGAAGATAAAAGCTGAGTCTGAACCACAAATCCCACCAGGACAATTAAAAAAAGACTCAGAAGCCCTAAAAATTCTTTTCCTTTATTCATTAAAACTTTAAATTACTACAGGAATATTATTATCATAAATGCATAAGGCTTGTCAATGCCCTCTTTTGGCAAAAACCAAAAGGGCTTCCCTCGTCGTTCCTGGAGGATGACAAGTTTGTAAAACCAAAAGCTCTTCTTCTTTTTGCTTAAAAAAACTCGTCTGGGTAGGAGGAACAACTTTTTTCTCCGTCACCCGGTAGTTAAAACGCTTTCCCCCAAAAAAGATAATAACTTCATCTCCTTCCTCTAATTCCCGTAAAAGATAAAAAACAGCATTATAGCGAACAATATTCCAAGGAGAATTGGTAGAATGGGCAAATAAAAATATCGTCCCTTGCATTCCCGGAAAAACTGTTCCCCGCGCGTGAGCAACTCCTTTTTTAAGGACAGGCAAATATACCGATGGTTTTGAGGCATCAACATTGGCAAAAATTTTCGCCTGAGCTTGAATCTTAGGAATTACTAAAGAAAAATTTGGATCAGGAGCCAAAGGAACAGGGGAAGAAATTTCTTTTCCTAGCAAATCCCTAAAATAAATTTGCTGCCCAATATTCTTTTTAAATCTATACTCAAGCTCTGACTTTAAAAGAGGCCCATAGGTTAAAAGGCAACCAAGGAAAGCAAAAATTAACAAAAAATTCCCCCCTCGCCTAAGCCATCTTTGGATTAAAAGCCGCCTCAACCGCGCCTTAAGTTGTGGAGACTGATAAACAATTACCTCTTTCACAGCAAGAGGGCCAAAAGATGAAGAATTACTCCTCCAAGAGTAACGACTACCAATCCTCCCAAGGAAAACCCTGCTTTAGGTAAAACCGAGGGGGCAGCCGCCCCTAAAACTGGCGGGGTAGTTGGAGTTGGAGTAGGCTGCAAAGCAGAAGCTTCAGGGGTTGGGGTTGGTGTACTTGTAGGCGTCGGGGTTGGAGTAGAAGTTGGGGTTGGCGTGCTTGTGGGCGTAGGCGTAGTTGTTGGCGTGGTTGTTGGCTGAGGAGAGGCAGTCGGCGTTGGGGTTGGAGTAGAAGTAGGCGTGGATGTGGGAGTTGATGTTGAAATCGGAGTAGGAGTGGGGGTAAAAGTTGGCGTTGGCGAAGGCGTGAAAGTCGGTGTTGGAGCCACAGTGGGAGTGGTGGTAGGCGTGGCAGTAGGAGCCGGAGTGACAGTAGGTGTTGGGGTGGGAGTTGCCGTTGGCGTAGGCGTTGCCGGATAGCACCTTTCCTGCCAGTTTCCCTGACAATTATCAGTAATAAACCAGCAATTACCGACTGCCCCACTCCATTGTCCTGAACCATCAGGATTTTCTTCAATCACATCAAGTTGAAAAACACCACAATCAGGAGGAGGTGAAGAATAAGCACACATCATTTCTTGCCCGGGAGCCAAACGAATATCCCAACGAGTAATATGGCCTAAATCACACTTTCCTTGAGGAATCCCTGGACATTTACAACCATCTAAAGAATCATCACCAGAAACTCCTGGTTGACCTCTTTTTTCTATACAAGCTAAATGATGGGTGGTGTTTCCTACATTTTTAATATAAAATCCAGTTCCCCACTGATTTGGCCGACACTCCCACCAGGGGGATTCTGCAGAAACAAAAGGGAGATTTTCCAAAATATCTCGCGGAGGCTTCCCAAAATTAAAGAAAAATAAAATAACTAAAAATAAACCTCCGATTACTATCCCCTGAAGAAATTTTTTGAAGTCAAATTTAAATTTGGTCATTTTTGAGGGGCATTGCCTTTAACTTAGCAAATATTTTCCCTTTTGTCAATAGGTCTGTTCTGGTCCACTCCACCATCCCGTACATTTTTCCTCCCCTTATCTTTTGTTGACTAAGTTGATAATACTCTAAAGGAGTTAAATAGTTAAGAGACTGTAGTTTTTATTAATCTTTCTACAAAAGAAAATCTTTAGCGGTTGAGGAAAAAGCTTTAGTATAAGCATAAGAGAAACTGAACTTTGAATAATAGTCTACAGCTGTAAACTGATAATATTTTCTTCGTATTATTTGGTAGGGTAGAAGAAGCGGCGGCGGTATTGCTGTGTCACCGGCTTGACAAGTTGGATAGCCGTTGATGTTGCCTGTTGTTGCGCGGTCATCAGTGCCGTCGAAATTTAAGCTGGCGTTAAATTTACCACTTGGATTATAATTCCAAGCGATTTGAGCCGGAGTTCTAAGGAAGGATTTATCATAATCCTTCTTCTGGTTGGGCTAAAAGAAAACCAACAAGAAGTTGGAATTATTTTACCCAGAGGACAAATTAAATCTATCCAGACTGATAATGGGTTAGAGCTTCA
>Ga0209102_1001681_pt1 | contig 11090 bp, 9 predicted proteins | sample ConPoolayeHmetaG_FD_185483 | JGI IMG/M metagenome (GOLD analysis project Ga0209102, IMG submission 185483) | Hot spring microbial mat communities from California, USA to study Microbial Dark Matter (Phase II) - Cone Pool mat layer H metaG... ... | reverse complement strand
CACCTTCTCTGTATTCGCCAATCTTTAGATTTTCCATCTTACCAGCTAAAGGATGATGTGGCGTCCGCAAAGGCGGCAGAATCCCAGCATACCGCAGTTCAGGCTTAAGTTTAAAGATTCTTCTTCGAAGGTATTGAGGCGTCTCCATGTACTCAAGTAATGTGGCTATTAGGCTCATTTCTGCTCGCTGGTCAACTTTGGGGTCATCAGCGTAAACTATGATTTCGTTAACTCGGAAAATTGCGGCGGCTCTTCCAATTAACCCGATTTTTGAGGTTTTCTCGCGCAGGTGAGGAGTGTCTGATACGATAGAGGCTGGTATGGCTATGGAAATTCTCTTCTTTTGCACGCTTATCCTTCCGCCTTAATCCGTCTACACATTATTTTTCGCAGATAAAAATCTTAAAACCGTAAATAGAAACCTTCTACTTAAAAGCTAAAAAGAGCGATATTAGAGTTTCAGAATGGTGAAAAAATGAAGATGCCATCAACTCGAATTCTTGACAACATCGATGAGATCAAAAAAATAGACAAAAACAACATGCTTTCCTTCTGTGTAGACGCTCCTAAACATTACGAAAACGCTGCCAAACAAGCCAAAACAATTTCGCTAGATTATCCGAAACCAAAGACGATTATTGTTGCAGGCATGGGGGGCTCGGCTATTGGTGGAGAGCTTCTGAAAGACTGGGCAAGAAACAGGCTTTCTGTTCCAATCGAGATTTGCAGGGAATATTCGCTGCCAGCATACGTGGATAAAAGCACTCTGGTATTTGTCGTCAGTTATTCAGGAGAAACTGAGGAAACTTTAAATGTTTTTTTGGAAGCTATCAAACGCAAATGTATGACTATAGCGATTAGTTCTGGTGGGGCATTAGCTGAATTTGCCGAGAAGCTTAATGTTCCGCATTTGCTTGTGCCTTCTGGAATGGCTCCGCGGGCAACTCTGCCATACCTTTTTGCGCCCTTACCTATACTTCTTGAGAAAATAGGCTTGGTTTCAGATGTAAATCTTGAAATTTCTGAAGCAATACAAGTTCTGAAGCAAGTTAGCGAGTTAAATTCGCCTGAAGAGGTGGTTAAGAATAATTTTTCTAAGAAGTTGGCGTTAAGCATCTATGGAACAGTGCCTGCTGTTTATGGTTTTGATTTTTATCGTGCTGTTGCTCAGCGTTTTAAGACGCAGTTTAATGAGAACAGCAAGATTCCAGCTAAGTGGGAGTATTTTCCAGAGCTTAATCATAATGAGATTGTCGGCTGGGAAGGAGTGGGAAAACTTGCACAGAATTTCTCGATTATCCTAATCAGAGACAATGATGAATCGGAGGCTATAAGGCAACGCATTGAAAGCACCAAGGAGCTCATTCTCAAAGAAGCAGTCAAAGTCTTCGAAGTTTGCGGCACCGGCAAAGGCAAAATAGCAAAAATGTCATCACTCATCTGCACTGGAGACTTCACAAGCGTATATTTGGCTATACTACGAGGAATAGATCCCACTCCAGTGAAAACGATAACTCTGCTCAAAAAAAGGATTAAACAAAGCGGAGTGAAAGAGAAAATTATTCGCGAATTACAAAAGTTGACAACAAAATGACGCTCAAGTCTACGTTTTTTCTTCGACGAAGTCAGCGAACATTTCCTCTGCAACCTCAAGCGACACCATTTGTGGAGGATTCTTAAAAGCGTAGACGCAAATCGGCAATATCGCCCCCTTCAGCTTCCTATCTAGAGCAATTTTAACAGCTCTTATAACATCAAACAGAACAGAACCAGCATTCGGCGCATCAACAGTAGAAAGCTTCAAGTCAATCTGCATAGGCGCTTTGCAGAAGTATAATCCCCTAATCCAGAAGTAGCTATCACGTCGGTTTTCAAGAAAATCCACGTAGTCCATTGAACCTGCAACAATCTCCGCCTTATAGGGCAAGGAAGCCTCAACAGACCGTGTCTTAACAGTTCGCTTAACATCCCGCGTCCTCTCCAGCGTATCCAAAGATTCCGCGCCCCCGCCAACATCCAACTGGTAAGTTTCGGTTATTCGAACCCCATTCATAGAAAGCAGCTTCAATAAGGTCTTATGCAAAGTCGTAGCACCCACCTGATCCTTCAAATCATCACCCACAATCGGCAATTCAGCTTCTTCAAAACGCTTACACCACGCAGCATCGCTTGCAATAAAGGCAGGCGTTGCATTCACGAAAGCACAGTTCGCATTTAACGCTTGCTCAGCATACCATTTCGACGCTTCCATAGCCCCGCTAGGTAGAAGATTAAGAAGAAGCTCAGCGCCAGTTTCCCTCAGTGTTTCCGAAACGTTTTCTTCCGGCTGATTGCTTATTTGTATGACATTCTTTGTGTATTCTCCAACGCCATCCATGACTGGACCTTTATGGACCATAAATCCAGAAGGCGAAACCTCAATGATTTTAGGTGCATTATTGGGCGCTGCAAAAATTGCCTCAGAAAGGTCTTTTCCAACTTTTCTGTTATCAATGTCAAAGGCTGCAACGATCTGAACATCCTTTGGGTGTAGCCCTCCCAGATATAGAAAACGCAACCCAGTGCTTTCTTCTTCTTTTTCGCATTTACAATAATATTGCAGCCCCTGAATGAGTGCTGAAGCGCAGTTTCCGACGCCTGCTAGAGCAACTTTTATTTTGGACACAGTCATCGTCACCGTCTATTTGGGTTTCCTATTCTGCAATTGTCTTATAAAATCCTATGCCATCTTATAGCGTAAATGAGGATGTGGAAGATGAAGGCTTGGTTGGATGTGGCGCTTCTACGTTGTCCAAACTGTGGGCATTACTATGTTGACGCTTCATGGTATGTTATAGAGATGGAGTCAGATATTGAATGTGGAAAATGTGGAATCGAACTCAACAGCAAAAAGAATGCGATAGACCGTGGAATGCTTCAATTCACGATAGATAAAAATGAGAAAATGCGTAGCGTGAAACTTGAACATCTTGAGCTAGAATGAAAGCATCGCCATTCCAGTTTGAAGATTTATTATCAAGTAAGCCTTAAAATCATTAAACATTCAACTTCAAAGAGGCTGAGCAGAACTTGGCAAACGAGAAACCTTCAGACAAATTCACGGCAATCAACGAATTAGCCCGCCGAAGAGGATTCTTTTGGCAGTCATACGAAATATACGGCGGCACAGCAGGCTTCGCAACCTATGGTCCATTAGGTGCAAAGCTAAAACAGAACATTGAAAGAAAGGTCAGAGAGCTTTTTGTGAATAAACTTGGAATTTTAGAGGTAGAATCGCCCATAATCGCACCAAGCAAAGTCTTCGAGGCTTCGGGGCACATAGACCACTTTAAAGAACCAATGGTGGAATGCTCAAAATGTAAGAAGCGATTTCGGGCAGACCACTTGCTTCAGGAAATTGCGAAAATAGAAGAGTCGGAATCTGAAAAAATGAAGGTGGAAGAGCTAAAGGCAGCAATTAAGAAGCATGATATTCGCTGTCCAGAATGCGGTAGCGCTTTGGGCGAGCCAGAAATGTTTTTGACGATGTTCAAGACCACAATTGGACCATATTCCAATGCAGTTGGCTACGGGAGACCCGAAGCAGCTCAAGGCATATTCGTCGAGTTTAACCGTTTGTATGAAATGGCGCGGGAAAAGCTCCCATTCGGCGTTATGCAGATAGGGCATGCTTTAAGAAATGAAATTTCGCCAAGACAAGGTCTCATAAGATTGAGAGAATTCACCATAATTGACTTGGAGTTCTTCTTCGACCCAGAAGAGCCGAAATGTTTTCTCTTGAATGACGTTAAAGATGAGGGACTGCAACTTTTTTTGGCAGAAGATAAAATGAAAGGTTCGGAAAAAATTACCGAGGTCAGCGTTAAAGAGGCATTGAAGAAGGGCTACATTAAGGCAGTGTGGCAAGCAGTTTTCATGGCTTACGCAAAAAGATTGCTAATAGACTTGGGTGTCCCAGCAGAAAAACAGCGATTTATAGAAAAACTTCCATGGGAAAGAGCCCACTATTCACTGCAAAGCTTTGACCAGCAATTCTATGATGACCGTTGGGGTTGGACAGAAGTTTCAGGGCACGCCTACAGAACTGATTATGACTTGAAGCAGCACATGGAATTTAGCGGTCAAGACATGCGAGTCTTTAGGGAATATGAAAAGGCGGTTGAAAAAGAACAGCTGGTGCTAAAGCCTATAATGGCGAAGCTTGGACCAGCGTTCAAAACTGAAGCGGCAGACGTTACAGAACTGCTTTCCAAGAGTGACCCAAAGGATGTTGAGAGTTCCTTGAAGGAAAGCGGCTACTACAAGATTGGAAAATACAGGATTACGCCAGAGCATGTGCAGATTGAACATCGTAAAACTGTTGAACGTGGAAGACGCTTTATTCCGCATGTTGTGGAACCGAGCTTCGGTTCTGATAGGCTACTCTATGCAGCTTTTGAATACGCCTACCACATCAAAGACGACAGGGTCATACTGAGATTTCCGCGTGACGTTGCACCCGTACAGGTGGGCGTCTACCCGCTTGTCAGTAAGGATGGTTTGCCAGAGAAGGCATTAGAATTGTATAGGATGCTGCTTGATGAGGGATATTTGGCGGATTATGATGAAGCAGGGTCTATTGGTAGACGTTATGCACGTGCAGACGAAATCGGCATACCCCTCGGCATAACAGTGGACTATGATACTCTAAAGGATAACGCTGTTACTATTCGCGACCGCGACTCATGGAAGCAAGTAAGAAGCCAGATTGAAGTTTTGCCCAATCTTCTTCACAAGTATTTCAGATGGAAAATCAATTTCGAAAGCTTAGGAAAGCCATTTGAGAGCTGAATTCTTTCGTTAGCTTTTTTAACACAGCAGCACACATAGTGTTAGAAAAATCAGCCCAATTTTGCGGGCGGGAAAAAACTTGGTGCTTCCAGCAGAAACCGAACAACGCGTAAAAAGAAGAGCCTTAAACGTATGCCAAGACCACTTAAGGAAAGTCTTAGACTTGACCAGAAAGGTTCCCCAAGTGATGGACTGCTTCTTGAATAATGACAAAGAAAAGGCGAGACAGCTTTTCACAGAAATCCGAAGCAGCGAAGACGATGTGGACAAGGCGAGACGACTAGTTTCCCAAGAACTTGCAGAGATAGGTGCAATCCTCTTTAGCAGAGAGGACTTTTTACGATTCACAAATCTAACAAGCGAAATCGCAGACTTCTCGGAAGGCATAGCTTTTCGCATCGTCGAAATCATGGAACACCGTTGGAACGTCCCCAACGACGTAAAAAAGGACTTGCTGCGACTTTCAGAAGCAGTTTTAGAGGCGCTGGTTAAGCTCAGAGAAACAGCCATGGTTCTAAGCTATGGCTCAACAAAAGCCATGGAAAAAGCTAAAGAAGTCGAAATAGCCGAACGCACTGTTGATGAACTCTATCGTGAACTAGAGATAAAGATCCTCGGCAGTAAAATTGAATTTCCTGCACTGATACTCTTGAGAGACATTTTACAGCTTCTGGAAGACTCGGCGGACAAAGCAGAAGACGCCGCTGACGCAGCCAGAATCTTGTCCTTCATTATGTAAAAGGCGAAGACGGAAGATGCCAAGAAAAGTTGAAGTAGAATTCATCGAAAACTTTCTCGTAGTATGGAACCCAACAGATGGCTCAAAACTTTACAAAACAGGTTTTTATGGTAAACCTCTGGGTATAGCTAAACCAAAAATTCCAGAATTTGATGTGCCCTTAATCTTGGATTTGATGGAAGGCTTGTATCTTGCTGAAAAGAACCTCATAAGCATTTATGAAGGAAAGGAAAAAAAGAAAGTTAGTCTAAGAAAGCTTCGCCAAAAAATCAAACAATTGTATGAGGAATTTGACGAGAAATATGCTGTTTACCGCGATTTACGAGACAGCACTTTGATTGTTACGCCGGGAATAAAGTTTGGATGCGATTTCGCCGTCTATAAATATGGACCTGGAATTGAGCATGCGCCATACATGGTTTCCGTAAAAAGTGCCAAGTCAGATATAACGGCCACGGAAATTGTTAAGGCTGGAAGACTTGCGACGACCGTCAGAAAGAGATTCATTATTGCAGTGCCGGACTTGGAGAAGGAAAAGATAAGATACTTGATTTTCAAGTGGTTCAAGGCGTAAACTCGTAATGCTTAATGCGAACATGTATGGCTTTAAACGTTGATTTAGAACTTGTGCACTATGGTAAAGAATGGGTATCCTTTCACTGTTGCTCTTTCAATATAATCTTCAGCAGTTCTTCTTCTAACGTTGGCTTTTCACGCGGATTCTCAACCACTCTTCCAACCTCGTTTCCTTCTTTATCAAATAGGATAATAAGCGGAATCTTGTCAACACGAAATATATCTACTTCTGGTGGCGAAGGTGGGATTCTCCACTTCCTCTCTGTGCTTAGCGGGTCCTTCTTTAAACCTCCCAACACTCTTACTTCGAGTCCAGTTTTTTCGGATATGAGGGCTAAGACAGGAACGTTTGCCGTGCAGTCTATACACCATTCGGCGGAGAAAACTAGTATCAGATATTTGTTGGCAAATTTCTTGAGCTTGTTTAATGCTTCTTTTTTTAGCTGGTACAATTGTTTTCTTGCAATAAACTTCTCATGAAATGGCTGTTCTAGGCTCTCTATGTACTGCGTTACTGGACAAGCTCTTTTTCTGATTTCTGACAGGTTGGCTTTCATTTCTTAACCTGGTATTAGTGTTTGACTTTCAAATTCTCCTTTTACAAATTGGTGTGGGTATATTTTTGTTGATGTTAGTTTGCAGCCTTCAGCAATTGTTACATCATCGGCAATAACCGAGACAGCGGTTACTTTTGTAGGTTTTTTACGGCTAGAAAGGATTGTTGCGTGTCTGCCTATGATGCTGTCTGTTATTTGTGCCTTTTCTCCGATTATAACTCTGTCCATAACTGCTGAATTCTCTATTACCACATCTTTTCCAATCTGTGTATAATTGTCGATGCAAGAATTCACAATTCTGGCACCGTTGCTAATATGGCAGTGTCTGCCAATCAGAACAGCGCCCTCAACCTCTATTTTTTCCTGTTTAATCTTTCTTATGATTTCCTGTCGGCGTTTTAGCGATTCAGAGCTTTCTCCTTGAATCCAAATTTGTGTTTCTTCATTTATTCTTCCACCGAAATCAGTTAGTGAAGAGAAATGCCCATTCAACATGTCTTGCACCGCTTCTAAATAGCGCTTTGGAGTTCCCACATCATACCAGCATCCTTTCAGAGTGTAACCGTATACTGCTCTTCCAGTTGATATTACGTAGGGGATGAAATCATAACCAAAATCAAGGCGACCCCTCTCTTTGACTATCTGCTTAACGCCTTTCTCCTTCAAGATTTTTCTTATCCCTGGCGAAACCATGTACAAGCCTGTGTTGGCAAGATTTGACGGCGCTTCCTTAGGTGAAGGTTTTTCGACAAATTTTGAAATTCGCATGTCCCTATTTATGTCAGCAATCCCATAGCCTTCAACATCCTCAACTTCTCTCAGCGCAATGGTCATGACTGCTCCTTTCTTCTCATGAAACTCTACAAGCTCCTTAACATTCACGTCAAAGATGTTGTCGCCTTGCACAGCGAAAACTGGGTCTTTAACGTTGTAGTAATCCATGTTTATTCTTGCCGAATCTGCGCTTCCAAGATCATCAATGTTAGGCTGGTACTTTATGTGGACGCGGGGTCTAATGTTGTATCTTGTGGAAAATCCGTACCCGGACTCGAAGTAGTCATATAGATCCCTATAGTTTGTGTAGCCTTTCACGCCGAAAATGAAGTTTCGAATTCCTTGGCGTGCAAGCGATAAAAGCGAAAATTCTATTAGTGGTCTATTAACTATGCGGAGGCATGCCTTGCTAGTTTCTGCCGTTAGTGGAAGCAGACGCTTAGCTTTTCCGCCGACTGGAATTATGACTCGTAATCTTTCTGTTGCATAGTCACCGTTCAAAAGTCTGTCACCAACAAACTTTGCAAATTGGTTTACGCACTGAAACGTATTAAACTTTCTAACACGATAGCGAGTTTTATAACTCTAATTTGAGCTTATGGCTATTGCAAGGTTCAGATTAAGAATGAGTAAGCTAAGTGGCTATCTGCGATTAATACGTCCTATAAACTGCGTCATGATGGGATTCGCTGTCATCGTAGGTGCAGCCCTCGCAAGCCCCAACCAATTTGGCACACTCTGGTATAGCTTAGCCTATGGCTTCCTCACAGGTTTTATGCTGACCGCAGCGTCTATGGTTATTAATGATTATTATGATAGGGAAATTGATGCTGTTAACGAGCCTAGGCGTCCGATTCCAAGCGGTTTAATCAAGCCAAATGAAGCGCTTATTTTCGCTTTTGTTCTAACTGTAGTGGGTTTTACAACAGCATACGTGACAAGCTTATCTTGTCTTCTCATAGCCATAATTGCATGGACAATTTTCATAATTTACACAACCGTCGGAAAGCGCAGTGGATTACTTGGAAACTTGCTTGTTAGCACATGCGTGGCAATCCCGTTTATCTACGGAAGTGTAGCAACCGCTAACGAGGTTAAGCTGAACGTCTTGATTTTTGTTTCTATGGTTTTTCTCTCGAACACTGGCAGAGAAATCACTAAGGGAATCGTGGATGTCCAAGGCGACAGAGCACAAAACGTGAAGACTTTGGCTGTGCGCTATAGCGAGAGAGTTGCTGCTGTAGCTGCTGTGGGGTTCTATCTTTTTGCAGTTTTCTTAAGCCCTATACCTTGGATTTTAGGTCTCGTTTCTGTGTGGTTTCTCCCGTTAGTCGCTATAACCGACTTTGGGCTGGCAGCGTCCTCCTTCATGTTACTAAGAGATTTTTCAAGAGAAAACGCGAGAAAAGTCAAGAACAATGTTCTCTTGTGGTTCATTTTCGGACTTTTAGCTTTTGTTGTCGGTGCTTTATGGTAGATAGACGAGCAGTAAAGTCTGGATGAGCGTCCTTCAAACGCCTTTCTGCATTGTCAATTTTCATTTCCAGAAAAGAGGTACTGTTCTAAAAACTGGAATTATAAACCCCGTGTCATAGAATTCTATTGAAGAAGCGTGTTGTTATTGGATATTGCTGAAGAAGCCAAGTTTGAGTATGCACTTCGAGGGAAGGATTGGAAGGTGTATTGGCTTCTTCTAAAAAGCGGCCATCCCATGAGCATCAGAGAGGTTCAAAAAGCCCTTCATTTCAGTAGCCCAAGCATTGCACATCATCATCTTGAGCAATTGCGTGAATTGGGACTGGTGCAGAAACAGAATGTAGGCGGTGGCTACTCGCTTGTAAGCGAAGTTAAAATTGGAGTGCTTCGCCACTTTGTGAAGTTAGGACGGCTCTTGTTTCCAAGATATTTCTTCTACGCAGTTTTTTCTACAACGCTTTACTTGGCGTATCTTCTTTTTTGGATGCAAGGCTTCACGCGGGAAAATATCTTTTTCACCTTTTTTGGAGCAATAGTCTCCACAATCTTTTGGTATGAGGCATTTCGCGTATGGTCTCTGAAACCGTTCTAATTTCTGGAATGCGCTGTTCTAATGATTAGGATAAAATTGAACAAAGTTAAGAAGATTATGAAGGTGAAAATCTTATGCAAAAAGAAATCATAAAACGCACAGCACTATATGCCATCGTAGCCATTCTGTTAGCCACAATATTAGGAGCATTATGCTTTAATCTCGGCTATGTGCCAAGCTCTCAACAACCTGAAACGTCTGGACTTTTTATGTCATTTACATCGAGCGTCGAGCTTAGAAACTTCATAGAAACAAAATCATCAACGTACACGCCATTTCTGTTTGGGGGACCTTTAGACGCGAATTTGGCTCAAATACAAATTCTCAGAGAATCCTCTCAGGCTACCTATCGGGAAGCACCAGGCTTGTCATCGCCACCAGAATATTCTACTACAAACATACAGGTTGCAGGTGTTGACGAGGCTGATATCGTAAAATCTGATGGAGAATACATCTTTCTAGTATCAGGAGCTACTGTTTTTATTTTGAAAGCTTATCCAAGCGAAGAGGCAGAAATAGTTTCAAAGATAACCTTGAACGACACTGTGATTGCAGGAATTTTCATAAGCCAAGACAGTTCCAAATTGGCAGTTCTAGGCAGCAAATATAGGGCGCCTGAATTATGGTACAGAACTTTCATTATAGATGTTAAAACTTTCATAAACGTATATGACATCTCAAACAAGTCAGAGCCCATATCTTTCAGAAATTTCACAATGTCAGGAAGCTATTTCAATTCAAGGATGATCGGCGACTACATCTACTTCGTGGTAGGTCAACCAGTATACATAATCTATGACACGGTAATTCTTCCAAAGATCTACTCATATAACGCTATTAGAGAAATAAATGTCACCGACATCCTCTACACTGGTGTTTCTGACGAGTACTTTCTATACACAACAATTGTCGCAATTAACGTGCAGGATCTTGCGGAAGAGCCAACCTACAAGACTCTTTTGCTTGGCGGAACAAGCAGCATGTACGTATCTCTAGACAACATTTACATAACGTTTCCTGAGCTAGACGGAGATACTGCAATATATCGCATACGCATGGAAAACAGCACCATCACACCGGAAGCCAAAGGCGAAGTGCTTGGGCAAGTGCGGAATCAATTCTCAATGGACGAATACAACAGTTACTTCAGAATAGCGACGACAGCATGGGTTAACGGAACAACTCAGAACAATCTGTTCGTTCTCAATATGAACCTCAGCGTAATTGGCAGCCTAATCAACATTGCACCAGGCGAAGCTATAGATTCGGTCAGATTCATAGGGAAACGTTGCTATCTCGCAACATCCATCGTGCGAAGAGACCCATTCTTCGTGATCGATGTTGAAAATGCCACTGAACCGAAAATTTTGGGATATTTGAAGATTCCAGGATTCACGAGATATCTTCATCCATACGATGAAAATTATGTAATTGGTGTGGGCAGAGATGAAAGCAACCGTGTGAAAATTTCTCTGTTCGATGCCAGTAACGTGAGTGCTCCAGTCGAGATCGACATGTACGCGGTAGAAGGCACATGGTCAAACAC
>Ga0209102_1001680_pt1 | contig 11094 bp, 9 predicted proteins | sample ConPoolayeHmetaG_FD_185483 | JGI IMG/M metagenome (GOLD analysis project Ga0209102, IMG submission 185483) | Hot spring microbial mat communities from California, USA to study Microbial Dark Matter (Phase II) - Cone Pool mat layer H metaG... ... | reverse complement strand
GAACTGGCGAACCGCCACCCGCGAGTGAACATACTGAAGCCCGGGCCCGGCGTGGGTGGTCACTGTATAGCAGTTGACCCATGGTTCATCGTTCAGGTCGCGCCGGAGGCCACACCCCTCATCCAGGCCGCCCGGCGGGTGAACGACAATATGCCGGCGCATGTAGTAGAGATGGTGAAACATGCTCTTGCAGAGTGCAGGACCGGAGACCGAGGACAGGAGACCGGGGATAAACCCCTATCTCTCGTCTCCGGTCCCTCGTCTGTACGCGTAGCGTGCTTAGGCTTGGCGTATAAGGCCAACGTGGGCGACATCCGGGAAAGCTCGGCTTTGCAGGTGGTTGAAGGCCTGGCAGCCCTGGGTTATGAGCTGCGTCTATGCGATCCCCATGTCAATGCCACGTTTCCCTGGCCCTTACTGCCCCTTGTGGAGGCGGTAAGGGGAGCCGACTGCCTGGTGCTTTTGACCGATCACGCCGAGTTCGCGGCGCTTAAGCCGCAAGTTGTGGGGCCTTTGATGCGCCATCGCCGGTTGGTGGACACGCGGGGCTGTCTCAAACCCCAGGAGTGGGTAGCGGAAGGGTTCCAAATTATGATCTTGGGAGATGGGAAAGCAGAGAAATAAAGGGGTCGGGAAGTGTAGGAGCGGAGGAGCGGGCCTAAATGTCTTCGCACGCAAAGTTTGATAATCAATGTCTTCCCTTTTTTCGACGCTCAAGACAAGGCCATCAAGATGACGGCGGTATGCAAGGAACTGGAAAATCTTCTCAGCCAAATCATCTTACAGGTGTGCATGATAGCACGACCTTGTCAAGTGACAGAGTGGGTACCGGGCCTATTGTAGGAAAGTGGCTTATAGTCTCTTTTATAGTATGGGGAATAATCTATCCAGTTGCCAGGATAGAGATTATCAAACGAACTGGTATTCCTTCACCTCTACTAGGGAGTTGGTACGATGTTTTGACTTTTGCAACCTTTGTCCTAACGTTACTTAGCAATAAAGTCCGCTTGAATGCCGATGTTGTGACGATAGCAGTGCTAGGTATTCTGCTTTTAGGCTTGGTCAGTGCATTGAATACGCTTGTTTCAGGAGGCTCGCTGACTCTTGTGCTTTATGGGGCACGGATGACATACTGGCCTGTGGTCTACTATTTTGTCGGGAGATGGTTGCCTTTCTCCTACCGTGACATTTGGCGTTTTCAGTGGATTTTAGTCATTGTTCTGGGGGCCTCAGCGTTAGTTGGTTTTTTGTTGAGTTATGTGTTCAGAGAGTATTGGATTAAAATGGTTATTTTAAACGCTGAATCCCGAGAGTGGGCGCTCTATGCTATTGCGCGCGCGGGTGGCCTGCGTATGACAGGAACTCTGATGGATCCCATTCTGTTTGGCACCCTGTGTGCTTATGGAGTAGTGTTTAGTACCAGTCTTATGGGGAGGATTCGATGTCAGCGTCAGCTTCTGATTGTTACAGTAATGGCATACTTGTGCCTCTTAGGAATGCTGTTCTCCCTCACACGTGGAGCGTGGGTTGCCCTTCTGTTAAGTATGATATCAGTATTGACTTTGTTGAGAAATCCAAGGTTGTGGTTCAACGTCTTTATCTCAGCTATTGTTATGGGATGTATAATGATCATGATATCCAATCATCTAGATAAAGAGTTGATTGTCAAGACCTGGCAACAAATTCTGGAAGCAAAAAGCATTCAGCGAGAGGATATGTGGGAAGGTGTAATCCATGCTGTCTCTAAGCGACCAATTGGGTACGGCCTCGGGACAGTCGGTCACATTGGCGAGCGTTTCCAAAATGAGCTTCCCTATTTTGCTCCATTAATCACGGACGGATGGTATCTGAAGGTCTTGGCAGAGGGTGGCTTTCCTTTGCTTATAAGCTTTGTATTTTTCCAGGTAGCTTTCCTAGTACGCATGTTCTGGCTAATAAGGAGAACGCGGGATGAAACACTACCTTTTCGAGTTGCCGTGTTCAGTGTTTTCGTGGGGGCCTGCGTTCACTCTATTGTAAGTAACCTGTGGGATCTTTTTATGGTTGCTCATTTGCTTTGGCTCATTGTTGGGCTCGGAACTCGCCCTTACAAGAGAAATCTCAGACCTTCTTACGATGGAAAGAAGTAATTCTCTAGAATTTGCGGGAAACATGACAGCTCAGGAAATAGCTTCCCCCGATTTATCCGTTATCATTGTCAACCACAACACCCGTGACTTAGTGACAATGTGTATTCGTTCGATTTACGCTGAAACTAAAGCCATCCGCTACGAGATCATTTTGGTGGACAACGCTTCTACTGATGGCAGCGTCGCCGCTATTCAGAAGCAATTTCCGGAAGTGCGTGTCATCGCAAATACAGCTAACCTGGGTTTTCCTGAGGCGAACAACTATGCGATCCCACTTGCGCGTGGACGATACATTCTGCTTTTGAATTCGGATACACTGATCCTTGACCAAGCCTTAGATCGCATGGTCGCTTTCATGGATCAGCATCCAGAGGTGGGCATCACGGGCCCAAAGATGTATGATGCTGAAATGCGGCCTTGGCGTTATGAAATGTGGTTTCCAAGCCCAGCGCTTTATTTGCTGCAGCCTCTGTTGCTTCACTTTTGGGGCGATATTGGTGACAGAGAGGTAGATTGGGTGCCCGGCGCGTGCCTGATGATCCGACGCTGCGTAATTGACCAGATCGGCCTTTTGGATACATTTATGTTTGGTGAGGATGTGGATTGGTGCTTCCGGGCTAAAAAGGCTGGCTGGCGTATATTTCACCTGGGGCAGGCCCGAATCATCCATTATTGGGGAGCTACGGCAACTGCGCCAGACAAGATAGCAGGTCGAGTGTTCGGAGGTCATCAGGCCAAGTTGTATTATGCCCTCAAACACTTCGGTAAATGGGGTTACTTTTCGCTTTCTTTAATAATTGGGTTGAAGGCTTTGATCAAGCTGCTTATCTTAGCAGTTCAGCAGGCATTTGCTGCACCCCAGAGTGCCCAGGGGTTACGCGGGCAAATGATTGGTTATCGGCGCTTGTTAGCCGTTTTGGTATCGAATCGCATCCTCTCTGAAGACAAAGAATGGTGGAAGAAAAGAGATTAAAGCACTGGCTTGTTGGAGTAAAGCGCGGTCTATCAGCATTCGGTCTCGAAAGACGGCTAATTTGCCTGATTGTGGGCGATGTCACCTCTAAGGCATTGACATTCCTAGCATCAGCTTTTTTAGCCCGGCTGGTAGGAGATGTTGGATTTGGGCAGATTTCCTGGGCTCAGGCCATCGTCGCCTATTCTTCAATTATAGCTGACTTTGGGTTAGCAGCGTTTGGGACTCGCGAAATATCCAAGTGCCGAGATACCCTTCCCTGGTATGCCAAGAAAGTCGAATTTTTACGCTTTCTATTTGGTATTCTTACCCTCGTGACGCTCATTGGAATAAGCTATTTTTTTCTTAAAGACAAGCAATTGTGGTACGTGTTAGTTGCCTCAGCAGTATGGCTAATACCATATTCCCTCAACTTGGAGTGGGCTATTCAGGGCTTTGAGGAAGTTCAATTGGTCGGATTGGGGCGGTTTCTAAGAGGAGGATCTTTGTTGGTGGCTGTATGTTTGTGGGGTGTGTTCTCAAAAAGCGTTATCCAGGCTACTCTGCTTGGCGCTATAGCAGAAGTAGTGTTAGCAGGTTGGAGCTTGGCTATTGTTCTTAAGCTTGTGAGATCGGTTAACAATCATGCGGCAGGATTGGGCTGGTTGGGAAGCCTGAGGGCGTCTGCGCCGTTGATGCTTACGACATTTTTTACTAGCGTGTATGCTGCCAACTTTGATACTATCTTGATTGGTATATATCATCCGCTTGAGCATGTGGGCTGGTATTCAGCCGCTTACCGGATTTACTTGATGTTGGCGGTGCTGCCTAAGTTATTTCTAATCCTCTATTACCCCAGATTTGCCAAGGGATACATAGAAGGTACAGCCAAACTTCATGCTGAGTTCCACCGATTCTTGACATTGTGCATAATATATGGTCTACCGGTCATAGCGACCACTTTTGTGCTTGCACCTGATATGCTCACATTGCTATACGGACCTCAATATATTCCGGCAGTGCCTTTACTGGAAACGCTGTCATTGGGTGCTGTTTCGCTGCTGCTCGCGGCCGGGTTGCCTTCAATGTTGATGGCCGCTCATTATGAACGGCAGGCGCTAATCTGTTATCTAAGTGCAATGGTGCTCAACATCGCCCTGAACTTGATAGCGATTCCGGTTTGGGGCGAAAAAGCAGCCGCCTGGACGACTGTCATTTCCGAGACTGCAGTACTGGTCTCCGGGATCATTCTAGTACATCGCAGCCTGGGGGTCTCAATGCCCAGCGCTCGAAAGTTGCTTGCTCAATTTCTCCCGGCAACCTGCGTGCTGGGCGGAGGATTGACTATCCGTGCGGCTTTGTTGAGCCTGAGCATTACGCAGTCTTTACGAATTTTTCTCATAGCGGGTACATCGCTGGTACTATGGGGAATGTCTACCGTGTGGCTGGCGCAAAGACAGGAATAATTCGTTGTATGGCTGGGGATGAGAATGGGCCGGCTTTTTGACAGACGGGTGTTCTTGAGAAAAGTCCTACTGGGCCTAATCATTGTATTCACCATGTTTCTGGGCCAACACTGGAAGCTGTTTACACACAACCTTGGAGCATTGCAGGTGATGAGAGGGGCGATTGTCGTTTTAGATAAAGCGGATTATGCTTGCTGTAATACTGATTGCCAAATTTATCTAGAAGGCTGGCACTCTCATGGAGTGATGGGTGATTATTGGAAAGCATGGGATCTATTTGCAGCTGGTAAAAAGATGCAAGCGTTTCAGGTATGGCGAGAGGCTGGCGTTTCCGAGTACTTCATAACCGCTGGAGAAGCGCGTTTTAATAAGGGTGACATAAACGGGGCCATAAAATGCTTGAAGTTAGCAAGCCAGATTTATCCGCAGCGCGCCGACACCTGGTATGTTTTGAGCGTTGTTGTCCAATCACGCGGGAAAGAGACAGCTCAGACATCTGTTGAAGCGCTTGACCGGGCTTTGGAGTTGGGCATAGCGACTATAAATAGAACACGCTATTTACAATATTACCTGCAAGCCAGTGATGTATATGAAATGCATGGAGAGTCGTCTAAGGCAATTAAATTAGCAGAAAGAGCTACGTATCTATCCCCTAAATGGTCTACTCCGCTTGTAAAGCTGGCTCCATATTATGACCGCTTGGGTGACATGACTACCAGCCAGCAATACTTCGCAGAAGCCAAACGGATTGATCCGTATGACTTTTGGCCGTGGTTAGTAGAGGGGGATATTCAGCGCCGCCACGGTCAGCTGGATGCGGAGTAAAACTCTCACCTGTGGGCACAGGTTTTGGCCCCTATAGCAAGTGAGCCTATAGTCCGGTTGGTAGGTTTATCTGTATATAGCGGGCAATTAGATCAAGCCCTAAATGACCTCCATGCCACTATTGCCAAACATCCTACTTACCACTTGGCTTACTATTACTTGGCTTGGATATATTACTTACAGGGGCACTATGGCGAAGCAATAAAGCAATATCATATCGCTATAGAGTTGCGACCTCAAAGCGCTCAATACTAGATTGATATGGGTGATGCTTATGTGAGGCTTGGTGATAGAGAAAATACGATCGCTGCATATTATCGTACAATTGAGTTAAATTATAATTACGCTTAAATAGTAGAGATGCGGCTTAAACAAATAGAAGCATTGACCTGTCCCGCAGTTGGTTTTGAGGGGTAAATATATGCGAGATCGTGTACTATTAATTGGTCCTTATCCCCCCCCAGATCATGGGACAAGCATACCTTTCAAGTACCTGGTGGACTTTGTCCAGCAAAACTGTGATAAGGAAGTATTTATGGTCAATACTGAATCAGGAGATAAATCCACAATGCGTTTGTTATCTCCTAAAGCTCTACGCTACTTTCTTTTGATCTCCTGGCACTTTCTGAGAAAGAGCCGATTTTGTGATATAATTATTATTACTGGCTCCCAGCGATTCGTCGCTACGGTCGGGGCTTTATATATAGTGGTCCTTTCGACCTTTTTAGGAAAACAGATTTGCATTTACATCCATGGAGGGGCGTTTGATGTATACTACACATCGATGAATCCGCTCTTTAAATTTATTGTACGTCAATGTCTGAATCGAGCAAAAATCTTGGCAGTGCAAACAAAACTTGTATATATCTCACTATCCAGAGATTTTCGTAACTTAGTAGTCGTGCCCAACTGGACTAACGTCCTTGAGGTATCAGAGTCCGTTGGTGTTAACGCGATGAGTGATCACAGAGCTATTCGCTTCGTGTACATCGGTGAAATACGGCGAGAAAAGGGCATTATAGAACTAATAAAGGCTTATCAGAAGGCGAGGCACAAACTTGAATCCAACAATGTATCTGTTACTATGGATATATTCGGTCCAACAAGGAGCGATTTTCGCGATGTTTTCTATAATTTGCTTAGTACCCAAGATAACTCCGTTACCTATCATGGATACGTCGATCACGCTACATTATTGAAACAGTTGCGGTCCTTCGATGTGCTATGCTTACCAACTTACTTCCCGTCTGAAGGATACCCTGGTGTTGTGATTGAAGCTATGAGCTTCGGCTTACCAGTAATTGCAACACGATGGCGAGCTATATCCGAAATCGTTATCCATGAAGAAAACGGCCTTCTATGTGAACCTCGAGACGTTGAGGATTTAGCAAATTGTATGATTCGTATTGCTCTAGACGACCAGCTACGCAGGCGTTTGGGGGAAAGAGCGCGGGAGGTAGCAAGACAATTTGACGTGAACGTCGTATTACCACGCATGTGTGCTCTTTGTGGGCTCAAGATTCGGATACCAGCTCAATGATGACAGGTGCTAGCAAGGACTATTGGCCGGGTTTGCATTTGCATTATTGCTTAGGGGATATGCTCTGGGCCAGTAGACAGTATCAGATGTTGAAAAGCTGCGATGCTGGGAGAAGTTGGCATATTGTAGCAAGAATACCCACAACAAGTGCATTAGCTTTATGCGCTTTGATTGAGCCACTACGCCGCCTATTACGGATAGGGATACGAAGTTACCTTCAAATTGATGCAGATAGTTTCGTGGTCTTTTCGGAGAGCCGAATCTTCTATTGGCATAAGACTCTACATGCCCCGATTCTTGTTGGGAAAGTCCGCCGCGGCGTTGGGCCTTTGCCGCAGGGATGCTGCCAGGATGAGTTAGGTATGTGTTATTACGGTGAGTATTGGGGAAACAAAGCAAGGGAAGAAGTTTGCATCTATTGCTGGCAACCAGGCTGGGACCAATGGCGTGTCTTTTACAGATTTGCTCCGGGCAGCATCCGACATATTCATGCTGTCCAGTTTGATCCGTTCTCTCGCAAAATTTGGATTGCCACTGGAGATCGAAACCATGAGAGCATAATCGGCTACTTTGAGGGCTCTGCTGATTCACCCAGGTTGGTCACTATAGCTTCGGCTACCCAGATGGCAAGAGCAGTAAGTTTAATTTTTACTGCGGACTATATATATTGGGGTTCAGATGCAGGAAGAGACACTGCTGAAAGGACTAATCACATATTCCGCTGGTCACGCAAGAGCGGTCAGATTGAACGAGTCGCCTCCGTGGGTGGACCTGTATATTACTCAACTATGGATAATCGGGGGAGACTTTTTATCTCCACTGCTGTGGAAGGGAGTCTGTCTGAACCAGATCACTTCGCCCGCGTTTGGATGTCGGAGGATGGTACGAACTGGCGAGAGGTTGCTCGCTGGGAGAAGGATTCCTATCCAATGCTCTTTGGTTACGGAATCTTATCATTTCCCCGAGGTATAACTCCTGCCGGCAAATTGTATGTCGTTGGGCAAGGAGTGAAAGGGGGGCCTGGAACCTGGGTGTTGGAGATATAAAAATTGAAGCTGTTTAAGCCAGATAAATCAAATTTCACGATCCTTGATGCCCAAAGATATCTCAACAATTTCCTTATAGAGCTCCAGGAAATCCCATTCACGCCAGAGGAGCGCAAACTACTACTACAGGTAATATTCGGGAAACTAGTAGATGAACGGACTCGTCCGTTTTTTCTTTATCACTTTAGACCTTTATTGAAGAAGGCAGTAGACATTTTCTTTTGTGAAGAACAACGCCCTTTGATCGTTGATCTGGGGTGCGGCTCAGGCTCTGCATCTATTCTTTTTGGCCTGCTGGGAGCCAGGGTAATTGGGATAGACATCGAGCCAATTCTGATCAGTGCCTGTCGCGAACGACAAGCCTTCTATGAAGCTGAATTTGGTCCTCTCGATATTCGCTTTTATGTCGCCGATGCATTCAAGTTTGATTATGATCAAATTGCTCCTATAGATGGTATTTACTCCCTCTTTGCTTTCAACATAATGCAGCCCTCCCGGGAATTATTGGCAAGAGTAACTCCTGCGCTTAAACCCAAAGGAAAGATCGTTATTTCTGATGGGAATATATACAGCCCATACAATCGGCTTTTTCGACCGAGACCGATCCTGACTCCTGGCGAGATGAAATCAATACTCTCAGCAACTCACTGTGAAGTCATCTCCTTGGAATTTCACTGCACGATTCCCCCTGTACTGGCTCGAATTCGCACAGTTTTTGACTTGGGAGTGAAACTGGAACGCATCTTCGGTCGGCTGGGGCTTAAGCGTTGGTTAAGTGTATCATATACAATTGTAGCTGAGAGGCAGGGAGTATGACTTTTGCAGCTCGCGTAAACTATTACCGCCGTATCTTTGCTACTTACCTCACGCCTCAAAAAAGCCATCTCATCTTCTGGCACGAGATACCGGAGGTAAACAAGAATTTCCGGCCTGGCGAGTTAGGCGAGTACTATATGCCATTTAATTCCAAAGCGGACTACCCTGGCCAATACGACCAAAATGGCATCCCGCTCCTGAATTATCACGGCAGGGTGGGGTTGCAATACAACCCCATCGCCATCGCTCAATACGGGCTGGGCAACTACAACCTCTTCCGCCGTACAGGTGATCCGAAGCGCCGTCACAAGTTCCTGGCCGTGGCCGACTGGCTGGTGAGCAATCTGGAACAGAACCTGGCCGGCCTGTGGGTGTGGAACCACCACTTTGATTGGGAGTACCGCACTCTTCTCAAGGCTCCCTGGTACTCCGCTCTTGCTCAAGGGCAGGGCATCTCCCTCTTGGTGCGCGCCCACCGGGAGACTGAGGATTTGGTCTATCTGGAGGCCGCCCAACGGGCCTTCGCTACTTTCCTCAAAACCACCGCCGAGGGCGGGGTCACCTGCGTGGATAATAGAGGCTACACCTGGTTTGAGGAAGCCATCGTAGACCCGCCTACTCACATCCTGAACGGCTTCATCTGGGCTGCGTGGGGCGTGTACGATTATCACCTTCATACGGGGGATCAAGACGCTGAACACCTCTTCGCCGAGGCGGTGCGCACCCTCAAAGACAACCTGCACCGCTTCGATGTCGGCTTCTGGTCCCTCTACGAACAATCGGGCACCCGCATGAAAATGCTGGCCAGTCCCTTCTATCATCACCTGCACATCGTCCAACTCCAGGTGATGCACCGGCTCACCGGCGAACCTATCTTCGCTGACTACGCCCGCCGCTGGGAAGCTTATCGGCGAGACCCGTTCAAGCGCACTCTGGCGCTGGCTTACAAGGCGGTGTTCAAGCTGTTGTACTACTGATGAGCACGGGAGCAGCGGAGCGGAGCTGAATCTCCCCCGCACCCTAGCACCCTGGCACCCCTGCGCAGAATGGGAGCGAAGGTGAGAGGGTGAGCCGAATACAGAGCCATGAAGAACTGGATGTGTATCGGCTGGCGTTTGAAGTAGCGATGCGCATCTTTGAGCTATCCAAGGGATTTCCCCGTGAGGAAACGTATGCGCTCATCGACCAAATTCGTCGTTCGTCCCGGTCGGTGTGTTCGAACATCGCGGAGGCCTGGCGAGAACGACGCTATGAGGCAGCCTTTGTGAGCAAATTGAACGATGCGGAAGCCGAAGCGGCAGAGACCCAGACGTGGATCCAAGTCGCTGTAGAATGTAGCTATCTGTCCAAAGAGATAGGCCAAGAGTTGTACCAGACTTACGATCACATCATCGGCAAACTGGTTAACATGATTTTCAACCCAGCACCATGGATTCTGCGGAGAAACAGCCGGTGACCTCTCCCCCGTATCCCAGCTCCCCAGCACCCATGCATATTTTGCTCATTCACCAGGCTTTTGCTACAGAGCAAGAAGCCGGCGGCACTCGTCACTACGAACTGGCTCGGTACCTGGTACACCAAGGCCATTGTGTCACCATTATCGCCAGCCGCGTGAGTTACCTGACCGGGCAGGTTCTGCCTTCCGCGCGCGGTCGCTGGATTGTTCGTGAACAGATAGACGGCATTAATCTCCTGCGTACCTGGGCCTACGCCGGCCTGCACCGCAGCTTCTTCACCCGCGTCCTGAGCTTCTTGAGCTTCATGTTGTCGTCCTTCATGGCCGCCCTGCTGGTCAGGGATGTGGACATTGTGTGGGGCACCAGCCCCCCCATCTTTCAGGCGGTGACCGCCCACCTGGTAGCTCGTCTTAAGCGTGTGCCTTTCGTCTTTGAGGTGCGTGACTTATGGCCCGACTTCGCTATCGAGACCGGCGTCCTGCGTAATCCATTGCTCATCTGGGCTTCTCGCCGATTGGAGTGCATTCTCTATCGGCATGGCGACCACCTCATTGTCAATTCGCCTGGCTTTATCCCTCATCTGCGCCGCTTCGGTGTGCCTGAAGAGAAGATCGCCCTGATACCCAACGGCGTGGAAGTTAGCATATTCAACCCGGCCGACCAGGGCGAGGAGGTTCGGCAGGAATTGGGGTTGGAAGGCAAGTTCATCGCCCTCTATGCCGGCGCCCACGGGCTGGCTAATAACCTGGAAACCGTACTGCTGGCTGCCAAACGCCTGGAAGGTCATCCTGATATTGTCTTCGTCCTGATGGGGGACGGCAAGGAACGCCCGAACCTGATACGTCAGGCTGAGGGACTAGGGA
>Ga0209102_1001678_pt1 | contig 11104 bp, 15 predicted proteins | sample ConPoolayeHmetaG_FD_185483 | JGI IMG/M metagenome (GOLD analysis project Ga0209102, IMG submission 185483) | Hot spring microbial mat communities from California, USA to study Microbial Dark Matter (Phase II) - Cone Pool mat layer H metaG... ... | reverse complement strand
CCCACGTTGTCGGGGATTCATGACCTCGAGCGTATTATTGGCATTTGCCGCCACTTTGGCGTTCCTGCCTTGGTTTGCGTAAATAAATATGACCTCAATGAAGAGAATACCTATAGAATTGAAAGCTATTGTGCTAACGAAGGAATAGAGGTGGCGGCAAAGATTTCTTTTGATAATGTAGTGACCGAGGCCATCGTTCGGGGTTTGCCGGTGGTAGAATATTCTAACAACAAGGTAACGCAGCAGATAAAAGAGCTGTGGCAAATTATTTCAGCCAAGCTAGAAAAATAGGAGGTTGAGATGCCAATTTATGAATACAAATGTCGGGAGTGCGGGAAAGTTTCAGAGATATTTCTCCGCAGCCTCGACAGCCAAAATGTTCAATGTCCAGCGTGTGGCGGCTACAAGCTGGACAGGCTTCTTTCCACCTCGTATACTTTCAGGACTGAAGCCTCGACACCGGGGACGACTTGCTGTGGCAGGGAAGAGCGTTGCGAGATGCCTCCCTGCTCTTTAGATAATACCTGCAGGAGGGATAAGAAATGAGGTTTGCAGTACCCGTAACAGACGGCAAGGTATCTGCCCACTTTGGCCATTGTAGCCATTTTGCCTTGTTTGATGTTGACGAGGCGACCAGGACCATCGTAAAAAGGGAGGTTATACCATCGCCAGGACATCAACCTGGTTTTCTTCCTGGCTGGCTAGCCGAGGAAGGCGTTTCCGTGGTCATAGCCAGTGGTATGGGCTCCCGAGCTCAGGCTCTTTTCAGAGAGAACCGCATCGAAGTTGTTGTTGGCGCGCTCGGTGATGACCCTGAGAAAGCTGTTCTGGACTATGTAAGAGGTGAACTAGCCACAGGCGATAATATATGTGACCACTAAAAGGAGGTAAAATGGCTAAAGAACTTCATCCCGCATGTGCTAGGTGCGCCAAACGAGTGTGTCATCCGGACATAAAGGCTGATGAAGTGCCTCCTATTGGTGAGGCCCCCCGTTTTTGCCCCATGAGATTGTTCCCCGAACTTATTGATAAAGCTATCACAGAATATGACAAGACAGAGGTGAAAGAATTCGCTCGCCTAGCATCGGTGCAAGAATTTGAGTGTTACGAACAGACGGAAGAAGGGTTAAGAACCAAGTTTCCACGAATTGAAGAGTTGGTTCAGTTTGCTGACAAGTGTGGCTATCACAGGTTGGGCATTGCTTTTTGCATCGGCTTGCAGAATGAGGCGGCCATGCTCACCGATATTTTGGAAAACAAAGGATTCGAAGTTATTTCCGTCTGCTGTAAATCGGGTGCCACGGCCAAAGAAAGAATCGGTATAAAACCTGAGCAGAAGATCGGAGGGCTAGAAAATTGGGAATCCATGTGCAATCCTATAGTCCAAGCCGAGGTTCTCAACGCTGAGGCAGTTGATCTGGTTATCATGTTAGGGCTTTGCGTTGGACACGATACTTTATTTATCAAATATTGTCGCGTTCCCATGACAGTACTGGCGGTAAAAGACAGAGTTACAGGGCATAATCCTTTGGCTGCCTTGTATTTATCACAGTCTCCTTATTATGGAAGATTGTCGGCTAAAAGGAAGAAATCAGATGTCTAGGGTAAGTTGTATTAGTCTATTCCAGAATGGGCAAATGAGAGGCCTTGGCGTAGATGTTTGAATTGATCATTGATCTTCATGCCCATACGGAAGCGTTTTCCTGCGATAGCATTTTAGCTCTTGGAGATTTGATTGAAGAGGCGAAATAGAGAACAGATGATTACTGTAGGTCTGACAGGAAGTATGGGCACAGGCAAAAGCACGGTAGCCCATTTTTTTAGAGAACTGGGAGCTTACATAATTGATTGGGACGAGCTAGCCCGAGAGGTAGTGAGACCCCGCTCCAAAGCCTGGAAAGAAATAGTGGAGTATTTCGGAAAGGACGTCCTAAATGAAGACCTGACTATTAACCGACAGAAGCTGGCTGATGTAGTATTTTTTGACAAAGAAAAGGTGGCTAGGCTAAATCAGATAGTTCATCCGGAGGTGTCTAAAGAGGATGAAAGGATTACCAAGCAAATCAAGCGCCGTGATGCGGATGCCCTGATTATCAAGGATATTCCGTTACTGTTTGAGATGACACAGCCTCCATCCGTGGACAAAATCATCGTTGTTTCTGCCAGCGAAGAGACTCAGTTACGGCGACTAGAAGAAAAGGGGATGAGCAGGGAAGATGCCAGGAACAGGATAAAGTCCCAACTTCCCCTTGAGGGGAAAATCAAATCTGCCGATTTTGTTATCGATAACAATGGCCCGCTTGGAGAGACAAAGAAGCAAGTAGAGAAAATATATTCTTCATTAAGGAAAGGACAATTTAAACAGATTACCAATAGGAGGTGATTTGGTGAATCCAACAGAGACAAAACTGGAAAAAGCGCTAAATAAAGTGCTTGTCCCCGGGATAATGCGTAGCTTGGTACAGATGAATCTGGTTCGCAGCACGGAAGTTAAGGATGGCAAGGTGAAAATAACTCTGGCTTCGACTGCTATTCCGGCTGAATATCATAGTTGGCTGAAGGACAAAGCGACAGCGGCAATTAGCGAGCTTCCCGAGGTGAAAGAAGTCACTGTTGACCTTGTCGAAGCCAAGCCCAAAGAGCTTAACCAGATTGAGAAAATAATAGCAGTCATGAGTGGTAAAGGCGGCGTGGGCAAATCACTGGTAGTTAGCTTATTAGCTACCTCTTTTGCTCGAGAGGGAAAGGACGTGGGCATACTCGACGCTGATATCACTGGCCCCAGTATCCCTAAGATGTTTGGTTTAAATGCTCGCCCCAGCGGTAGCGAGACAGGTATTTTGCCCATATTATCGAGGTCGGGAATTGAAATTATGTCCATGAACTTGCTCTTGCCTAGTGAGGATGAGGCAGTTATCTGGCGAGGTCCCCTCCTGTCCAAAGCTATCACGCAATTCTGGGAGGAAGTTCTTTGGGGCAAGCTGGACTATCTGATAATAGACTTGCCTCCGGGGACCGGTGATGCCCCGTTGACCGTGTTGCAGGCAATACCCATCTCAGGGGTCATAGATGTCTTTACTCCTCAGGAGTTGACGGAGATGATAGTGAAGAAGGCGGTGAGGATGGCTCAGAAAATGAATGTTCGAGTTCTGGGAGTGGTAGAGAACATGAGCTATCTTGTATTGCCTGAAACAGGTAAGAAGCTGGAAATTTTCGGTAGGAGCAAGGGAGAGGAAATGGCTAAAGCTTCTGGCGCTCCTCTCCTGGGGAAGTTGCCCCTTGACCCGGAGTTAGCTAAATTGTGTGACGAAGGCAAAATTGAGAAATATGGTTCAGACGCTGTGTCTGAGCTTTTTGCTAATGTGGTCACAGCTCTAGATGGGAATAAGGAGTAAGGAAAATGGCGCAAGAATTTGGTGAATCATTCACAGAACTGGAGCAATCTGTCATGGAGGACATGAGAAAGGTCTACTCAGAGAAAACGATTGACTATTTTCTGAATCCCAGAAATCTGGGCCAAATTCCTGCTCCCGATGGATTTGCCAGAATAGCTGGTCTTTGTGGGGATACTATGGAAATATATCTTAGGGTGAGAGACGACAAGATTGTGCAGGTTTCCTTTTGGACCGATGGCTGTGGGACTACTATCGCCTCAGGCAGCGTGGTCACCGAACTGGCTAAAGGGAAGAGCATCACGGAGGCCTGGAGGATTAACTACAAGGACATACTGGATGCCTTGGGAGGGCTTCCTGAAGACAGCCGCCACTGTGCTCTTTTGGCAGCTGGTGCACTTAGAGAGGCAATCAAGGACTACTTGGCTTTCAAGAACGAACCGTGGAAAAGGGCTTACACAAATCGGTGAGGCTTAAGTGATGAGGAAAAGGCATGGCCTGGAATTGAGGCCCATCGGGATAGTCCATTCCCCCTACAAGAATACGGAGCAAGCCCCTTACCAGGGACGTAGGAGCGAAGACATTTCCCGGATAGAGGTATTTAAGGAATTCGAGGAAGGCTTACAGGACATTGAAGGATTCTCGCATATTGTCGTCATCTATTGGTTTCACAAGTCTCAGGGATATCATCTTTTGGTTAAGACGCCCTGGGACGATGATTTGCACGGTCTCTTCGCTACTAGGTCACCGCATAGACCCTGTCCCCTCGGGTTGACCGTGGTGGAGCTAATAGCGAGGGAGAAGAATATCCTCAAGGTGAAAGGACTCGATGCCATAGACGGCACTCCCGTTCTGGATATCAAGCCCTATATTCCCGCAATAGACGAAGGGTCATCTATCAAAGTTGGCTGGCTGGAAGGTAAGCTAGGGAAGGAAAAAAGCTGACAGCGTCTCATATCTTAATACTTTTGGCTGCAGGCGCAGGCGCTGGTTTTGCCAGTGCACTACTGGGAATCGGCGGCGCATCTATCATGGTTCCCGTAGGCTACTGGGTTATTCAAGCCATGGGCGTGTCCTCCGACGTCGCTATAAGAATGGCTTTTGGGACTAGTCTGCTGGTGATTCTGCCCACAGCCATAAGCGGGAGCTGGAGACACAGTAAGAATAAGGCAGTTCGCTGGAAAACCGCCTTAATTCTAGGCTCGTGTGGGTTTGTGGGTGCCATAGTTGGGGCTACTCTGGCAGATCGGCTTCCTAGTAGTGTGCTTGAAGCAAGTTTCGGAGCTTTGGTTCTGGCTATTGCCATATGGATGGCCGTGGGTAGGGTACCTAGGTCGAGAAGCGAGACTGAACGGCTGCGAGAGAATCTGCCGCTGGTGGCGGCTTGCGGATTCCCGATAGGCATGGTAACTGGTCTGACTGGGCTTGGGGGTGGGACACTAATAGTCCCCACACTTGTGTTGGGGCTGAACTTTCCCATGCACGTTGCTATCGGAACGTCGGTGGCCTGCATAATATTTACCAGCCTTGGTGGCATTGTTGGCTATATTGTAAATGGGCTTGGGGTATCCGACCTCCTCCACTATTCCATAGGCTATATTAACTTGCCAATATGGCTCTGCTTGGCTGCTACCAGCGTGCCTTTAGCGCAACTCGGAGCCCGGGCAGCACATGCCCTGCCGGCCAAACAATTAAGGTATATCTTTATTGCTTTTATGGTCTATGTGGGCTTAGAGATGATTGGTGTATTCTAGCCGGGCACAAGGCGTTGAGCCCAAAAGCCACCAAAAATCAGTGACATCGTTGCACCTGCTGGCCTACCAGAGTACGCCACATACAGGTCTTAAAGCTCCAAATTGACTGGAGTAAAGACAGGCAAGGAGCAATATACCCAGAATTATCAGTATTGTTCCACCCACTGGCCTGGTGTACTTTGCATATCGGTCTCCCAAGCTGGAGGTCATTGCGAAGGCAGCCGAGCTGAAAATAACGATGTCATCAAGCATAAAGAATAAGTCGTATAGCAGGATGTAGCCGTAGTATTCGAATGTGGAAAGACTGCGCAAGGCAAGAACTTGAGTGAAAACGGCTGGAATTGCCGCTGAGCAGACGAACTCAATAGAGTTTACGGCGAAGGCTAGAACTATAATCCCTGCTATTGTCCCCAGCGTTAGCGGAGACGCTACAATGTTCTGTATTCGGGTCATCGTCTTCTTCCGTGATTCTTCGTCGGTGACTTTGCAGACAATGGTACCTCTTGACTGAGCGAATTCTCTCATCAACAATATCCCCCCACCCAGAGCTACCAAGCCAACCACGACCGTTACGGGCTTGACGTAGCCGATGAACAAGTAAGCGTTCAACCAAGCTGTCATAAACAAGAAATACAGAATTCCTGAAGCCAGAACGAAGGAGCCACAAAGGAGCCATATTCTTTTTCTATCTCTCAAGGTTGCCACTATAGATATGAGGTAAACGAGTACCCACATGGCACAAGGGTTGAAGCCGTCTACCAGACCCAGGATTACTGCCAGAGCGCCAAGCGAATAGTCAGCCGGGTCAATTTCCCCTATCAGGGGCAACTTTATTTTAGGTCTCTCGCTTCCGGATTCTCCACCGGGTGGCGGGGGGCAATCACCAGCCAGACATTGTTGCAAAGCCATCTCAATCGCTTTGCCCGATATTTCTTCGGATTCCCAGCCACCGAATACCTGATTCCCGAAGATTGTTATGGGAAAGTCTGGCTCGTATTCTATATCTCGCTCTTTCAGCATCTGAGACAATAGCGCATATTCAGCAGGTTGGGTGGCGTCATGACGGGTGATGTTGATTGAGTAGGTGGCTTCTATTTTCTTGTTAAACGGCTCCTGCGCCTCACAGTGTTCGCAGCCGGGTAGATAAAAGAAGTGGACTTGAAAACCTTCCGTGGGCTTCGCCGTTCCTTGACTCGTGACGCCAACAACTATGCCCAGAACTATCAGGGATATAATCAAGTACCTTTTGAATGGGTCCTGGAAGGTGCTTCTCAGGAAATTAATGACCCTGTTGTGTATCAACAAATGCCACCTCAAAATAGCTTTCCCCCTTCAGGATTTTCCACATGAAAGGAATGTCGTGTGCAGGTCGCTATCAGGAAGGCTATGCCCTTAGCTGGAGTTGTCATTTATCCTGTGCAGCCGGGAAACGTGCATGTGGTGCAGCTTGCCACGTCGAGAACCAAGTTCTTAGCAGCTTTATTACCGGCTACGTCAGATACTATCACCATGATTGTGACTGTACCCGACGTATTTGGGGCAACCCAGGTAATCACGGAGCCTTCGCCAGAAATCTCACCCCTTGTGCACGACCATTCGTAAGAGAGTTGGACGCCCTCGTCTGCGACTATACATTGAACATGGTACTCTTTTCCTTGCCCGACTCTGTACGGCGAGGTGTTTGTTCGCAGGTAGCAATGGTCGGCAGTGATAAGCAATTGCTCAATAGTCGGGGGTTGCCCTGTCACTACGCTAAGGGGTAGCGTTCTCGTATCCCTGCCGCCATAGGGATCGCTAACCTCAACTGTTATGTAGTATATGCCGGTTTCTTCGGGAGCGTTCCAGGTGACTTCCCGCCCTGCGCCAGCGATGCTACCGCCATCCGTTGACCACTCATAGCTTAGCTCATCTCCGTTAGGGTCTGAGGCATCGCAAATCACCCGAATGCTGCCCGACGGAAGCGTCCACTCTACATCCGCTGTCAGGCTGCTAATAACCGGCGCCTTGTTAGCCCTTACTTCGACGATTACATACTTTGTGGCTACGCCGCCCCGTCCATCGGTCACAATGGTTGTAATGTTGTAGGAGCCGTCGGCGCGCGGAGCTGTCCAAGTGACCGTAGCTCCAGCCCCACTCATGCTTATTGTTCCTCCGCTAGCTGACCATCCGTAGATCAGCTCGTCGCCATCGCCGTCTGTAGCATTACACACAATCTGGGATGTTCCACCACGGACAACTTTCTCTGGGTCAGCTTTCAGGTTGGTGATAACGGGCGGATGGTTACCCATCATTGTGCGAAATAGGACTGTAAGCAGCACCACTACCACCACTACTCCAACGATTAGCAAACTCTTCTTCATTAGTTGCCCTCCGGCGAAACTTCTTTCGTTAAAGCCTGCATCTCAAGCATCGTACAATATATTATCACTTGTCTAGGGATAAAGGGAAGCATCTGGCTATCATTTGCCATCCTGTTCCTGCTTTTCACGCTATTGTAAATGCTTGGGAAAGGTTTTTCTGGTGAGAAGTGAAATCCAGACCAGGAACAGCATTATGGGGACTTCAGTCAATACACCCACTACTGTAGCCAAGGCTGCGCCTGACGCTACTCCAAACAGGGTTGTGGCTACAGCTATAGCTACCTCAAAGTGATTGCTGCCAGCGATGATGGCAGCCGGTATGGCGTCAGCATATCTCAGTTTCATAAGGCGGGCAGCCAGATAAGTGATGCCAAAGACCACCAGGATGTTGACTAGAATGCCTACCGTTATCATACCTATTATAGCCGGCAACTCCACAATGACGTGACCCTGGTAGATGAATAGCACTATCAAAGTTATGAGCAACGCTATGATTGAAACTTTTCCCAGGGAGGGCTCCAGCTTGGTCTCAAACCATTGTAATCCTTTTCTCCTGATAGTCTCCCGACGCGTAAAATAGCCGGCTATCAGGGGTGTCACGATATAAATGGTCACCGAAAGGGCGATGGTTTCCCATGGTACTGTTATACCGGAAATGCCCAGTAAGAGGACGGCTAGCGGAGCATAGAGCACAACCATGGAAAGCGAGTTAATTGCGGTCATCACGAGCGTGTGCCCCATATTGCCGCGTGCCAGATAGCTCCAGACTAGAACCATAGCCGTACAGGGCGCTACACCAAGGAGTATCATGCCAGCCCGATATTGACCAATCTGCTCTGGAGTCAGAAACCTGCCAAATACAAGGGAGAGGAAAACCCAGGCGAAAAATGCCATAGTAAATGGTTTTACCGCCCAGTTAGCAAACAAGGTAAGACCTATCGGTTTTGGCGAACGAAGTGCTTTCTTTATTTCCTCCCAGCTTATTTGAACCATGATGGGATAAATCATGGCGAAGAGCAGGATAGCTATTGGTATAGATATATGGGCGACCTCAAGCTTGGCCAAGATATCGGAAAGTTGCGGGAACAGCCGCCCCAGCCCGATACCGGCACCGATGCATAAAGCGACCCATAAAGTCAGGTACTTCCCCCAGATACCGAGTTTTCGTTCCTTTTCAGGCATGTTCCCTCCTTTTGTTGTTAAGGGCGACACCAGAATCTGCGCCAGCTATGACCAGCTCATTTGGTTCACATGACACGGCAAAGTCAAAGGTATCCGAAATAACACACACCGCTACCGGAGAGTAGTCGTTACCCTTGACATAGCGAGCTTCCTCCGGAGGATAACCATCCGGCGGTTTTACTTTTAGCATAGCGTTTTACTTCCGCTTACCGGCGCTTCAGATAGCAGTCGCCTGCTACCACCGAGAGCTGCCAAGCCCAAGTCCAGGGTAGACTCCGTGCCAATGTTTGAATGCTACGTCCCCGGCTAGAACTGCTGCCCATCTCCTAACAGCTTGGCCAACGCGTACATGGCGAGCAACTCACCACCTCAAGGACTATGCTCTTAGTGGCTGTATTGCCAGCAATATCGGACACCTCTACCCATAGCGTCACCTTGACGCCAGCCGTTCTCGGGGCGGTCCAGGTAATGCGGGGCCCGTCTCCGGAAATCTGCCCGGCTGTGGACGACCAGTCATAGGACAACTCAGTGCTCGCGTCCGCCACGACGCACTCGACGTCATAGTCAAGGTTTTCCTCGACCTTAAATCCTGAAGAGTCCGTCTTCAACTTGTACTTTCCATCGCGACAGATGGTTGTCACCTTGAGCTGTTCGATGACCGGTGGCTGCCCGGTGACCACTGTCACGGGCAGGGTTGCCGTGTCCGAGCCGCCATAGCCGTCGGTAACCACAACTGTGATGTTGTATGCACCGACCTGCTCTGGAGCAATCCAGATAACCTGGGTTCCCGTGCCGGTGATATTTCCTCCGCTGGCCATCCATACGTAGCTTAACTCATCACGGTCAGGGTCGGTGGCGTTGCATGTCACGCTGAGGCTGCCCAGAGGCAAAGTCCAGGCTGCGTCTGCCACCAGACCGGCAATGGTTGGCGGTCCATTAGTCGTCACCGCGATGGTTATCTGATGGGTGGCTTCCCCACCGCGGCCATCGGTCACCTTGACCATGATAGCGTAGGAGCCTTCGGAGTTGGGAGCTGTCCAGGTAACACTAGCCCCTTCACCTGTTATTGTGCCTGCGCCAGCCGACCATTCATAGGTGAGCTGGTCGTCATCGGGGTCGGTAGCGTTACAGACAATCTGACACGTTCCTGAAGGGAGCACCTTCTGAGGCTGGGCTGTCAGGCTGACGATGGTGGGGGGACGGTCAGCTTGCGTCGGGCGCAACTGGATTAGTACCACTGCTGCCACCACAATTACTGCGACGATGACTGTGATTACTATGAGCCTTTTCTTGTTCATCAGTTTCTCCTTCTCAAAGCTCCTTCGTTTCAACTCTGTATCCAGAGTACGACATAATATATTCCCACACCTATGAAGATGATGGAAACTACGGCACGGATGATTTTCTCGGCGCGGGTGACTGCGTTAAGCCAGGAGGAAACTCTGGCTACGCCCGCGGATAGGAGCACGCCGAATACGAAGACAGGTAATCCCGTGCCAATAGCATATATGGCGGGCAGTGTCACGCCGCCGGCGGACTTGAGGGACAGAGGTATTAATACTCCAAAGAAGAGGACAGCGCTGTAAGGGCAAAAGGCAAGGGCGAAAAGAGCGCCCAACAAGAATCCCCCTATCATCCCCCAGTTAGCGACCTTTCCTCCTATTGAAGACAGCTTCCCGCCTCCCAAAGTAAGGGAAATCCTGTTTATAAGCAGCATTATCACCCCTACGATTATTAGAAGCGGTCCCAGCACCTGCTCACCGAAGTCCTGCAAGAATGTGGCAACGCCCGGAATCTCAAGGCCAGCCACAATGATGATGATGCCAATGATGGAGTAGGAAACCATGCGGCCCAGTGTATAGAGCGCTCCGGTCATGACAGCATATCTGCGTTCCGTTGCTCTGCGGCTGACGTATGCCAGGGCAGCAATGTTGGTAGCGAGAGGGCAAGGGCTGACGGCGGCTAGCAACCCCAGCAGTAGAGCGGACAGCACCGGGATGTTGAGGTTTCCTGTAATGCCACCTGGACCCATCACGTCTCTCCGTTGAGGCTTTTCTCGATTTTGTTCTTCAATGCCGTGACAAACGCCTCTTTATTGTAAATAAGGGGATAAAGGTCCGTCGCATGTTCAATATGGTCAGCGCCGTCCTTTACGGTGTTAATGAACAGTTGTGAGCCATAGGCACCATATTTCTTGACGATGTCCGCATTTTCCTTGTCCTGATAGTTGATGGATTGGAAGGTGACCATGCGACTCGCGAGTTCATCCGCGAAGTGTGTTTCCAGAGTGTAGCGTGTCCATTCCTCGGCACGAAGACATAAGACACAGCGCGATGTAGGGTGAAAGTAAACAACATCAACCCTGTCAGCGGGGCCCGAAGAGTTGCCCGAGGGCGGAGGTGTGGCTGGCGATGTC
>Ga0209102_1001676_pt1 | contig 11113 bp, 9 predicted proteins | sample ConPoolayeHmetaG_FD_185483 | JGI IMG/M metagenome (GOLD analysis project Ga0209102, IMG submission 185483) | Hot spring microbial mat communities from California, USA to study Microbial Dark Matter (Phase II) - Cone Pool mat layer H metaG... ... | reverse complement strand
GTTCTTGCTCGGAAGCTTCCGCCTTCCAGAAATAGTAACATTTCTAACAAGCCGCGGCGCACCGAAAAGCAAACTATCGTAATCTTGGCTTGCACAGTAATCTGCATCGCCACGCTTTGCCATGTATGCTGCTTGGGCTTCTCCTTCGCTGGGCGCCTGAACCCATGGAATACCCAATAAGTCTAAAAGCCTTTTGCTGTCTTCAGCCATGTAATCCTTTAGGCGAGAGGACGCTTGTGCATACATTCGCGCCTCTTCAATTTTTCCTTCTTTTAAGGCTTTTTCATATCTTATCGTAGCTTCCTCTCTTGCCTTCATGCGTCTTTTAATCTCGACCTCTTTAAGCACGGGTGGTTTTCCGTCGAAAACGTAGATTGGTTTTATGCCCATCTCCACAAGGTTGCTGGTTCTGTAGAGGAGACCGCTCAAGTGGCTGGTAACTTTTCCAGTGCTGTCCAAGAGGGGTGTGCCGTTGGGCTGTCTAATTATTGCGAGAAACTGGTATAGGGCGTTATAAGCGTCTATGGCGATGGATTTTCCGCTTAAGTCCTTTAGCTCAACAACTGTTTTTGGAACAAGGTCGCGTAGGTTTACGCCCAAAATAATCCCGAAAAATATATCATAAAAGGGCAATAATAAACTTGCGAAATCGAACATAGAAGATATAAAGGAGTCACGCATTTACAGAACCAATCATTCGAGGAATCTTGATGAGCGAAAGATCGTCAACATTAACATTGGTTACGTGCACAAGCTGTGGAAAACCAATTCCGCCGGGAGCAGAAGCCACAAAGTTTCTCTGCCCCACCTGTGGAGAGATTCAGATAAGACGTTGCGCAAAATGCAGAAAGTTTGGGCGTCCTTACAAGTGTCCGAAATGCGGCTTTATTGGACCGTGAAATTCAAGGAGGAGGATTAGCAATGGGCAGTGTCGTGATTGTATATAAAATATTTCCAAAAGACGTAATCGAAAACTTTGACGATTTGAAGAAGAAGATTGAACAAACATTACCGGAATTTGCTTCGGTGAATGGCTACGGCGAGGAACCTATAGCCTTCGGTTTGAAGGCTTTGCTTGTTCAAATCAAGTTTCCTGAAAACCAAACTGGCTTGCTTGAAGAGCTTGAAAAAAAGCTGGAAGGGATAAGCGAGATAAGCCAAGTACAGACGATTATGGTTCGAAGGACAAGCAGATAACATTAAAGAATTGGTTTAAACATTTATATAGTAATTTAACTTTGTTTCGAACTGTATTACTTTAACGGTGATGGGAAGGATTCTGATTGAGTGAAGCGCAATTACGTGTTGGAGACGCAAGACAAAGAGATGTTGGAAGAGGAATAGCCCGCGTAGACCAAAAGACAATGCAGAAACTGGGCATATCAGCAGGCGACGTGATAGAAATCTCAGGAAAAAGAACCACATCCGCCATAGCGTGGCCAGCCTACAGTGAAGACCAAAACCGAGACATGATACGAATAGACGGTTTTACACGCAAAAACGCTGGAGTAGCTATAAATGAATATGTTGTAGTAAAACCAGCCAAAGTCAAAACGGCTTTGGGCATAACATTAGCGCCAGTAGACATGCGCTTAAACGTGGACGAAGATTTCACTAACTTTGTCAAAAACCGTCTTATGGAGAGAACATTAGTTGAGGGTGACACGACGCTGGTTATGATGCTGGGGCACGCCATACCCTTCACAGTAACAAAAACCCGACCGCACGGCATAATAAAAGTAACCGCAGAAACGAGATTAACAATACTGAACGAGCCTGCACCAGAAGGAAAGGGACTTCCAAGAACAACGTATGAGGATATAGGCGGGCTTCACGAGGAAATTCAAAGAGTAAGGGAAATGGTCGAACTTCCGCTAAGACATCCAGAATTGTTCCAGAGGCTTGGAATAGATCCGCCTAAGGGAGTTCTGCTACACGGACCGCCTGGTTGTGGCAAAACGTTATTGGCTAGGGCTGTGGCAAACGAGTCTGAAGCCAATTTCTTCTCGATAAATGGACCCGAGATAATGAGTAAATTCTACGGCGAATCAGAAGCTCGACTGCGAGAGATTTTCCAACAAGCACAGCAGAATGCGCCAAGCATAATATTTATCGACGAGCTTGACGCAATCGCGCCTAAACGTGAAGAGGTTACGGGCGAAGTTGAAAGACGTGTAGTTGCGCAGCTTCTCGCCCTTATGGACGGTTTATCTGGCAGAGGAAACGTCATAGTAATAGGTGCAACAAACAGACCCAGCGCGCTTGACCCTGCTCTGCGGAGACCTGGAAGATTTGACCGAGAAATTGAGATAGGCGTTCCAGACAAGCAAGGAAGATATGAGATACTGCAGATTCACACTCGCGGAATGCCATTAGCAGAGGATGTCGACCTTAAGAAACTCTCAGAGATGACCCATGGATACACAGGCGCAGACCTTGCATCTTTAAGCAGAGAAACTGCAATGAAGGCTCTGCGTAGATATTTGCCACAGATTAACCTTGAGGAAGAGCGCATACCGCCAAGCGTGTTGGAGAAGATGGAGATAACCATGAACGACTTCATAGAAGCCTACAAGGAGGTAACGCCGACAGCCATGCGAGAGGTTTACATTGAAGTGCCTACAATCCACTGGGACGACATAGGCGGGTTGGAGGAAGTTAAGCAGGAGCTTAGAGAAGCTGTGGAATGGCCAATCAAGAATCCCGAAATATTTAAGAGGCTTGGAATAAAACCGCCAAAGGGAATACTTCTCTACGGACCGCCTGGTTGTGGAAAAACGTTGCTGGCGAGGGCTGTGGCAACGGAGAGTGAAGCTAACTTCATAACAATCAAGGGTCCAGAAGTGTTTTCAAAATGGGTTGGAGAGTCAGAAAAGGCGATAAGAGAGGTTTTCAGAAAAGCCAGAATGGCAGCGCCTTCTGTCATATTCTTTGATGAGATGGACTCGCTTGTGCCACGCAGAGGCCTAGGATACGCGGACAGCGGCGTATCAGAACGCGTCATCAGCCAACTTTTGACAGAAATGGACGGAATTGTTGCACTGGAGGACATAGTGGTTATAGCGGCAACAAACAGACCTGACATTGTCGACCCAGCCGTGCTTCGTCCAGGAAGATTTGACAGACTAATATATGTGCCAGAACCCGACGAAAAAAGCAGACTTCAAATATTTAAAATCTACATCAAGAATATGCCGTTGACGAAGGATGTTGATCTATCACAATTGGTTGCGCTGACAAAGAATTTCTCAGGCGCTGATATTGAAGCTCTTTGCAGAGAGGCGGCAATGCACGCTTTAAGAAGGGACATAAACGCAAAAGAAGTCACAATGGCTGATTTCCAAGAGGCAATAAAGGGCGTCAGACCATCAGTTCTGCCAGAAATGGAGAAATGGTACAAGAGCTTCGTACAACAAATTCGCCAAGTGCAAAAACCTGCAACGCCTGTTGCTTAGGAGCGCAAGGCTTTGACAAGCAAAACGTGGAAGACGCGCCCAGCTTATTATGTTTTGCTGGAGGTTCTGAAAAAGAAGGGTGCTATGACTGATGCGGACCTTTTTGAACTGTTGAACGAAGAGTATAAGGATTTGGGATTTAAAGACTTCAATCAATTGTTGATGCGATTGGAAATTAGCGGAAAAATACGCACGGCGTCAATGGCTCGCGGAAAAAGAAGAGTTGAGCTAATAGCATAAGCAGCTAATCGGCAAGACAGTTATGGCGTGCCGCAAATGAAACAGCTTTCAGACGTAATAGTCGTTGGAGGTGGACCATGCGGCTCTTTTGCAGCGCTAAATCTTGCAAGACTAGGCGTAGATGTAGTGGTTTTTGAGGAGCATGAGAAAATTGGTGTTCCTGCTCATTGTGCGGGTCACTTGAGTATTAGTGGGCTTAAGCGTTTAGGCTTGTACCCACTCCCGAAGAAAATTGTCGAGGGCGCTTTCTATGGAGCAAAATTCCACTCGCCCACGGGCGAAGAGTTTTCCGTAAAATTTTCTTCACCAGCAACATGCGCTGTTAACCGCACGCTCTTTGACAAGCACATAGCAACAATGGCGAAAGACGCTGGAGCAAAATATCAGCTAAACATGAGAATTGAATCCTTAACCATGAAAGATGCTTATGTAGAAGGTGTGAAGGTGGAAGGGAAGAAAAAAGATGAGGGAGAGTTTTCTGCGAGAATTGTGGTTGATGCTGAGGGAGTTTCTTCGAGGATTTTAAGGCAGACTGGTTTAGCTGGTCTAAATCCTAACATGGTGGTCATAGGCGTTCATGCGGAAGTTAAGAATGTGAAAGATGCAGAGCCAGACATGGTTGAGGTTTTTCTTGGAAAAGACTATGCAGATGGCTTTTATGCATGGTTGATACCGAAAGTAGACGGAAAGGCAAAAATTGGATTAGCTGCAAAGAAAGGAAACCCCAAAGAGCTTCTGCAAATGCTAATGCGCAAGCATCCAGCCGCGTCAAAAAAGCTACAAGAAGCAAAGATAACGGAAATTTCGTTTTATCCATTGACGCTTGGCGGACCAATTTCTAAGGCGTATTCAAACGGGTTCTTGGTTGTTGGAGACGCAGCTTCGCAAGTCAAGCCTACTACGGGAGGCGGTGTGATTTTAGGGATGACTTGTGCAGCGGCTGCGGCTGAAGTAGCCTGCGAAGCTATAAGGATGAAGGATTTTTCTTCCGAGTTCCTCAGCGCGTATCAAAGAAGATGCGATGAGATTTTAGGTTTTGATGCGAGAATTATGCTTAGGATAAGGAGAATGCTTGATGCGATGTCTGATAAGAAAATAGATGAAGCTATCAGCTTCTGCAATAAACTTGGACTGGATAAAAGTCTTCAAAGTGTTAGGGACATAGATTTTCAGGGAAGAACGCTTATGCAGCTTTCGCGAAGTCCCAGGATGCTTGCGGCGCTTCTCTATTTCTTTTTCCTTTATCTATCTGCAAATCCTTAAAATCTTCTGCATACCAAATGGTGGGAATGGTTGATAGAGTGCATGTCAGAGTTTCATTATAAGCAAGTTATTGTTTTCCGCTCTGACTTGAAAATGAGCAAGGGCAAGATTGCGGCTCAAGCTGGACATGCGGCGGTTTCAGCAGGCGAAGAGGCTCGAAAGCATCGTAGAGAATGGTGGGAGTCTTGGTTTAGAGAAGGACAATGCAAGATAGCTGTTAAAGTGAAAAATGAGAAGGAGTTGCTGAAACTGGAAGAGCATGTTAGAGATTTGGGGCTTCCTTGTGCGTTAATAAGAGATAGGGGGTTGACGGAAATTCCTCCTGACACGATAACTTGTTTGGGAATTGGTCCAGCGCCTTCTGAAAAGGTGGATAAGCTAACTGGCAAGCTCCATCTTCTTTAAAGCGCAAATAAAAAAGGTTTTTGGCATTCCACAATGTTTTAAATATATTCAATAAAATACTCTCGGTTATCTTGTCCAACAAGGCAACATAAAAGGCGTAGCACTTGCAGGTTTCCAAGCTAGAAAAAAGCATAGGAATAGAAGTTTACTCTACGAGCTCACTTGGTATCGGTGGAACTATACGACAGCGTCCATCAGATTTTATAGTTCAAGAAGTTCTTGCAGATAGCTCTAAAGCAGAAGTAAGCCAATCAGCTGAGCATCAAGTTTTGGGCTCATCACTTAACATAAACCGTTATCTGCTCTGTGTTCTGGTAAAACGAAACTGGGACACTTTTTCGGCAGTGAAAGCAGTGGCTGACCAGATAGGAGTACGCATGAATCGAATTCAGATTGGGGGAATAAAAGACGCCAAAGCCGTAACCGCCCAGCACATCACAATTGAGGACGCAACCATAGCAGATGCCCAAAAAGTAAACATTAAAGACATAGAGATCCGCCCAATAGGCTACGTGCGCAACAAACTCTCGCCATACTTTCTCTTGGGAAACCAGTTTCAAATAATCATCAAAACAATAAGCCATCCAAAAGCCACCATAAAAAAACGAGTAGAAGAAACTATAAAAGAGCTTGAAGCCAAAGGCGGAATTCCAAACTTCTTTGGGCATCAGCGCTTCGGCACTGCACGCCCGATAACGCATCTTGTTGGAAAAGCCATCGTCAAAGGAGACTTTAGAAGGGCCGCAATGCTTTTTCTGGCTAAATCAAGCTTACACGAACATCAACAGTCAAGAATAGCCCGACAAGAGCTTCATAATACCCAAGATTTTAAGCATGCTTCAAAGAACTTTCCAAAGCAACTGCGCTACGAGCGTCTAATGCTTGCGCATTTAGCTCAAAAGCCAGACGATTTTATAGGCGCCTTTAGAAGACTGCCAAACAAGCTACTGGAGCTTTTTCCCCAAGCCTATCAATCATACCTCTTCAACAAATTCCTAAGCAAAAGAATCCAAAATGGTATTTCATTGGGCAAGGCTGAAGTAGGAGACCATGTGGTGAATGTTGAGCGCACTGGGCTTCCAATGCCCAAAATGCATAGAACCGCAGATGCTCAAAAACTTGCAGATATCAACATAGCCGTCAAAGCTGGAAAAATGCGAATCGCCATTCCTTTAATAGGCTTCAAACAACAATTTTCACAAGGCAAGCAAGGAGAAATCGAAAAGCAAATAATGGAAGAAGAAGGCTTAAACCCTCAAAACTTTAGAATATCCGAAATGCCAACCATCAGCCCACGGGGAGAACTGCGAACAATATTAACACCATTAAACGATTTCTCACTTGTCAAAATTTCAAAAGACTCAACCAATTCATCTAAAAGCAATGCAGACGTGAGCTTTATGCTATATCGCGGTTCCTACGCGACGATATTCATTCGAGAAATTGTGAAGCCATGCAATCCAATTAAATCTGGTTTTTAAACTAAGCCTTGCTTCTTTCTTGTTTATGTGGTGGGTTTTTGGTTGTTTTCTATTGTTTTTAGGAAGGTTTCTATTATGATGCGTATTAGTGGTGTGCATGGGTTTTGGTTTGTGCTTTGGGTTTGTTGTTGTTTTATTTTTGTGCAGTTTAAGCTGCCGTATTGGTCGATTATGGTGTTTAGGAATTTTATTGTGGCGTGTTGTGTGGGTGTGATTGGTTGTTTTGGTGTGGTTCTGCCGTATTTTTGGCTTATGCCCATTATGGCGACGTTTATTGCGCCGCAGGTTCCGCCTGCGTGTGCGATGCCGCCGCCGAAGGCTGAGACGGTTTTTGGGGTTATGTTTTGTTTGTAGTATTCTTGGAAGATTGCGAGGTAGACGGATTCGGCGCAGTTCCATCCGTCGGTGTTGAAGTATTGTAGTGCTTTGTTTGTGAGGGTTGTTTTGGCTTTTGCTTGTGTCATAGGAGTAGAATGGAGTATTAGCGGATTTAAAGGTATATGCGTGTGGGGTGAGTAGGCCCCCCTTATATAGTTTGAATTGGGGGTTAGGATTTTTGTGTGTGTGGGGTTGGTTTGGGTGTTTCCTCCTTTTTTTGGTTGTAAGAGTGAATGAGAAGTGTCTCTAATTTAAATGGGGTGTCAGAAGTCTGATTTGTGGTTTGAGTTTGGGAAGGGGCTTGCTCTGAGAAGACTACCCTCTCCCTATAAATAGATTCAACTTTTGGTTAGGTTCTATCTTTCTTGCTCTGGATGAGATGAATTAAAACGTAATCATTTTGCTAGTTTGGTGGGCAAGTTAAACGAGCTCAAGTGCGGAAGTTAGCGCCTTACGCCTTGAATGTTGTTCTATGCTCAAAACGAGCGAAAATTGAGCGAATTTAACGTTGTAGGGATGGTGTGGGCGATTATTATCAAACTCAAATCCGATTCTGTGAGTTTTAACCAGCGAAATCTTAAGTGGTCAGTCACTCTATGGACTTGTATGGTTCGTAAACCTTGCCCCGCTGTCTTCAGATCTTAGGAACTCGACGATTTCTTGAAGGCTCATAATTCCAAGTTTCGACGATGGATTGAGGACATGCAAATTGTGCTTAAAGAGAGCATGTTCGCAGGCGAGTCAATCAGTAAGAAGCAGATTCCAGTCCACTACATAGAATGCTATGGAGTGAACAACTTGTTTCGTTATGCTCATCCTGAGGGATATCGATCCTGTTATACAGTCTTCTATGAAGAAGGAATTGGTATCTGCCCGCACATTTTAGATCTATTATCTCATGAAGAGTACGATAGGATTTTCGGCTACAGAAAAAGGTGATCTATCTAACGTGAACACTCGACTTCATGAGGGCTTGGAGCTTGGGGTTGTTTACTCCCGTGTAGACGATCACTTTTCCGTTGAATGTTATCTTTCCAGAAGCCTCAAGATAATCCAATATGCGTTTGAAAGTTTGGTATTGAACCTTTCTAGGTAAGCTGTTCCAGAGTTCTGTCCTTGTTGGATAGTCCTCAGCGTCTAGGATAGCTTTCTCTACCATCAGTATTGTGTCCAGCTGAGGCTCATGAAGAGGTTGTCGAATGACTTCCATTTACAAGCTTCCTCGAGATAATACGTCTAGCAACTATTATATAAGTTTATATGATTTTGACTTCTAGATTTGACGTCTATCCCAAGTGCAATTACTTACCTCGTGAGATAAAATAACTGATCTCTGTAACTTCGAACCAAAGAGAACATTTGCTTCTCCATACAAACTAGTCTTTTCACCAAAGGAACGTGAAAAAGGCTTTAGAAGAATGTGGCGCAGGGTATTAGGTTTAAAGCTCGGTTTAAATTTCTCGGAATTTTTGTATAGCAGCTTTGGGTACATCTTCTCTAGTTTTAATGAAACCTAAATGGGAGTTTGAACCTATCTCTTGCTACCACTTCATATTCAAGCATTTTTGTTTTCTGTTCAGATAAGAGCAGAGTAACATTTATATATGTATCTATGTTATGTATGTCTGTGATATGTATGTGTGGACGCAGGCATGGGTTCTGCCATTATCCAGGAAGGGGCCTTATTCAACTGTTGATTTTACGAATTTTGCATGAGAAGCCGTCGCACGGATATCAGATAATGGATGAGTTAGAACGGATTACAGCGGAGAAATATATTCCAGAACCAGGTGCCGTATATACTATGCTAAGGAGAATGGAAGAGAGGGGTCTCGTAACCTCGGAGTGGGAGAAGAAGGATTCTGGCGCAGATCGGAGAGTTTACACACTTACCGAGGCTGGAGTGAAAGTCCTTAAAGAAGGACTTGAAATGGTGAAAAAAAGAAGACAGTTGATGGATAGCCTAGTCCAATTTTACGACTTACACTTTACCGAAGAGAAAGGATGTGACAAATAGATGTGCCATGAATGTGGATGCGGGCCTCAACATCGCCACCACGAAGGATATCAAAGACTATTCATGGGATTTCCGCCGTTGATGTCAGTTGAAGAAGAAGTCAAAATGCTTGAAGAACTTAAAGAAACGCTCGAAGACCGATTAAACAAAGTGAATAAGCGGTTAGAAGCCCTAAAACGTTGAGACTCCCACAAGACTCATTCCTTTAACCCCCTCTTTTTTGTTTAGAAATTCGTTGGAGATAAGAAAGATGGAAAATGCGATAGAAGTAATAAACTTGACAAAATATTATGACGATCTTTTAGCAGTGGATCACATAAACTTTGAAGTTAAAAAGAGCGAAATTTTCGGCTTCCTAGGCCCCAATGGGGCAGGCAAAACCACCACGATAAGAATGCTCACAAGCTTGATCAATCCAAGCGATGGAACTGCAAAAATATTTGGCCACGATATTCAAAGCGAAACCCTTGTAGCCAAGAGGTATATGGGAATCGTGCCCGAAATCTCCAACATTTACGACGATCTCTCTGCATGGGATAACCTAATGTTTACCGGCGAACTGTATCAGGTTAACAAGTCTGAAAGGGAAAGAAGAGCCAAAGAACTTCTAGACATGTTTGGTCTTTACGACCGCAGAAACGAGAAGGCTAAAGGTTTCTCGAAAGGAATGAAACGACGCCTCACCATCTCCATGGGTCTGATAAACAACCCGCAGCTGCTTTTCCTAGACGAGCCAACGTCTGGATTAGATGTTCAAAGTGTCTTAATCATAAAAGATGTGATTAGAGGCCTCAATCAGGAAGGTGTAACCATCTTCTTAACTACGCATGACATTGAAGAGGCCAACGTAACATGCGATCGTGTGGCAATTATTCATAAGGGGAAGATAGCGGCAATTGATACTCCGGAAAGACTGAAGAAAACCATACAAAGCGTTCAATCGGTAGAAGTAGCATTCGACAAAACTTCGCCAAAAATCCTGAAAGAACTTGAGAAAATTCTGCATGTTAATGAAGTGCGCAAGGAAGGAGACAAGTTCAGGCTCTACACACACGATCCTGCCAGCGTATTAGAAGGTTTGTGGAAGTATGCACAAACAAACAATCTGAAACCAGTAAGCCTCAGCACGCTCGGGCCAAGTCTGGAAGATGTGTTTGTGAGGCTTACTGAATTAGATGTAAAAGCTGAAAGGAGGAATTTTGATGAATGAAAACAGATTTTCTCTAGTACAACTAAAAGCTGATTTAAATGCTTCATGGGCAATAGCGAAGAAAGACGTGCGCATCTACTACATTAAACCTGGAACACTCATGTTCGGCATACTGTTTCCCCTCTTTATGTTTCTTTCATTCGCTGTAGGAAAAAACGCGCCCGTAGCGACTCTCATTCCAGGCTTAATATCAATTACCATACTGTTTAGTTCTTCCTCAATCGGACCGATGGTTATACCCACCGAAAGAAGGGTGAAAACCTTTGAAAGACTACAATCGGCACCGATATCGTTCTATTCTATAATACTCGGCAAGACCTTGGGCGGCTTCTTATTCAGCTTATTCATAGGGGTAATTCCGCTGCTCATTGGAATTGTATGGTTTGAAACGCAAATCATCAGTCTCATAGCCTTGATAGCAGGTTTGACGCTTGCCTCTTACTGCTTTGCCACGCTTGGAATCATGTTCGCTTCTTTTCCAACTGAAAACCCAGGAGACATAATGATGCTGCTCAATTTTGTTCGCCTGCCACTGATTTTCATCAGCGGTCTCTACGTACCCATTGAAAGCCTGCCTGAGTGGGGACAAATTGCGGCAGCATTTTCGCCGCTCACTTATGCCAACGACTTGGTCAGATATGCACTCGAAGGGAAAACACTATAT
>Ga0209102_1001675_pt1 | contig 11114 bp, 15 predicted proteins | sample ConPoolayeHmetaG_FD_185483 | JGI IMG/M metagenome (GOLD analysis project Ga0209102, IMG submission 185483) | Hot spring microbial mat communities from California, USA to study Microbial Dark Matter (Phase II) - Cone Pool mat layer H metaG... ... | reverse complement strand
GAGAGGTTTTCCCGGAATTAAAATTGGGATTACTCCATGGCCAAATGCCTGGTAATGAGAAAGAGGAGGTAATGCGCCGTTTCCGAGATGGAGAGCTCGATATTCTGGTGTCCACCTCGGTAGTGGAGGTGGGCATTGACGTGCCTAGAGCCTCTGTCATGATGATAGAGGGAGCGGAACGCTTTGGCTTATCGCAACTTCACCAGTTTAGGGGGCGGGTGGGGCGAGACAAAGAACAGGGCTATTGCCTGCTCATTCCGGAGAAGCTTTCACCCGAAGCAAGGGAGCGTCTCAGGCTGATGGAGAAGGTTCATGATGGTTTTGCCTTAGCTGAAAAAGACCTAGAGCTGCGAGGCCCTGGAGAATTTTTCGGCACTCACCAGAGTGGCTTGCCTGACCTCAAACTGGCTAAGCTATCGGATTTACGCAGTCTGGAGTTAGCCAGAAGGGAGGCAATAACTCTTTTCCAGAGCGATCCTGATTTGAAAGAGTCTGAACATCAACCATTACATCAACAATTGAGCCAAGTGTGGTCTAAAGGTGCTGAATGGAGTTGATTACGCTTAAGAAAGACCTAACTAAGTGTTTACAGCAAGCTGTACTGGAGGCACAGCAACGAGGTGCTCTTCCTTCAGCCGCCCTAGTCGAGTTGCCCATAGAACATCCTCAAAATCCCGAACATGGGGATTTTGCTTCGGGTCTCCCTTTGAAGCTGGCTCGGGCTATGAGAATGTCACCCATGGCTATTGCTGAGAAAATCTGTGAGCACATAGTACTGCCGCCGGAGATTGACAGAGTTTGGATTGCTGCGCCAGGCTTCATCAATTTCAGCTTGCGAAAAGATTGGCTGAGCACACAGGTGGAATCAGTCCTGGCTGCCGGTGAATCTTACGGCGATATTGACCTCGGCAAAGCCAAGCGAATCCAGCTGGAATTTGTTAGCGTCAACCCCACTGGTCCTCTGCATGTGGGTCATGGCCGAGGCGCCGTTTTAGGCAGTACTTTAGCCAATGTGCTTACTGCCTCTGGCTATGCCGTAGAAAAAGAATATTACATAAATGACATGGGCAACCAGATAGATAACTTTGGCCGTTCTCTCTATGCTCGTTATCAGCAATGCCTGGGTAAGGAAGTTGCTATGCCCTCAGATGGCTACCTTGGTAATTACATGATTGACCTGGCCGAAGAAATAATGCAGGAGCAGGGCGATAGATTTTTATTGTTGCCCGAGAGTGAAGCAACTTCAAAACTAGCGGAGATTGGGGTTGCCAAGATGTTGCAGAGGATTAAACAAGACCTTGAGCTACTGAATGTTGAATTTGACACTTGGTTCTCGGAAAGAAGCCTTTATCAGGGTGGGCAGTATGACAAAGCTATGGAACTGCTCCGAAGCGGGGGCCATATTGCTAAAAAGGAAAATGCCACCTGGTTTGAGTCTAGTTCCCTGGGTGAAGATAAGGACAATGTTCTGGTGCGCAGCGATGGCTCTCCCACCTATTTTGCCTCTGATATTGCTTACCATTACAACAAGTTTGTGGAACGGAGATTTGACTGGGTGATTGATATCTGGGGGGCTGACCATCAGGGACATGTCCCCCGAATGAAAGCGGTGCTCAAAGCCTTGGGATACGACCCGGAGCGGCTTAAGGTGATAATCTGCCAGTTAGTCACCCTGCGACGTGGTGAGGAGGTAGTTAAAGTATCCAAGCGCAGCGGTGACATTATTACCCTGAGGGAGGTGATAGATGAAGTCGGCTCAGATGCTTGCCGCTTCTTCTTTCTCTCTCGCTCTGCTGATAGCCAGATGGATTTTGACCTGGAGCTGGCTAAGAAACAGTCAGCAGACAATCCTGTGTATTATGTTCAATATGCTCACGCTCGGATTGCCAGCATTCTGCGCTTGGCTGCGCAAAGAGTCGGAGACTACCGTGAGGGCGATGTTTCATTGCTTACGACCGAACCGGAGCTGACCTTAATTCGCCGCTTAATACTCCTCCCCGAAATAGTAGAACGGGTGGCGGTTGCACTCGAACCGCACCACCTGCCTTATTATGCCTTGGATTTAGCCACCGTGTTTCACAGCTTCTATAAGCAATGCCGGGTTGTTTCTAAGGATGAAGCACTAACTAGAGCTCGCCTCAAGCTGGTAAAGGCAACTCAGATTGCCCTGGCTAAAGTCCTGCACCTCATGGGTATGGCCGCTCCGGAAAAGATGTGACTCATAAAGGAGTCAAACTCAATTTTTTGTGATTAAAGTACCCCCTTGACAAAAAGACAGACAATGCTTAAAATATGATAATAATAACTATTATTAATTTAGCATGAGGAAAACTAAACAAAGGGAAGCTATCCTTAAGGTTCTGAGGGGTACGACCTCACACCCCGCTGCTGACTGGATATATAACGAAGTGCGGAAAGAAATTCCCAATATTAGTCTGGGAACAGTTTATCGAAACCTAAAACTATTACGGGAATGTGGGGAGATTTTGGAGATAGATCTGGGTAGCACTTCGAGTAAGTTTAATGGCAATCCGGCAAATCACTACCATTTTAGGTGCGAGAAATGTGGGCGCGTCTTTGATATAGATGAGCCAGTTGATGAAAAGATTAATAAGAGAATAGCTCGAAAAACAGGCTTTAAGATTTCACACCATTGGCTCGAATTTCGTGGGTTATGTAAAAGGTGCCAAAAAGGCTGAAGGGTTAAGCGAAAAATAGATACAGGGGGTGGTCAATGCCGAAAGCTGTGATAACTCTAGATGAACAGCAGATAACCAAGTTAGAACAAGTCCTCATGGACCGGGATATAAAAGGGGCATGGGAGCTCTTAGCTGAGATAAGGGCCGAGGTAAGGGCAGCGCAAGATACTCGCTGTGGCATAGAAAGGCTGAGAAAATTGAAGTAAGGGTGTCCATAAAAAGAGATTTTTGACAGTTTTCAATTTTTGATTGCTTGACAAGGAGGTTGTTTTTCACGTATGTTATCAATCAACCAATTCTCTGGTTCATTTTGCCCTCATAGGTGGAGTGGCATGGCTGGAGGGAAGGGTTGTCTAAAGCACTGTAAGGCTCGTTTACAGACATTTATCGAGGTATCGGCGTCATAGATTGTTTGGATAAGTCTTACTTACTCAAGGCAGGGAGCAGGTACAGCGTTGGAGGCTCAGCAAATAAATATAATCTAAGAAGGAGGACTAAAATGGCTGTTTTTTTCTCAGGGAGCGAACTCTTGGAAATAGCTATGGGCATAGAAAGGAATGGTATGGCATTCTATCAAGCTCTGGCTGATAAGACCGGAAATAGGAATGTCAAAGACGTCTATAATCATCTTGCTGGAGAAGAAAAGAAACATCTGGATACCTTTCGGGGCATGTCGGATTCCCTGGGGCAGGTGAAGCCCCCGGAAACTTACACCGAAGAATATATACTTTACCTCAAAGCATTAGTTGACAGCGCAGTATTTTCTAATGTCGCTGAGGCCCAACAAAAAGCTGGTAAAGTATTAAATGAAATTGAAGCTATTGATACTGGAATCCGAGCTGAGAAAGATTCCATCCTCTTTTACACAGAATTGCAGGACTTGGTGAGGGAACGTGACCGCAAGGTAGTCCTCAGCATATTGGATGAAGAGAAAAACCATCTGCGCCAGCTTTCGGAACTTAAGGCAGAATCACAAAGAAAAAGGATTTGAATTCAGGCTTTTTGCTGGCTATAAAAATTGAGGAGGTGAAAATGGCTGTCAAAAAAGTTGGCGAGAAATATCGCTGCAATATCTGTGGCAATGAGGTGACGGTAACCAAGGTTGGTGGTGGCACCTTGGTCTGTTGTGGACAGGATATGAAATTAATTAAATCGTAGCCTGGACGAAGGCTTGCAAGCAGAGGTTCGAGGGGTTTGAGGCAGGCCTTAGGGAAATAAAACAAAGAATCTATAGAAGGAGGTGTAATATGAAGCTTAAGGGTAAAGTAGCGGTGATAACTGGCGCTGGTTCAGGTATCGGTCGGGCGGCAGCCTTACTTTTCGCGGAAGAAGGGGCTAAGGTTGTAGTGGCCGATTATTCTGTTGCGGGCGGGCAGGAAACTGTGAAGCAAATAAAAGCCAAGGGTGGCGAGGCTACATTTGTTGCGACAGATGTATCCAAAGCTGCCGATGTCCAGAAAATGATAAAAACAGCCATTGACAAGTACGGGAGGCTGGATATTCTTTATAACAATGCCGGTATTGAAGGCCCATTGGGGCCGACTGAGAACGTCTCGGAGGCAGACTGGGATAGGGTATTATCTGTTAACCTTAAAGGCGTTTTCTTGGGCTCGAAACATGCTATTCCGCAGATGTTAAAGCAAGGTGGCGGGGTTATCATTAACACTGCTTCCATTGCTGGTTTGGTCGGCGTCGCCAATATGCCTGCCTACTGTGCTTCTAAAGGCGGGATAGTCTTGCTCACCAAAACTATGGCTCTGGAGTATGCCAGGAAAAACATTAGAGTAAACTGTATCTGTCCCGGTGCCGTCAAGACGCCAATGTTAGACCGTTTTACTGGCTCCCAGCCAGAAGCTGAAAAGTTTCTTCGTGAAAGTCAGCCCGTGGGCAGATGGGGCGAGCCGGAAGAAATAGCTCAGGCTGCCTTGTACTTAGCCAGTGAGCAATCATCTTTTGTGACCGGTACTACTTTGATAGTTGATGGCGGCTTGACAGCCCAATAGGCTTAGAACCTTAAAGGGGAGGGCACTGAATGAAGAATGAACAGGCTAGGGCGATGGAGGTGCTTCAGCTTGCCGTTCAGATGGAGGCGGATGGCAAGAAGTTTTATCAGAAGGCAAGCCGGAAAAGCAGCAACAAGCTAGCTAAGGAGCTATTCCAGGAGCTAGCTAAGGAAGAAGACGTTCACCGCAAGAAGTTTGTGGAAATATATAAAGCCTTCAAGAGAGGAAAGAATTGGCCGGATGTAGAACCACCATTCGAGAAAGGCAAAAGACTCAAGTCTCTGTTCGCTGAAGCCACTAAAGCGTTGGGCAGTAGGTTTGAAGTGGCTGAGTCTGAACTCGAAGCTATTAAGATGGCTATGGATATGGAGGTCAAGTCTTATAATCTATACTACTCTCGAAGCGCAGAAAGCACCCTCTCTGTGGAAAAGCAATTCTATAAGACTCTGGCGGGTGAGGAGCGGGGGCACCATCTCGCTCTTCTCGATTCCTACGAGTATCTCAGTGACCCTGTGGGGTGGTTCACGAAAAGAGAACATTGGTCATTGGATGGAGCTTAAATAAACAAAAAGGAGGGTACAACATGGGCGATGTTGCTTTAAACATTAAGCAACTAACTGTGGAGGTGGAAGGCAAGGAGATTTTACATAACATAAATTTGGAGATGAAGCTTGGCGAGACCCATGTCCTGTTCGGTCCCAACGGCAGCGGGAAAACAACTTTGCTCATGGCGATAATGGGTTTCCCCAAGTATCGGATAACCAAAGGTGAAATCATTTTCAAAGATAAAGACATAACCAATTTGCCGCTCGACGAGAGAGCTCGTTTGGGTATCGGAATGTCTTTCCAGCGACCTCCCGTGGTTCGAGGGGTAAAAATGCGTGATATGCTCGTTGCCTGTCTGCGCGGACGAGAGAAGGAAGAACGCATCAATCAACTCGCAGAGAAAGCTAACATGGCAGATTTTCTGGATAGAGAGATGAACTATGGGTTTTCGGGAGGGGAAATAAAGCGTTCCGAGCTGATGCAGTTAATGGCACAAAAGCCCACATTGACATTGATAGATGAGCCCGAATCAGGTGTGGACTTGGTAAACATCGCCCTTATCGGGGAACTGTTGAATAGCTTGCTGGAAAAAGACTGTCCCATACCTGAGAGAAAATGCATGGGGCTTATCATTACTCATACTGGTCATATTCTGGACTATGTTAATGCTCGCACTGGTTATGTCATGTTGGATGGCCGGATTGTCTGTGAAGGCGACCCTCATGAGATACTAAAAACTATAAAGGCCAAAGGCTACGTGGAGTGTGTCAAATGCGTCAAGTAAAATCCCCCAAAACGAACAAGGAAAAGGCTAAAGCAGCGTCAGCTAAACCGGCACCTTTTGGTGAAGACGTAGATTTGAGTGCCTACGTTAGCTCAGTTGTGGAGCAGGCTTCTCAGGTTGACCCCTCGAAGCTCCCAGCCAAGGCTAAAGAGCGGATGCTGGAAGCAGGGGTCATGTTGGATGACCCTGGCCAAAGAGCAGGGACATTTATCCAGATGGATAACGCTCCAGTTCATAGTTCGGTCAGACAGGAGGGTGTGGAAGTGATGGCAGTCAGCCAGGCTCTGGAAAAGTATGATTGGCTGTTGGACTACTGGTGGCAGGCAGTAGCTGTAGATACCGATAAGTATACTGCCAATGTCGAGTTAAGTCAGCATAACGGCTACTTCATCAGAGTTTTGCCTGGCTATAAGACAGTTTATCCTGTTCAGGCCTGTCTGTATCTGGCAAGAGCACGGCTGGCTCAGAATGTGCACAATATTATCATTGCTGAAGAGAACTCCGAGCTGCATATCATTACCGGCTGTACCACTGCTCTGAAGGAGGAAGCTGGCCTGCACCTGGGCGTCTCTGAGTTCTATATAAAGAAAGGGGCTAAGGTCACCTTCACTATGATACATAACTGGAATCCAGAGATAGCTGTTCGCCCCCGCACGGGAGTAATTGTTGAAGAGGACGGCTTATTTCTTAGTAATTATGTGCTTATGAAGCCAGTCCGTTCAATACAGATGTATCCCACAGCCAGGTGTGTGGGGGAAAATGCGGTTGTTAGGTTCAATAGTATTCTGCTGGCAGCTCCGGGGTCATCGCTGGACATCGGTTCTCGGGTCATCCTCAATGCTAAGGGGGCGAAAACAGAAATCATCTCACGGGCGATAACTACTGGAGGAAGCATTATTGCCCGGGGTTATGTGGAAGGCAATGCCCCTGATGTCAAAGGCCATCTGGAATGTCGTGGCCTAATACTGGCTGGGGAAGGCATAATCCATGCTATCCCCGAGCTTAAAGGTACTTTAGCGGGCGTTGACCTATCCCACGAGGCAGCGGTGGGCAAGATAGCCGAAGAAGAAGTCGAGTACCTTATGGCACGAGGGCTAACTCGAAGTGAAGCCACAGCCACGATAGTCAGAGGATTTCTCAGGGTAGATATAGTAGGATTGCCGCCCTTACTCGGTGCTGAATTACAGCGGGCTGTGGAAGCCAGTGAAAAGGACCTTATGTAGATAAGAGCGGGAGGAGGGTAATTGTGAATCTCAAGGCTCTATACAATCTCAGCTACGGTTTATATGTGATAAGCTCCAGAAAAGGAGACAGATTTAATGGACAAATTGCTAACACCGTGTTTCAAGTCACTTCCGAGTCCCCTACTATCGCCGTGTGCATCAACAAACAGAACCTGACTCACGAATTTATCAGTGCCAGTAAAGTCTTTACTGCGTCTGTACTATCAAAAGATACGCCGCTTTCGTTCATCGGTCATTTTGGCTTCAAATCGGGCAAGGAAGTAGACAAGCTCAAAGATGTCAATCATAAGCTTGGTGAAACCAAGGCCCCCATAGTACTTGACCACAGCTTAGCCTATCTCGAAGCCAGGGTAATTAATCAACTTGATGTCGGGACTCACACTATCTTTGTAGGGGAACTCGTGGGAGCTGATGTTCTCAGAGAAGGTGAGCCAATGACTTATGCCTACTACCATCAGGTTAAGAGAGGCACAACCCCTAAGACAGCTCCCAGCTACATCAAATAAGAGAGAGGAGACGGCATCCAAGATGGCAAAATACGAGTGTACTGTTTGCGGGTATATCTATGACCCTGAGTTGGGCGACCCCGATGGCGGCATAAAGCCAGGGACACCTTTCGAGGAACTACCCGATGACTGGGTGTGTCCTATATGCGGAGCAGGCAAGGACCAATTCGAAGAAGTGAAGGAATAATGAAAGCCAGACAGATAAAGCCAAATGTCTACTGGGTAGGCGCTATTGATTGGGATAGGCGTCTCTTCGACGCTCTGATACCACTTCCTGATGGCACAAGCTATAATGCCTACCTGGTACAAGGTAGCCAGAAAGTTGCCTTGATAGACACTGTGAATCCCCCTATGGCGGAAGTCCTCATGGCTTATCTTGAGAATGTTCCCGTTATTGATTATGTTATTGCCAACCATGCTGAGCAAGACCACTCCGGCAGCATTCCTCAAGTTCTGGCGAAGTATCCCGATGCTAAAGTGGTCACCACGCCCAAAGGCCGGGATTTGCTCATGGCTCTCTTGCTTATCTCAGAGGATAAATTTATCACCGTAAACGATGGTGAAACTTTATCCCTGGGGAATAAAACACTGGAGTTTATCCATGCCCCCTGGGTGCACTGGCCTGAGACCATGCTGACATATTTACGGGAAGACAAGATACTTTTCCCTTGCGACCTTTTTGGCTCTCATCTAGCTACCACAGACTTGTATGTAACTGACGAAGGGCAAGTCTATGAGGCAGCCAGAAGGTATTTTGCGGAAATCATGATGCCTTTCCGCACCAGTATTGAGAAACATCTGGAGAAGCTGAACAGTTATAAGATTGACATCATCGCACCCAGCCATGGTCCCCTTTATAATAAACCTTCATTCATTCTGGAAGCATACCAAAGCTGGGTATTCGGCCCACCAAAAAACATAGTGGTCTTGCCTTATATTTCCATGCATGGTAGCACCCAAAAAATGGTGGAATATTTTGTGGGAGCCTTGGCTGATAGAGGCGTCACGGTTAAGCAGTTCAACCTAGCAGCCACCGATATTGGCAAACTGGCCATGGCACTGGTAGATGCCGCCACCATGGTCATCGGCACGCCGACAGTTCTGGTCGGTCCCCATCCTAATGTCGCTTATGCGGCGTTTCTAGCTAACGCCTTGAGGCCCAGGCTCCAGTTCGTGTCCATCATTGGCTCCTATGGCTGGGGCAGCAAGGCTGTGGAACAACTCAGGGGAATGATTCCCAGCCTTAAGGCGGAGGTGTTGGAACCTGTGCTCAGCAAGGGATTTCCCAGAGAAGAGGATTTCCGAGCCCTGGACAACCTAGCTAGCACCATCGCCAACAAGCATAAAGAGCGTGGCTTTGTGTGATAGAAGCAAGGAGGTGCTCAGAGCGGAAACAAGGCAGATACCAAAAAGAATAAGAGACAGAAAGGAGGTAGTGTAATTGTACGAAAAGATATTAGTTCCGCTTGATGGGTCAGAGCTAGCGGAGTGCGTCCTACCGCATGTAAGAGCAATAGCCGCTGCATCGGGCACAGGACAAGTGGTGCTCTTAAGGGTTGTGGAGCCTCTTCCTGCTGGGACACCGCCAGCCGTTGACTTTGAGGTAGTCCAAAAAGCCGGTGTGAAAGCAGCTGAGGGATATCTTGCCAGAATAAAAGCTCAGCTCAGCAAAGAAGGGCTAAACGTGGAAGCAAAAGTATTAACAGGAAGACCTGCTGAAACTATCATCGACTTTGCTCAAGGTAACAAGGTGGACCTTATAGCCATCGCCACGCACGGTCGCTCTGGCATAAGGCGCTGGGTATTTGGCAGTGTGGCGGATAGGCTAGTGCGCTCTTCCTCTGTGCCAGTCCTGCTCATTAGGCCTAAAGGCTTTGAGTCTGGCATCTAATCCTGATGAGCTAGGAAGCTGCTATAGGATAGAGATTTTCTGCCGCTTTGTCTAAGTGATGGAAATATAAGAACCGAGTGTTCTGATGGAGGGTTCTTAGGAAAGGAGAAAGCAATGAACTACTGGATGTGCGATGAGTGTAACTATGTCTTTCAAGCTGAGAAGCCGCCCGACACGTGTCCCGGCTGCCACGCTAAGTGTACCTTTATGAATGTCAGTTGCTATATCCCCGATTGTGGTGGACCCGGCAATTACGACCCGAAGTTGGTGGCTCAGCGTGCCCGGGAATCAAAAAAGAGATTAAAGTGATTTTTCGGCAGGTAGTTAAGGAAATGGAATTTTGAACATTTTGGAAAGGAGGAAAAAGACTTATGGAAAAAGCTAGGTTTTATACTTTGCCGCAATTGCCCTACGGATATGATGAGTTGCAGCCCTATATATCTCGGGAACAGTTAACACTGCACCATCAAAAGCATCATCAGGCGTACGTTAATAGTGCTAATGCCATACTGGAGAGGCTGGACAAGGCTCGCAAAGAAGGTGCTGACTTTGATGTCAAAGCTACCTTGAAAGAGCTTTCGTTTCACATTGGAGGGCATCTACTACATTCCTTGTTCTGGACCAACATGGCGCCGCCGGGCAGAGGCGAAGGGAAGCCCACGGGAGCTTTGAGCACAGCCCTGGAGAAAGAGTTCGGTAGTTTTGAAAGATTCAAGAAGGAATTCAGCCTGGCTGCTACCAGTGTGGAAGGCTCGGGATGGGCAGCACTCAGTTTCTGCCGGCAGACTAACAGACCGATAATAATGCAGATAGAGAAGCATAACACCAATGTCTATCCCATGTTTACCATCCTCATGGTCATTGATGTCTGGGAACACGCCTATTATCTGGACTACAAGAATGACAGAGCCAAATTCGTTGATGCCTTCTGGAACATCGTCAACTGGGATGAGGTGAACAAGAGGCTGGAAAGAATATTGAAGTAGCTCTAGTCTAGGACGACGGCTTGGAGATACGTGAAAGGAGGTTGGTCGGCAAGAACTGTAAGTTTAATAAGCATTTCTAGAGGCATAAAGAACCAGTGAAGGAGGTTCAAGTATGGAAGAATTGAAAGAACAAACAATTCGCATGCCCCGCATAGGCGAGCCGGCACCAGCTTTTGAGGCAGTAACCACTCATGGCAAGCTCAAGCTGGAAGATTTTAAGGGGAGCTGGCTGATTCTCTTTTCCCACCCGGCGGACTTCACTCCAGTATGCACTACTGAGTTCATAGCTTTTGCTGAGATTTATCCCAAATTGCAGAAGCGAGGTGTAGAACTTCTGGGTTTAAGTGTCGACAGCGTCTCCTCGCATATTGCCTGGGTACGCAATGTGGAAGAAAAAATGGGGGTGAAAATACCATTCCCCATTATCGCTGACCTCAACAAGGAGGTTTCTCTGG
>Ga0209102_1001674_pt1 | contig 11116 bp, 9 predicted proteins | sample ConPoolayeHmetaG_FD_185483 | JGI IMG/M metagenome (GOLD analysis project Ga0209102, IMG submission 185483) | Hot spring microbial mat communities from California, USA to study Microbial Dark Matter (Phase II) - Cone Pool mat layer H metaG... ... | reverse complement strand
GTTCTTCTTTCCCCTGCTTTAGAAGAAGGGAATGAAGTTAGACTCCGATTCCGTTACACCTTAACGGAAGTGGACCCGAGTCAAAAAGACCTGAACTACCGGATTATCGCCCTGCTTCCTTCTGGCCGCAGGGAGGCTTGTCTGATCAGCGATTTTAGCTGGATTCCCCAAGTGATGGTCAATTTCGGAAGGGAAAGGGAAGCTGACAAGCGCAATTTCTTTCCAAGAGCACCAAAGCCCACGTGGAGAGTCACTCTTATGCATCCAATAGGCTATAGTTCTATGGTCGTGGATGGCAAACTTGAAAGGGTAGAAAATCGGGATGAGATGACTGTGTCGCGATGGGCTTGCCGAGCAAAGGGCCTACCACAGCTTTTCATCGGGAACTCAGAAAGGGTCGAAATAAAAGACAAAGACATATCTGTTGTCTTTCTTCTTCCGCAGGGCGATTATGAACAGGACATTGTCGGAGCGATGGGGAAGTTTTTAATCCGCGCTTATGATTTTTATGCTAAGCTTTTCGGGCCTCTACCGAGCAGTGAAATTCATGTTGCCGTAAGCTCAGCTGGGATGGGCGGTCATGGGGCGATGCTGGGTGTTTTCTTGAATGTCTCTTCGTTTCAACAAAAGCGGGCCCGCGAAGAGCTCTCGGAATCAAGATTCTTTGACGAGACAGCGGCCCACGAGCTGGCGCATTCTTGGTGGGGCATTTCCGTCAGTTCCTATGGGCGGGGGACCAAGTTTCTCCGGGAGGCCTTTTGCAATTTTGCTACTTTCCTTCTGGCCAAGGAGGTCTTTAACCTTGACAGGTTTGCCGAGATCAGAGCGAGCCTTTTTTACCGCGGAATGGCCGGGAATCGATTGTTTAACCGAACTAGTGATAGTGCTAATCTTGCTTATACGAAAGGTGCTCTCGTTCTGGATATGCTGCGGGAAGAAATGGGAGATGATGTTTTCTTTCACCTCCTCTCGGTCTTCGCCAAAAAATACATGGATTCATGGGTGACTTTTACCGATTTTGTCTCGTTGTGCAATGAAATATCCCGCAGGGACTGGATGCCCTTTTTTAATCAATGGTGCTATGGAGATGGCCACCCAATTTATCAGCTTGTGCAGTTCACCTCGCACCTTGATAAGGACCTTTGGAAGACGTCGGTGACCATTCGGAATCAGGGCAAGGGAGTCGTGCGTTGTCCGCTTATCCTGGAAATGAACGGGCAGAGGGAAAGACAATTTTTCCGTGTCCCCGGAGGAGAAGAAAAAACCCTTATCTTTTGGACCTCAGGACAGGTGCGGAATGTGATAATTGACCCAGAACATACGGCCTATCAGGGCGATGAATCTGAAGCATGTCTTAAAGTTTTATCAGTAAAGGAAACTCAAAGCGGCTGGCTCAATTATTGGAAAGGCATTGTCACGTGGGAAATAGAGAAGAAAGAAGAATCCGCTAATCATATCTCTAAGGCGATAGACATATTCGTTCGTGCCTTCGGACCGTCCAAGGGGCATCCGGCCTTTTATTTTTCCCGAGGACTCATTTATTTTCACACCGACCAGCTCGAGAAAGCCAACGAGGACTTGAGAACATTCATGGACAGACTACTCGAACTGGCCGCAGAGTTGCCTAACGGACTTGAAGAACTCTTGGGCACGTTGGCTTATGCCAAAGTTATCTCAGGCGATGCAAACGAAAGCCAGAAAAAACTCGCTTCGATCCTGAGAGCAGTTACAGGCGAAGATATTCCCCTCGACAGGAATCTTGATGGCTGGAGAAAATGGTGGAATTTGAACCGCCTAAACTTTAGGGTTAACGCTGATGCCAAGAACTTATGTCCGAGTGGAATTAAATAGCTCTATACTATATGGCAAGAGGATTCAGCTGCCAGGGTCAATGCAGCGGAAAGGAGAAAACCAAATGAATAAAAAATCGTTGCATTTTCTAAAGGTTGCATGGATAGTTGGGGCTATTTTTTGTTCAGCTCAGAATCTTCAATCATCCCCGGATTTCTATGTCCCCGCCGATCCGCCGCGCGCACAATATATTATCGATGGCAAGGTCGAAGTCTCCCAAGGTTCTTTTATTGTCTCTGGTCAAGGAACTATCGTCTTTGAATGGCGTTTCCATAAGCCTTTGTCGATTATCGCTCTAAGCTGGGATGTCGATGCGGCAACATCGCTGGAGATAAGTGTCCAGGGGAAACCATTGCGCTTAATGAATGCCGATAAAGATTTACCTGCTTCAACCCCCCTCTTTTATGAATTACCTAAACCGCTGGCGAAAGGAGCCAGGCTCAAGCTTGATGTTAAGTTTTCGCGCCGCTTGGAGGCGGGCGCAGATGTCCCGACCATTCCTTTGCGCAAATGGTATCCCTCTTTATGGTGGGAAAGAATTCCCACAAGCGATTCCTTCAAGGTTAAAATTGTCCCGCCTCCAGGTTACACCATGGCGACCAGTGGTCGTCTAAACAGGAAATCAGGTTACTATGAGAACGACCGCGTAGCCACCTCTTTTGGAATTTATCTTGCTCAGGGGCTAAAGGCTGAGCAAAGAGAAGTAGAGGGAGTGCTCATCACTGCCTTTTTTACTAAAGAAGGCGAAGAATGTGCGCGGATTTGTCTGGATGCTGCTGTCGACATCATTCGATTTTATAAAAATTGGCTGGGTTTCTATCCTTTCAAATCGCTTTGCATTATACCCGGTGCTTCTCGCCCCATGGGCGGATATCCTTTTGCCTCGGCGCTGGTCGTCGTTCATGGCCAGGAAAAATTCAAGGAAATGCCCCTGCTTCATTGGAAATGGATAACCGCTCACGAGATTGGGCACCAATATTGGGGAGAATATGTTATGTCTGACGATTTTCCTTACAGTTATACCTCATCCTGGGTTCACATCGGGCTCGGCATTTATACGGATAGGGAGTGGACTCTGGCAAGAAACCTGGGGCTGGAGAAGCATGTCGGTTTTTTTGAGAGGTATCTCGACGGCGTAAAAAAGCATTACGATACGACGGTGGATGCTCCACCATCCTTGTTGAAGCTCCAGAAATATGATTTGAATAACATTGTCATCCATGGCAAGGGCTTTGCTATCCTGAGCGCTCTTGAGAGTGTGGTGGGTAAAAAGAGTTTCGAGAAAATATTCAAACGCTGCTTGAGAGAGTATGGAGACAAGAGGATGAGCTGGCGAGATTTCAAGAAAATCTGTGAGAAGGAAACAGGCGAGAATCTTAGCTGGTTTTTTGAGCAGTGGGTCAGGTCGAACAAATATCTCTGCTATCAAATAAAATCTCAATCGAGCGAAGAAGAAAACGGTAGGTACATAACGAAAGTCAGTGTCCAGGGTGACGTTGATTCTATCCAGATGCCTATTCCAGTCAAAGTTGTCTTCGAAGACGGGACCGAGCAAGTGAAAACGACGGACAGGGTAGCTAAAACGAGCACATTACGATTCGAGAGTCAGGCAAAATTGAAGGAAGCCATTCTCAACCCTGATAAAAATCTGGCCATGCTTTTAGAGCCTCTCCCGATCCTGCCTTCTGAGATACCAGAGAGGGTAGAAAAGCTACCGTGGACAGGAGCAGGCGAAAGTGCTCTGGAAGTTTTTAGGCTCTCGGAAACGCATAAGATAGATGACCCAGGGGTGTGGCTAAAGCTCGGCTTGGTGCTTTTCGACGGCGCTTATTATAAAGAGTCTCGGGCAGCATTCAAAAGAATAGTCGATCTTAAGGGAGAGAAAGTGCTTAGTTTTGTGGCCCTCGTCTGGATGGGCCATAACGAAGACCTTTTGGGCGAGAGGGAGAAAGCGATTGCTTGCTATAGGGAGGCCCTCAAGTATGACACGGGTAGCTCGATGCGCCATGATCAGTATGGGATCATCATCAACCGCGGCTGGGTGGAGGAACGGCTGAAAAAGCCTTTTGAGCGTCCGAGCAAGAAAGACTGACTAGTCCTGAACATTTCCGCCGCGGTGTTGTCCGGGATTCCTTTTGGATTGGGGAGCATTAATCATCGCGTACTGATTTCTTCAGCCAGAGACAAGGCGGCAGCGGCCTCAGCATGGAGCCTAGTTGTGTCAAAAAGAGGAACATCGTAATTCGCTTGATCAATCATCAAAGGAAGTTCAGTACAACCAAGGATGATCCCCTGGGCGCCTCTGGATAACAAGCCGTTGATAATCCTTTTAAAATCCTCCCCATGGTTTGCTCTTATCATGCTTAAGCATTCCCCGCTATAGAGGATTCTATGGATGATTTTTCTGTCCCTTCCGTTGGGGATAATTGTCTTTATCCTGTAATTTCTCCACAGCCTTTCCCTGTAGAATTCGTCTTCCATCGTGAATTTTGTTCCCAGAAGGCCGACTTTTTCCAAGCCCATGAGTTTGATTGCTTCAGCGGTGGCGTCAGCAATATGAAGCAGGGGCAAGCCCACTGCTTTGGAGACTTGGTCTGCGACCTTATGCATGGTATTGGTGCAAATGACGAGAAAATCTGCTCCCATAATTTTCAGTTTTTGGCCTGCCCAAGAGAGGAGATCGCCAGCTTCTTTCCACTTTCCCTCATGCTGGAGCTTGGCGATTGGATGAAAATCCAACGAATAGACCACGCACCGGGCTGAATGGAATTGACTCCGCTTCTCTTTGATGATCTGGTTGATCAAGCGATAATATTCGAGAGTGGACTCCCAGCTCATTCCTCCTAGCAACCCGATAGTTTTCATATTATGTACATTTGCTCTCAAATCAAGCGCAAGGATTTGTCTCCGGAGTCGATTAAGGTGAAAAAGTCACCAGAGAAGGTATAGAGATGGCGCCGCTGACCGAAATCGTCAAATAGCCATTCTGCATTCATACTCCAAAGCAAGGATGCCCAGCCAGAATGGTTCCCCCTAAGCTTGCTTTCCATTGACGGTTGCCATCCAAACGTTTTGAGTTGCCCAAGAAATCAAACCGAATGATATCCCGCATAAAAAAACTATGAAGACGGTCAAGAGACTATGGCGATAGGTGAAATAGTGCCCGAGACCGAAAAAGAGAGGGGCAGGAACAAAGCTCGCAGCCAAGTCAACTTTTTGCCATATCAGGTTTTGTCGACAGTCCATCCAATAGACCTCCTTCCAGAAAGCACAAGAAGAAGGACCAAGGATTACAAGAAAGGCCGTTCTGGCAACTGCCCCTCCCGGCAGAGAACCCTTGGTGTGATCGGAGATAAGACCAGCCCTGGTTCTGCTCGTTCCAGTAAAGAATTCGAGGATATTAAGGGGTATGATGATATTACACGGAGAAAACATAGCCATGGCAAACCAGATATCTTTAACCCTGCTTCCGTGCTTGATGAATTCCATCTTTCTCAAAATTCCAGCGTAAGGGGCGGGGGAATCAAAACTCATAAGACCAAAAAATTGAAATCGGTTCTTATCGCTCTTCTTTTGTCAATGTTCCTCATTGCTTCACGGATAAAATTGGCAAATCGGGAACAGAATGTTCGCAAAAGGCGATTCGATTGTCAAACAAGAAATCGCGAGCTTTGGAAAGGAAGTTGACTTCTCGGGCAAAGGATGATAAAAAATGATTGTTTCCAAGAAAATCCATGGAATGGGGAGGAGAGGAATGGTTGCGAAAGCGAAAGCCGCCAAAAAAGCGGCCAAGGCGCCGGCCAAAAAGAAGGCTCCAGCCAAAATTAAGAAAGGGGATGCCTACGAATGCAGCGTTTGCGGCTACCGGATCGTCGTCGATGAGGCTTGTGGCTGTGCCGAAGAGCACGTTTTTGTTTGCTGCGGCCAGAGTATGACCAAGAAAGCAGCCGTCTGAGCGCTTTTTCTCGTCAGGCCTCCAGGCTTTTCTTGCCGTGAAAGATAATCCATTCTATATCGTCGACGTCTTTGCCGAAGAAAAATACACTGGCAATGAGCTTGCCGTCATCCGTGGGGCTTCTTCTCTCTCGGATATCGAGATGCAGAAGATTGCCCGGGAGATAAATTTTTCTGAGACGACCTTTATCCTCAACGACGAGAAGAATGGCGGGGGTTTTGATGTCCGGATTTTTACACCCACAGAAGAACTCCCCTTTGCCGGGCATCCAACCCTGGGGACGGCCTTTATCATCCAACAGGAAATTTTCAAGCAACCGATAGAAGAGGTCGTTTTGAACTTGAAAGTCGGGCCCATTCCTGTTTCCTTCACGTACCGGGGTAAAGAGCCCGACATCCTGTGGATGAGGCAAATCAACCCCAGGTTTGGGAGGACCCTCGAAGGAGCGGCGGTGGCCACTGTTCTTGGCCTGGAACCCGAGGAGGTGGAGCGGAATTTTCCGGTCGAAGAAGTCTCGACGGGCGTTCCTTTCCTCATCGTTCCCCTGGCCACTCTCCATTCGGTAAAAAAAAGCCGAATCAACATGGAGCAATGGGCAAAGCTGATGACCAGCCTGGAGGCAAAAGCTTTCCTTCTATTCTGCCCTGAAACCCACGCCTCCCAGAATGACCTCCATGTTCGCGTTTTTGCTCATCATTATGGAGTGCCTGAGGATCCAGCCACGGGAAGCGCTAACGGCTGTCTGGCCGCTTATCTCGTCAAGCATCGGTACTTTGGCAGCGCCAGGGTCAACGTAAGAGTAGAGCAAGGCCACGAAATCGGTCGGCCTTCGTTGCTTCTCCTAAAAGCGGAGGCAAAGGGCGAAGAAATCGAAGTCTCGGTCGGAGGAAGAGTCTTCCTCGTCGCCAGGGGTACGCTCGTCTAACCTGAATTTTGTTATACCAATCATAATCATACTATTCCTATAAGAATTGTTGTAATTTAAGCTAAAAAAATGTATAATAAACGGGTGGCGAGGCGGCTTTGGAGTTGAAGAAAAGAAAGGATAACCAAGAAGCTGGCGGGGACATAACAGTGATGATTGCCGGGAAGGCTGGCGATGGGGTTCTTTTCACTGGCAATGTGCTAGCCAGGTTGCTCAAGCGTCATGGCTGGGAAGTCGCCACCTACCGGGATTTTCCCTCTAACATTCGTGGCGAACCCACCGCCTACACAATAAGGGCATCCGTCTTCTCCCGGGGAGGCTTGAGCGACGAAGTCAACATCCTCCTGGCTTTTGACTGCGAAGCCATCCTGACCAACCTCCATTGGGTCGCCTTCAACGGTCTTGTCCTATGTGATGGAGAGAGTTTTATGGCGCCACCACATATGGAGGCCGGGGGAAAGAGCTTCCACAGGTTTCCTCTTCGCGCCATGGCCCGAGAAAAATTTGGTCAGGAAATCTTCAAGAACATGATAGCCCTGGGCGTCCTGAGTTATCTCCTCGACCTTGACTGTGAGGTGCTAAAGGGAATCATCGGCGAGATGTTTCTTGAGCGAAAGGGCGAAGAGGTGGTCAAGAAGAACACCCTGGCTGTCTTGTTTGGCTACGAGAGAGCGAGGGAGATAATCGTGTTCTCGGAGCGCTATCCCCTTGCCAAGAGAGAAGACAAAGACCGGCTTCTTCTTTCGGGAGACGAAGCCATCGCTTTTGGCGCCCTTGCATCGGGATGCCGGTTTTTTGCCGCTTACCCTATCTGTCCGGCCTCAGAAATCCACCAATGGCTTGCTTATTTCATGCCGCGCTTTGGCGGCATCGTCATCCAAACCGAAGATGAGATAGCGGCCTTGAACATGGTTCTCGGCGCGTCGTACGCAGGCCTGAGGGCTATGACGGCTACTTCAGGTCCTGGCGCTTCCCTGATGATGGAGGCCTTTAGCCTGGCTGGCATGGCTGAGATTCCAGCCGTCATCGCACACGTTCAACGGCTCGGACCAGCCACGGGCATCCCGACGAAGACGCAGCAGGGAGATATCCTCCAGTGGATTTTTGGCTCGCACGGTGAATTCCCTCGCATCGTCCTGGCGCCAGGAACGATTGGCGATTGCTTTGAACTCACTGTCCAAGCCTTCAATTTAGCCGAGAAGTACCAGTGTCCGGTTGTTCTTCTCACCGAGCTGGATATGGGCCAGAATTATCGGACGACACATGAATTTGACCTCGGAGACGTCAGAATCGACCGGGGCCGGCTGCTGAGTAAAGAGGAAATGGCCAGGCTCAAGGATTTCAAGAGGTATGAGTTGACGGTCGATGGAATTTCTCCCCGGGGGCTTCCTTCCTATAAAAATGGGCTCCATCTCGTTGAAAGCCTCGAGCATGACGAAAGAGGATATCGCCAAGAGGACGATGCGGCGCGGATTCGGATGATGGAAAAACGGATGCGCAAGCTCGCTCGAGCCCGAAAAGACGTCCCTTCGGTCAGGGAGTTTGGCCCCGCCCGGCCTGCCTGCGGGTTCATAACTCTCGGTTCGACGCTCGCCCCTGTCCTTGAGGCAGTCGAAAGGCTTGGCGAACAGGGTATTTCATCCGGCTGTCTCCAGTTGAGAACTCTCTGGCCTTTTCCAGCTCCCGAGGTCGAAGAATTTCTCCTCCGCTGCAGCGAAGTTTTCATCGTCGAAAACAATTATTCTGGAGAGCTGGCTACTCTTCTCGCCAGTCAGGTGCGTTCCCTTCGAGAAGTGAGGCAAATCCTTCGCTATGGGACCCGCACCTTTACGCCGCGGGAAATCGTCGAACCGGTTTTATCGGCGCTCGGATGAGGAATGTGGGGAACATGAGGACTAAAGGAATTTACCACCTAACCCAGCCGACCTGGTGCGGGGGCTGCGGCCTGTTTGGTGTTTTCGAAGCGCTGAAAAGGGCGGCGGCGAAAGTGGGCCTGGCGCCTGAGGAAATGGTAGTCGTCACTGGCATTGGCTGCCACGGCCGAATGAACAATTATTTACGGGCTTACGGGTTCCACGCCCTCCATGGCCGGGTCATTCCCGTCGCCGCGGGCATCAAACTGGCCAACCCGAGGTTAAAGGTGATAGCGGTGAGCGGTGACGGCGACGCATATTCTATCGGCCTGGGACATTTTCTTCATGCCTTGCGCAAGAACATCAGCCTCCTCTATCTTGTGGTCAATAACCGTATTTACGCCTTAACCCAAGGACAGGCCTCGCCGACCACAGACCTCGGCATGGTGACCATCTCCACGCCCTTTGGCACCAAGGATTACCCCATGGATGGGTTGCGCCTTGGTCTTGCTGCGGGAGGGACATTCCTTGGCCGAGGCTTTGCCGGTGAAGTTGACCATTTGGCGAAGCTGATGGTTAGGGGAATGGACCACAACGGTTTTGCCCTTATCGATATCCTTAGTCCCTGCGTCACCCACAACAAGCAAAATACTTATCGATGGTACAAAGAAAATATTTTCTTCGTCGAGCGCGAGCCAGGGTACGACCCGAAGGACAAGAACCGAGCGTGGGAAGCGCTCCATCGTCCAGACCGAATAGCCGTTGGGCTCCTCTATGAGGAGAAAAAACCGAGCTGGGAGGACCTTCTTGGCCTCGACAAAAGCAGGCCGCTTGCTCTGGAACCCTTGAGTGTGAGGCGGGAAGAGCTCGAAAAAATCATGGAAAATTTTCGCTGATCGGGATATATTATTGATTTAAAGGAGAAACAAATGAAAGAAAAAGTGGAGGCGGCTTTGAATAAAGTCCGTCCCGCCCTCATGGCCGATGGCGGCAATGTCGAGCTTGTCGATGTCGACGAGAGCGGTGTCGTCAGAGTCAGGCTGACGGGCGCATGTGGCGGCTGCCCGATGTCCCAGATGACGCTGAAAATGGGAATCGAGAGGTTTCTGAAGAAGGAAGTGCCTGAGATCAAAGAAGTCGTGGCTATCTGAGTGAATGGCTGAGTGAATGGCCGAATAACCTTTGAGTTGACACGGGCTGGCAACCGGCCGCTGGCTTCTGAGAGGTGAGAGGGTGAAAAGAATCTATTTGGACCACATCGCTGCTACCCCTGTTGAGGAAGCGGTGGTGGAAGCCATGCTCCCCTTTCTTCGGGATAAATTTGGCAATCCCCAGAGCCTGCATTCCGACGGGCAGCTCGTCCTCGAGGCAGTAGAGGAGGCGAGGGCTAAGGTGGCCAAACTCATCGGCGCTCGCCCCGAGGAAATCTTTTTTACCTCCTCTGGCTCGGAAGCCAATAACATGGCCATCAAAGGAATAGCGTTGGCCAAGCGGGACAAGGGCAAGCATCTGGTCCTTTCAGCCATTGAACATCAATCTGTCCTTCACGCCGCCAAGGCGCTGGAAAAATTTGGCTTTTCTTCGACGCTCGTCCCCGTCTCGAGAGAAGGGCTTATCGACCCCGAAGACGTGAAGAAATCTATCCAGAAAGAGACGACTCTCGTTTCGGTCATGCTTGCCAACAGCGAAGTGGGGACGATTGAGCCTGTGGCGGAGGTGGCACGCGTTTGCCGGGAGGCGGGTATCACCGTCCACACGGACGCTGTGGCGGCTGTGGGCAACATCCCCGTTGACGTCGATGCTCTGGGCGTCGATGCCCTCAGCCTGGCTGGGGACCAGTTTTATGGACCGAAGGGAAGCGCCGCCCTTTTTTTGAGGAAGGGGACGAGGATTTTGCCGCTCATCGATGGCGGCATTCAAGAGGGTGGACGAAGGGCTGGAACGGAGAACGTGGCGGCCATCGTCGGGCTGGGGAAGGCAGCGGAAATCGCCGGGGACAAAATGGATGTTCGCGGCGAAAAAGCCATAAGGCTCCGCGACATGCTCATCCAGGGCATGCTGGAGAGGGTAGACCACATTTTTCTTACCGGCGACCGGGAGAAAAGGCTCCCCCACCATGCGAGCTTCTGCGTCGAGTTCATCGAGGGCGAAGCCATGCTCCTCAACCTGGACATGAAGGGGATCGCGGCGTCGAGCGGCTCGGCCTGCACCTCCCGGGCTCTCAAAGCTTCCCACGTCCTTCTGGCTATGGGCATCGACCATGCCCTGGCCCAGGGTTCCTTAGTTTTTAGCCTCATCGAAGAGACGGACGAGGAAGATATCGCCTACCTGCTTGAGGTTTTCCCGCCCATCGTCGACCGGCTCCGCCGGATGTCGCCCCTGTACACGAAATTCTTGGAGGAGAACAAAAAATGATTTACAGCGAAAAGGTGATGGACCACTTCCAGAATCCCCGCAACGTGGGGGTCATCCCGGATGCCGATGGCGTGGGCCAGGTCGGAAACCCCGTTTGCGGAGATATGATGACGTTCT